>OGOS01001640.1_pt1 | contig 13684 bp, 4 predicted proteins | sample 1552701 | NCBI WGS metagenome assembly OGOS01 (sample SAMEA2580128, study PRJEB22360) | human gut metagenome | biome: human gut; feature: human-associated habitat; material: faeces | place: Denmark | collected 2008/2010
TGCAATAAAGGCGCCGAAAAGAGCATGCAACCCTAATATCTCGGTAAAATAGGAGGATACGATCAGTAACAGGAACATCAGGGCCACCAGTGCTTTGTCAATCACTTCTTTATTATGGTATATATGCCCGATCATCCGTAAGAAAGGACGAACAGCAAGAAACATAAAAAGAATGTACAGAATGGAGAATAATATATTGTAAACGGCACTCAGCATACTGCCCGCCTGAGCGATGGCAATCACGACGGCCAACAGGCACCAGGCAGTAATGTCTCCGTTGGCAGCACTTGCCAATGAGATGGTTCCCAAATGTGTTTTGGTCAACCCTTTTTCCTGGATAATCCGGGCCAAAACAGGAAAAGCCGTGATACTCATGGCAATCCCGATAAATAGAGCGAACGACAGGAATGGTGTCCCTTTATGAGCATAAGATCCATAGACATAATAGGCAGTCAGCATACCGAAGAAAAACGGCACAATCGTACTGGTATGGCTGATCAGGATAGTTTCCTTCAATTTTTTGCGAACTTCGCCGATATCCAGTTCCATACCGATGGCAAACATGAAAAGGATAAGACCGAATTGGCTTAATATGGTGATATTACCTAATGACTCGAGTGGAAAAAGAAACGCAGATACCCCCGGCAGAAGATGGCCGAGCACGGACGGACCGAGTACGATACCGGCTACGATTTCACCGATGACGGTGGGTTGGCCGATCTTTTGAAACATCCAACCGAACAAGCGGCAGACAATTAATATGGTAATAATTTGCAGAAGAAGGATTCCCATCGACGACTGGATATGGTGAGTAACCGAATCCCAGAACACAAGAAATCCCTCCCCCATAGTTTGGGGAGCATTTTGCATGGTCTGAACGGCTGTTCCGACCTGCTGGCTTTCTCCTTCTTTGACTATGAAATACATGAGTGAGCCAAAGACCAGGATCATCATCAAATAAAAGGCTATGCTTTTTGTTCCTTTACCCATCTGCTATCTCTGATACGGTTTCTTGCAAAAGTAAGAAAATGAATTAATATAACTCCTTGTGTGATGAAATATTTTACTGGCGATTTCGTTTTTTTGCAAAATGTCAGATTTACCTTCTTCAGGTTCGTCTGTACACGTCCATTCACCGGATTAGAGGCCACAAGCTTATGATAAATATTTATTTTATAGGAGGATATTGCCTGATTTGGATTTAAATATTTCAATTAGATACATCTTAATATATAATTGGGCATAAAAAAGCCACTAAAGCTGCACGATCCAAATAAGCTTTAGTGGCTTTTACAGTCAAGGTCAGCTATATTTAATTAGTATGTTGTCTTTTTATTCAAACCCTGCATGCACACCTTTGATGGAAAAGGAATCCGCTTCTCGTTTTTTCTCTCCAGTATACATCCATTCGATAGTGTCTTCGTATGTCTTGCCGTCTTTGCTTGCAACGGTCTTCACAATGTTCTTTCCGTCTGCCAAGGTAACATTGTCTATAATATAATGTACGTCTGTATAACCTTTACGGATACCGGACAACTCTTGGCCGTTCAAGAAAACTTTAGGTTCTCCGATATTAGAATAAACGGTGATAGAAGTGACTTTCTTTTCGCGATCCACATTCCGGCGCTGTGTCAAGTACAAGACAGGATCTTCACTCCAGTTCGCCTTGTACCAGAAATAAGAGTCTTTCTTCGTCTTGCGGTCAAAAGTGACCATGCCCTTCATGTTACGGGCGGGAAGATCGCCGCGATTAGCCAGCGGAGTAGCAAAATCGAAAGTGTTCCACAAATAAGAAGCGACAATATACGGATGCTTGGCGATCACGCTCCACTGGTATTCGTGTGTCTTCGTCTGAAAAGTTTCCGGATAGAAAGGTTTCGTCCAATTCAGTGAATTGTCCAGATATTCGGTCTGATGGACAATGTTGGCGTCGGCTCCATACTCCGTCAGCATCAATTTCTGATCCGGATAGTTCTTTTCCAAGCCTTCTACCCACGGTTCGATATCCTGCAATTTCTTTTCGTACCAGCCAAAATAACGATTCATTCCCTGTATGTCAGCATTCAAGTTGACCGGATGCTCCATGTGCCCGTAGCCATTTACCGAAACAGTGTAACGGTCAGGGTCTTCCGTCTTCGCTAGATCATGCAAGGATCGGGTCAATTCTTTTGTATATTCGTGCGGATGATAGACTTCGTTATGTAGCCCCCAAACATAGATGGACGGATGGTTGAAGCTCTGGCGGATCAGTTCGCGGAGTTGGCAACGGGCGTTCTCGGCTTCCTGTCCGGAGACACGGTTCACGAAAGGAATCTCCGCCCAAATGATCAATCCTAAGCTGTCACAACGCGAATAGAGGTAATCTGATTGCTGATAATGAGCAAAACGGACGGTTGTCGCACCGATATCCATAATAGTAGCCAGGTCGAAGTCATGATTTTCATTCTTCAACGCACTACCCAGCCCCCACCAGTCCTGATGGCGGGTAACGCCGTACATCGGATATTTCTCGCCATTCAGATAGAATCCTTCGCCTGCAACAATCTCGTATTTGCGCAAGCCTAAGGGCTGTACCACTTCATCTATCACTTTCCCATTCCGGATCAGGCGACTCACGATCTTATACAAATAAGGGTTCTTCCGCCCTTGCCACAAGGTAGGATTCTTGATCTTGAAATCGGCTTCGAACGACTGTACGCCCTGCGGTGTCAGGTCAAACGAGCGGCTCTGAGTTGCTACCAGTTTCCCTTCTTGATCATAAATCGTGTTCTGTAAGGTGAGCGGAGCCGGTTGCAACGTTCCATTATCCAACTTCACTTTCACTTTTACATCCGCTTGCTTTTTGGAGACATTCTTCTGGGTGATGTAGACACCGGAAGAAGCACAATCGGTCACACAGATATTATAAGGATCTGTCACGATCAACCAAACCAGACGGTACATCCCGCCATAAACGCCGAAAAGCACATGATTGATAGGAATCACGTCCGGACGTGACGCATTGTCGGCTATCACTATGATCTCGTTATCCGCCCCCGGTTTCAGCGCCGTACCGATCTCGCATGAAAAAGCAGAGTAGGCTCCTTTATGAGTTGTCACAAGAGAACCGTTCACATACACCTCCGCAACAGCTCCCACACCTTCGAAACGCAGGAAGACGCGTTTGTCCTTCAGTTCAACAGGAAAGAAATAGTGCTTTTTGTAGTAGGCAGGTCCTTCGTAGAATTGGTCATACTGCGTCTGCATATCTTTTGCATTCCATGTGTGAGGAATCTCGACCTCGGTCCATCCACTCTCCCATTTCGGCGCATTAACGGCCAGTTCCTTACCTGCCGGCGCTTTCTTAAATACCCAACCGGAATTAAACGGCTCAACAATCCGGCCTTCGGCCTGCATCACCAAACTGAAACAGGCCAGCAACAAGGTTAAACTCAATACTCGTTTATTCATGATGTTTTAATTGATTGAGTTACAAAAATAGGTTTATCAACTTGTTTCACCGTGTAAAATCATCTCAATCCTGTTCAAGATCGTCTCCAAATCACTATCTTTGCGGTATAAAAGATATACAGCCATGCGTCTTTATTCATAAACCATGAAACTACGAATGATAAAAAGATTCTATACCACACTTATTATATATATGGTTATGCTATATACACATCCTGTATATAGCATAAATTTCTTCTTCTCCCACCTGGGAGTAGAAGACGGCCTGTCGCAAGTTTCCGTTCTTGATATTTTCCAGGATTCGGACGGTTACATCTGGTTCGGGACGCGCAACGGCGCGAACCGCTACGATGGCTACGAATTCGTTGTCTATCAAAACGAAGTCAACAATAATGCAACATTAACAGACAACTACATTCGGGGATTTGCCGAGGACGACCGGAAGAATATTTGGATCGCAACTTCGAACGGGATCAACTGTATCGATTATAAAACCAAAAAGATAACCCGTTTTTACCCCAAAAGCATCAACAAGGAATGCACCACCAATATCATCAACCGCCTATTAAAACATTCGGACGGGAATGTCTATGCTTTCTGCAACCGATCCGTATTCAAATGCAGTATGAACCAGACGGTCGAAACGGTCTTCCCCGACATAGCAATCCCTTCACCAACCTATTCCGTAGCACAAGCTCCGGACAAGGACATTTATATCGGAACGGAGAGCAACGGCTTGTACATTTATTCCGAAAACTGGAAACTAAAAAAACACGTACCCATCGACGGTATCATTGCAACCATATTACCGGACAACAACGGGGATATATGGCTGGGACTAGACGAAACCGGAATTTGCCTCTTCAACAAAAACAAACAGACCTTTACATGGTTGCACAAGGATAACACCAACCTCAATAACAACTCGATACGCACATTCGTTCCCTATGGCGACAGTTCCATTCTGGTCGGAACATTCCGGGGATTAAACATACTGAATAAAAAAGAACTCACCATCACTCCTGCCAATATCAATATCGCCGGGAAAGGAGGCCTGAGCCACTACTCCATCCACAGCATGCTGATCGACAAGGATCAGACACTCTGGATCGGGACCTATTCAGCAGGAGTCAATTATCATAGTCCCTTTTACAGGCCGGTTTCCTATATCACGCCAAACGAATATGCCGGCATCATCGGCAAAGGTCAACAAGACAAAGACGGGAACATGTGGTTTGCAACAGAAGGTGCAGGATTGTTTTACTATAACCCGGAAAACGGGCGACAACAGCTTTATCCCATCAAACCTCTTCACGAAGGGAATTATGAGATCAATATCATCAAATCAATCCTGATACAAGGAGACTCGATCTTGTGCTCTACCCATTTCGGGTCAGTCTATTTGTTTTCCATTCGGGATAAACAGTATAAAAAGCTATACGACTTCCAGCACAACGACATTTTCTCCCTATACATCGATAAAAGCAAACGGCTCTGGATACCGACAAACAGCAGCCAGAACTTAGTGATGGTCGACAAGGGAAAGCAAACCAACCGGTTCATGGCCAACGGCATTTCCCGCTCTTTCAAATGGGTTACTGTTATCCATGAACTTGAACCAGAGCTGTTTTTGTTCGGTACATTGTCTGACAGCCTTTACCTGTACGACATGAAGAAAGAAACCGTCCGCAACCTTTCCACCGAACTGCAACCGGATCCCAAATTCGAAAAGTTGGGAAATATCACGGCCATTACGCAGGACAACGAAGGCTACGTCTGGATTGCGACCAATAAAAACGGCTTATACCGCCTGAATCGGAACCTGAAATTGGCCAAACATTATCAGAAAGAGGATGGGCTGTCCGACAGCTATATCAACTCGCTAACGATCGACCGGCACCAAAACATCTGGGTAACGACAGGAAAATCCCTATATAAACTGAACCGTACGACCGATACTTTCAACGAAATGAAGATAGCCGACATTCCGGCAATGGAGTTTACACGATTTTCAGGCAACAGCATTTCTGCCGACGGCAGCATCTATTTTCCCGGAGACAAAGGAGTCCTTTTCTTCAACCCGAACAAGATTATGGTGAACCCCAACATTCCGCCCATATATATTACTTCCCTGATTGTAAATAACAAAGACGACGTGACAGGAAACATTGAGGACGGGGACATTACGCTCACTTCCGATCAGAATAACATCACGTTCAGATACACAGCGTTAAACTTTATCCATTCCGAACGAAACCAGTATGCCTACAAGCTGGAAGGAGCCGATCCGGCATGGCACATAGTCGGAAACCGACGGGAGGCTTATTACAGCAACTTGGCTCCCGGCACCTACACATTCCGGATCAAAGCCTCAAATAACGACAATATATGGAATCCCGAAGAAGCAACACTACGCATCACAATCGATCCGCCTTTCTACGAGACTTGGTGGGCTTACCTCTTATACTTTTGTATAATCACATTCGTCATCGTGAGAATCATTCGTCATCAGCACGATAAACACGAACGGGAACGGGAGCTTCGCTACAAACAGATGGAGCAGGATAAGGTCAACGAACTGCATGAGGAACGGATGCGCATGTTCACCAATTTCTCACACGAACTGCGTACTCCCCTGACGCTCATCATTAACCCGCTAAACGACCTGATGCAGTACGTATCTTTCTCGCCTGAAATAAAGGATACGCTTCAGTTGATCAAAAAGAATACCGGACGGATGTTGCTCTTAGTCAATAATCTGATGGATATACAAAAATACGAGGCGGGCAAAACAGTCCTACAAAAGACCAGTTTCAATTTCTCCTCCTTTATCCGCGAGATGTATCACTCTTTCGAGAGCGTGGCAGACAACCGGGAGATCCGTTTCGTGTTGAACAACGAACTACCGGAAAGATATAAGGTTTGTTTTGACGAAGCGGAGATCGAAAAGGTATTCTTCAACCTGCTCTCCAATGCCTTCAAATTTACACCTTCGGAAGGACAGGTGACCATCCGTGTCAACACGGTCACACAGGCGGAATGTGAACTGCTCCCCCATTTCCCGGCTCAATACAGCTCCATCCTGGTAGAAGCTGGATACCTGTTTATCGAGGTGATAGACACCGGAAAAGGTTTCAGCGAACAGGAAGCAGAAAAGATTTTCGAACCTTTCTATCGTTCACAAGAAGATATACACCGGCAGATTTCCGGTACAGGTATCGGGCTCAGCTTGACACGCTCCATCATTTTGCAGCATAACGGTTGCATCTGGACCGAAAGTTCAGAAACGGAAGGCACCCGCTTTATGTTCCTTCTTCCCGACACCGAAAAACAGGAAGAAGGGGAGAACGAATCTCCCGTCCTATCCAAGTCCGCCGAAATCAGTAAAAAGTTCGATTTGCTGGTCGAAGAGACCCAGAACAAAAATAAGCAGACGGTTTTGCTGGCCGATGACAATCAGGAAGTGCTTCAATATCTGGAACAACAGCTCAGCCTCGATTATATCGTGGTTAAGGCTTTCAATGGCAAAGAGGCATTAGCGATGATTGAGGAGTCATATCCCCATATTGTCATCAGCGACATCATGATGCCAGAAATGAACGGGCTCGAACTTTGTAAACGTATCAAGGAAAACCAGAACTACTGCCATATACCGGTTATCTTGCTTACCGCCAAGTCAATGATATCACAGATCGAGGAAGGCCTAGATGCCGGCGCAGACGACTATATCGTCAAGCCTTTCCAGATATCTTTACTCAAAGCCCGTATCCGGAACCTCCTTTCCCTACGCGAGAAAATGAAGACGATGTATGGGGAAACATTTTCCCTCAAACAGTTTGGAGTGGAAGAGCCAAAAGAGCACGATGATTTCCTCACTCGGTATATTGAGATTGTAAAAGCCAATATATCGAATCCCGAACTTGATGTATCAGTCATTTATGAGGCATTGGGAATGAGCCGGACTAACTTTTACAGGAAAGTAAAGACCGTAACCGGACTTTCTCCCATCGAGTTGATTAAAAATATCCGTCTGGAGGCAGGTGCAAAACTTTTAAAGGAATCGGACATGAATATTTCCGAAATAGCCCAGCACATCGGTTTTAGCAGTCGTTCGTATTTCGCCCGCAGCTTCAAGGCTGTCTATGGAATGTCACCGACAGAATATCAGGAAACAAAATCTCAAGACTAAGAATGCATCTATCAAAATTCATCAAAATAAATGTTTTTTAGCACGTTGGTATATTTTTATCCCCTTTTGGAATAAAAATACACGTGTTTGGCTTGCATCTTTCATTCTTTTGACACAAAAAACAAATAGAATCGACAGGTTAATTATTAATTGTTTAATGTGCTAATAAATTATGAAAAGCATGAACAGACAACTACGAGGGAATTTGCCTCCCAACGAAAAGGCAAACGGGAAGAACCGGTTTCTTTCCTTATTATTACTCTTTATGGCGTTTATATCCGTACAGGTATATGCGCAGGACGTCAAAGTTTCCGGTACGGTTATCGCGGAAGCTGACAAATTTCCGATTATCGGGGCTAACATTGTTGTAAAGGGTACGACGATCGGTACTGTTACCGATATAGATGGTAATTTCTCCCTTGACGTTCCCCAGAACTCGACAATCGCTATCTCTTACATCGGTTGTGAAACGCAAGAAATCAAGATTACAGGAGCAAAAACATTGAACATTGTTCTAAAAGACAATGCGATTGGTTTGGACGACGTTGTCGTTATCGGTTACGGTTCGCAACGCAAATCAGACTTGACAGGCGGTATCGTGGCTGTTGGCGAAGAAAAACTCCAGATGGTCACGACAAACAATTTGATGGATAAATTGGCCGGACAAATCCCTGGTATGAACGTGACAACCAGCAACGCCAAACCTGGTGAAGACCAGTCTTTGCGTGTCCGCGGTGAAAATTCGTTGAGTGCGGACAATTCTCCGCTGATCGTCATGGACGGTATCCCTTACAGCGGATCTTTAGGTGACATTGATCCGGATATCATCGAGAATATGTCTGTATTGAAAGATGCGGCATCAGCTTCTATTTATGGCTCTCGTGCAGCTGCTGGTGTTATTGTTATTACAACAAAACGTGCAAAGCAAGATGATCTATCATTAAACTATAATTTCGAATATGGTTGGGAAAAACCAACAACTCTTCCTGGATATGTAGGAGTTCAACGCTTTTTGGAAATGACAAATGAACTTCGGTATAATGATAATCCGAGTGGAGGATGGTATCAAACATATACGGAAGATCAAGTGAACAACTGGTTAAAGTATCATGAGACAGATCCAGATAAATATCCTGTTGAGGATTGGACTGAATTGATTATGGGTAATTCTGCTCCACGACAAACTCATTCATTAAATATTGCAGGAGGTTCTAAAGCTGTAAAAACAAAGGCTTCATTTCGTTATGATAAAACGGATGGACTGTATGTGAATAGAAACTATGAACGTTATATGATCCGTGTAAATAATGACTTTAAGATTAATAAATGGTTAGAAGCTCATTTGGATGTCAATTATTCACGTTCTAGAAATGAAGAACCTCATAAAAATCCAATGGATAAAGAATGGAGATCTATTCCAGGTATTTATGCTGTTCGTTGGAGTAATGGAGCATGGGGAGATGTTAAAGATGGTGGAAATATTGTACAAATGCTTCACGATGGAGGAACGAAGACAACTTGGAAAAATCGTTTAGGAGGTAAAGCGGGTGTTGATATTACTCCTATTGAAGGATTAAAAATATCGGGAGTTATTGCTCCTACATACAATTTTGATAAGGTGAAAAGTTTTCGTAAACAATTGCCATATGTATATGCAGACGATCCTAATAAAGTTCAAGGATATAATAATGGTTTCTTTACGACCTATCTTAATGAAAATAGGAATGATAGTTATGACGTAACTACGCAATTTTTTGCCAATTATAATAAATCGTTTGGACAGCATGATCTTTCAGCTATGATCGGTTATGAAGATTACTATGCTTTTTGGGAGAATTTGAGTGCATCTCGTGATCAATATGAATTGACTAATTTCCCTTATTTGGATTTAGGTCCTGAAACGTTGAGAGATAATGGTGGCAATGCGGAAGAATATGCTTATCGTTCCTTCTTTGGACGAGTTACTTATAATTATGCCAATCGTTATTTATTACAGGTGAATTTCCGTCGTGATGGTTCTTCTCGCTTTGCTCCGGATAGCCGTTGGGCGAACTTCCCTTCTTTCTCTGCCGGTTGGGTAATGAGTGAAGAGAAGTTTATGCAAAATTTAAACTGGAATTGGTTGTCATATTTGAAACTAAGAGGTTCTTGGGGTACATTAGGTAATGAACGTATCACACGAATAGATGATAATGATAAACAAAATTATTATCCATATCAATCAGCTTTGAATTTTGGTTCGACATTGTTCTATAATGGAAATGTTGTATCTTCTGTGACAACAGCAGCTCAACAGTATTATGCTGTTCGCAATATTTCTTGGGAAACAACAGAGACTTGGGATATTGGTTTAGATGCTAATTTTTTGAATAGTCGTTTACGTTTCAATTTTGATTTTTACAAAAAGAAAACAAAGGATATGTTGTTGGCTCTGGAAATTCCGAAATTTATCGGATATGATAATCCATTTGTGAATACTGGTAATATGGAAACTACAGGTTATGATATAGAATTAGGATGGCATGATCAAGTTGGTGATTTTAGTTATTCTGTTTCTGCTAACCTTTCTGATTTCGTATCAAAGATGGGAAATTTGGGAGGTACTGAATTTTTGGGAGATCAAGTAAAAATGGAAGGTAGCGAGTTCAATGAATGGTATGGTTATTTGAGTGATGGCCTGTTTTTGACTCAAGAGGATGTGGATAACTCTCCGAAATTGAATAATAATACAATGGTTGGTGATATCAAGTATAAGGATATATCTGGACCGGATGGAGTTCCTGATGGTAAAATCTCATCAGAATATGATCGTGTATTTTTGGGTGGATCGCTTCCTCGTTATTCTTTTGGTGTGAATTTCTCTGCAGGCTATAAGGGTTTTGATTTTTCGATGATGCTTCAAGGTGTAGGAAAACAGAATGTTCGTATTACTCGATATATGGTGGAACCATTGTTCTATAACTGGGGTGGTTTTCCGGATTTGTTGGATGGTAATGTATGGAGTGTAAATAATACGGATGCGGAAAATGTGAATGTGAAATATCCACGTTTGACAAGAAATAACATCGAGTCCAATATGGCGATGTCAGATTATTGGTTGTTCAATGGTCGTTATCTACGAATGAAAAATTTGACATTAGGATACACATTGCCTTCTGTTTTGACGAAGAAAATCAGCATGAATTCAGTTCGTTTTTATGTGTCAGCCAATGATTTATTCAGTTTGAGCAAATTCCCGAAAGGGTGGGATCCAGAGGTTGACGAAAAGGGGTATCCGATTAACATGTCTGTGTTATTAGGTGTATCAGTTAATTTTTAAATGATAAATATTATGAAACGAAATATAATAATCAGTTTGTTTGGTGGAGTTGTCTTGTTATCTGCTTGTCATGACTTGGATTTGAACCCATTGGCTAATGGTTCAACAGAAAACTGGTATTCGAGTGAGAAAGAGATAGAGATGGCGGTAAACGATTTATATCGTGATAGTTTTTGGCCTTTGGATGACGAAGGTGTTGCTTCTACAGATTGGGTTGGTGAGTGCGTGTATAGAGAGAATATGACTCCTTTTATGAGTGCCACCTTAAATGGGCAAGATGCTCGTGTCAAAAATTTGTGGTCAAATCAATATAAAGTGATCGCTCGTGCCAATAGTGTGATTTTGAAATATCAACGTGCTTTAGATAATGGCGCATCAGAGAGTATTATCAATAGATTGGTAGCAGAGGCTCATTTTCATCGCGCTTGTGCTTATTCAAAATTAGCTTCAAAGTTTGGAGCTGTACCTTTGGTCGAAGATGAAATCGATATAGATAAGGGTTTGGGCATGGGCCGTACTGAGTTGACACAGGTGAAACAATTTGTTTATGATGAATTTGATAAAGCTTCAGAGGTTTTACCAACTTCTTATTCTGGAGAAATTCGTGCAACAAAAGGAGCTGCTTTGGCTTTTAAGGCTCGTTTTGCTTTGTATATGGGAGATTGGGAAATAGCAGCAACGGCAGGTAAAACTGTGGGGGGATTTGGAGGATTTTTAAACTGTGGTAGATTTAGGAGTTTATGAACTGCATGAAAATTATGGAGATCTATTTTTGCCGTTGACTGCTAATTCAAAAGAATCAATCTTTTTGATTCCTAGATCTATTGAGTTTGGTGTAAAAATAAACATTCGTGGCCCATTACCTCGTAATCATGGTGGATGGGGAACGCCGACACCTACATGGGATCTATTTGCATCGTATGTTTGTACGGATGGACTACCAATTGATGAATCTCCATTGTTTGATCCGCATGACCCGTTTAAAAATCGCGATCCTCGTTGTAGTATGTCGATTGTTCCTTTTGGAGAAAATTTTATGGGAATAGAATATAATCCTCATCCGGAAGCATTGCAAGTGATGGACTATAAATCGGGAAAGATGATTACAAATAATGACACACGTGCTAATGCTCAGTATGCATCCTATAATGGTTTAGTTCGTAAAAAAGGTATAGATGAAAATTGTTTGGATAATTCTTATGATATTGCTCCTGACAAAATTATGATTCGTTATGCAGATGTTCTTTTAATGTATGCAGAGGCAAAAATAGAATTGAATCAGATCGATCAATCAGTATTGGATGCAATGAACGAAGTTCGTGCAAGAGCTTATGGAGTTGACAAATCAGCAGTAGATCAGTATCCAGCTTTTACGTCAACCGATCAATCCGTGTTGAGAAAGCAATTGCGTGTAGAAAGACGTATGGAATTGGCTATGGAAGGAGTTTCCTATATGGATTTGATTCGTTGGAAATTGATGGGTAAGGTGATGAGTAAGAAATTCTATATGATGCTGTATCCATCATCGTTATTGATAGAAAAAGTTGTAAATACAGGTGACTGGTTTTGGCCTTTTGCTCCGGATATTGATGAAGACGGTTTATCATTCAGACAGGAGCTTGATTTAACTACCGACCCTTTCAACAATGACACTGATTTTGACGGACTTTCCGATGGAGATGAAGTTAATGTGTACGGAACTGATCCGCTGAAAAAGGATACAGATGACGATGGTCTTATTGACGGAAAAGAACCGGAATATTCTTGTGATCCGTTAAATCCGGATTCAAATTATGACGGAATTCTTGACGGTGATGATACATATACTGTTACTAAGAAATCAAAAGAAAGTGATTCAAAGGTTTCGGTTGAATTAACAATGGATATCCCGGGAAAAAGCATTGGCAGCTTAAGCATTGACGAAGTACCTGACGATGACATTTTTCTTCCTGCTCAGATGCCGGGATTTATCGGAAACGGTTTTGATTTCTATGTTGACTGTGAGTTTGAAGAAGCAACTATGAAATATACATTTGATGAAAGTTTGCTTGATATTGAAAATTTCGAGCCTGCTGTGTATTATTGCGATGTTGTCAATCAGAAAATGGTGCTTCTGGAAGAACAGGTCGTTGATCTTGAAAATTGCACCGTAACAGCTAAAACAACGCATTTTTCAAGATACATTCTACTAAATAAAATGGAATTTGAGAAGATTTGGGACAATGACTTTATTGATAACTCTACTGACGAAGCTGGCAACAAGGTCGGTATGGAAATTGCACTTGTGATAGATTCATCAGGAAGTATGGGTTGGAACGATCTGTCAGGCATTAGGAAGGATGCCGCTAAAGAGTTTGTTGATAGCCTTAGAGATGAAGATAAAGCTGCAATTATTGATTTTGACCATTATGCATACACATATCAGGGGTTGACAAACAATAAAAAATTACTGTATAATGCTATTAATAAAATTGATGATAATGGCGGTACATCTCTTTCAGCAGGAATGTCAATGGCATTGGACAATCTTCTTAATTCGGCTTCGGACGCTAAGAAAATAATTATTATGCTCACTGACGGAGTAGGTGATTATGACAGTAAGTATACTACAATTGCAAGTAATAATGAAATTACAGTTTATACAATCGGTTTAGGCTATGACATTGACAGCGTTCTTTTAAATAATATTGCTACTGCCACAGGCGGTAAATATTATCATGCAGATA
>OGOS01001656.1_pt1 | contig 13581 bp, 9 predicted proteins | sample 1552701 | NCBI WGS metagenome assembly OGOS01 (sample SAMEA2580128, study PRJEB22360) | human gut metagenome | biome: human gut; feature: human-associated habitat; material: faeces | place: Denmark | collected 2008/2010
ATGCATCCAAGAGGAAGATTATATGCCTCAAACCGGTCTTCTAAAACCAGTTTCTTTGTACTGAGCATTGCTCCAAAATGCCCGCAGATAAGCTTGTCCACAGCACCCTCTCTGATGTATCCTTCTGCATTATGTTCATCATCCCAGACACCAAAACCGGCACTGGAAATCATTGTCAGATGTGTTGGGGACTGCATCTTCTGGTATCTTCTGTAAATTGCTTCGTGAAGTTCAATTGGATTCTCTATTCCGACAAATGAATTCACACAGATACAGTCTCCGTCCCGAATCAGCCGGATTGCTTCATCGGCAGTCATTATTTCATACATGGCGTGTTTTCTCCTAGTTCTCTAAAATATCTTTGGAATACATTATACACTATCTTCGGAAATCAATCATTACAAATCATACAATTATTTTTCATTTGTCTCATTATTTCAACCGCCTGGTCACTTAATTCCATGTAAAATCATTAAAAGTGCAAAAAACGAGACAAACCTGTTCACACTATTTGCAGGAGGGATTAGAACTATGCCAAAACGAACACCTATTACCGGAGAGAAGAATCTGATCGGCAAAAGGCTTATTGAACTTCGTCGGCAACGCCATATGTCACAGAGACTTTTAGCTTACAAACTCCAATTGCGCGGATATGATATGGACAAAAATGTAATTACAAGAATAGAAACAAACAAACGTTACGTTACAGACATAGAATTGAAAGCTCTAACTGAGATCTTCAACGTTTCTTATGAATATCTCATTGAGGGAAAAGACATCCTTGAACCTTAACGGATGATAGAAACGGAGGTGAAACTATGGCAAATATTCAACTTGCGGATAATCTACGGCGTTTGAGAAAGCAATATAACTACACACAGGCTCAGATCGGCAAAAAGCTGCATATCACTCATCAGGCTTATTCAAATTATGAAACCGGCGTACGTGAACCAAACCTTCAACTTCTTGCTGAACTATCCTGGATCTATCACACCTCTGTCGACTCGCTTATCACTCAGTACTGCAATGCAAAGAATCCATCATCAGTTGAAGTAAAAAACTATTTCTGTATTAAAATTGAAAATAGTGAAAACGACATTCTTCTTACAAAAAATGAAGTGAATTTTCTTTTGAAATACCGTTCTGCTGGTGAAGCTGACCGTAAACTCGCACATGAAGCTTTAGATTTTACTGAACATTGATTTCTATTTCAAAAAGAACTGAACCCATTGACATTAATTATCTGGGTTCAGTTCTTTTTTATCTCTACTTTCTTCTACGCTGATATTGCATTTCCTGTATACAGCTGATAGTACGTTCCCTTTTGTGCAATCAAATCTTCGTGGTCGCCGCGCTCAATAATCTGACCGTGGTCTAATACGATAATTGCGTTACTGTTGCGGATAGTAGAAAGGCGGTGCGCAATAACAAATACGGTACGTCCCTTCATTAAGTTATCCATACCCTTCTGTACGATACTTTCTGTACGTGTATCAATACTTGAAGTCGCTTCGTCCAGAATTAAAACCGGCGGGTCGGCAACAGCGGCACGGGCAATGGAAATGAGCTGGCGCTGTCCCTGTGACAATTCTTCGCCGTCACCGCTTAACAGTGTATCATAACCGTGCGGAAGCATATTGATAAACTGGTCTGCGTGAGCCAGCTTTGCCGCATTGTAAATCTGTTCATCGGTTGCATCAAGATTACCGTAGCGGATATTGTCCTTAATCGTACCGGTAAAGAGGTGCGTATCCTGAAGAACAATACCGAGTGAACGGCGTAAGTCATCTTTTTTAATCTTTGTAATATCAATGCCGTCATAGCGGATTTCACCGTTCTGAATATCGTAAAAACGGTTAATCAGGTTGGTAATCGTTGTTTTTCCGGCACCGGTAGAACCTACAAAGGCAAGCTTCTGACCCGGTTTTGCAAAAAGACTGATATCCTTTAAAATAATCTTATCCGGGTTGTAACCGAAGGTCACATCCTTAAAACGGACATCCCCTGTTAATTCGGTATAAGAAGCCGTGCCGTCAGAAGCCGTCTGCTTCCATGCCCAGATACCGGTTCTTTCCTTACATTCATGAAGAATGCCGTTGTCATCCTTTGTGGCATTGACAAGTGTAACCGTTCCTTCATCCGCTTCCGGAGTTTCATCAATCAGCGCAAAAATACGTTCTGCACCGGCAAGCGCCATAACGATAGAGTTAAACTGCTGTGCGACCTGCATGAAAGGCTGTGTAAAGCTTTTTGTAAACTGTAAATAAGAAGCCATAACACCCAGTGTAATGCCGCCGACACCCATAACGGAGAGCGTACCGCCTAAAACTGCGGTTAATACGAACTGGAGATTACCGATGTTACCGATAACAGGTCCCATGATATTGGCGTACTTATTGGCATTTGCGGCGCTTTCAAATAAAGCTTCGTTTAATGCGTCAAATTCTTCTTCGGACTTTCTTTCGTGGTTGAAAACCTTTACCACACGCTGACCGTTCATGCGTTCTTCGACAAATCCGGTAACGTCGGCAAGTGCTACCTGCTGGCGCACGAAGTATTTACCGCTGTTTCCGCCGATAGCTTTTGTTACAAGAATTAAGATGCCGATAACGGCAACTGCAAGCAGTGTCAGCAGAGGGCTTAACACCAGCATGGCAATAAACGTTACAATAATTGTAAAAAAGGACATCAGCGCCTGCGGAATCGACTGGCTGATCATCTGGCGCAGGGTATCCGTATCGTTCGTATAAAGGCTCATGATAGAACCGTTGGTATTCTGGTCAAAGTAGCGGATTGGCAGTGTCTGCATATGCTCAAACATATCGTCACGCACACGCTTTAACACTCCCTGACCGATGTATACCATCATTCGTGTATAAATAAATGTAGAAAGTACACCCATTAAAAAGACACAGCCTAAAACAGCCAGTGCCTGATAAAATCTTGTGAAATCCGGTGATTCCTGTCCGATTAACGGAATAATGAAATCATCGAGCATATATTTCAGTGACAAGGACACAGAAATAGAAGCAACGGAGCTGATTAAAATGCACACAAATACCAGCACAAAACGCAACTTATACGTTTCGGTTACGTATTTGAGCAGTCTTTTGGCTGTTTTGAGTGTATTTTTTGAAAGCCGGGACGGCTTTTTTGTTTTCTTTTCATTACTCATTTTCAGCACCTCCCTTTACCTGTGATTCATAAACTTCTCTGTAAATTTCATTGGTCTTTAACAGTTCTTTAGAAGTACCGATACCCGTGATTTTACCGTCATCAAGCACGATAATCTGGTCGGCATCTTCAATCGAAGAAACACGCTGTGCAATAATAATCTTTGTCATATCCTTGTATTCCGAATGCAGTGCTTCGCGGATTGCGCGTTCTGTCGCCGTATCCACCGCACTGGTGGAATCGTCTAAAATAAGGATTTTCGGACACTTTAATAAAGCTCTTGCAATGCACAGCCGCTGTTTCTGACCACCGGATACGTTATTTCCGCTCTGCTCTAAACGGGTCCGGTAACCGTCTTTAAAACTGTCGATAAACCCTGCTGCCTGTGCATTTTGCGCGGCCTTCCGGACAGCTTTTTCATCGGCATGTTCATCTCCCCATTTTAAATTTTCAGTGATGCTGCCGGAAAAAAGCGTATTGTTTTGCAGCACCATACCGATGCCTTCCCGCAAAGGCTTTAAACCGTAATCCCGAACATTGATTCCATCAACGAGCACCGTCCCCTCATCGGTGTCATACAGGCGGGGTATCATGGACACGAGCGTACTTTTTCCACTTCCGGTCGACCCGATAATGCCAAGGGTCTTTCCGGCTTCCAGTTTAAAACTGATATTCTCAATGACCCATTCGGGACTGTTTTTGTAATATCGGAAGGATACATTTTGAAATTCAACACTGCCCTCACAGACTGCTCTGTCCTTATGCTTCGCATTTTCATCCGTCAGGTCAATCTTTTCATCGAGAACTTCACCGACACGGCGGAAAGATGCTATGGCACGCGCCCAGTTTAAAAATGCAATCGAAAGCATAGTAAGACTGGACATAATCTGCACGATGTAATTGGTAAATGCCGTCAAATCGCCAACCTGCATATTTCCGGCAACAATCATATTACCACCCGACCAGACAACAACCACGGTTGTAATATTCAGTGCCAGTGTCATCAGCGGTGTATACAAAAGCATAGTTTTCATTGCCGTCAGATTGGCTTCTTTTAATTGCTGATTTCTTTTTTCAAAACGCATTTCTTCATAGTCGCCCCGCACAAAGGACTTTATCAGCCGGATACCCACCAGTCCTTCCTGAATACAGGAATTGAGTGCATCCAGTTTTTCCTGCAAGGTTCTAAACTGCGGAAATGCACGCCGCATGATGACTACAATAAGGACTGCCAGCACCGGCAGGACGATAATGAATATCGCCGCCAGCTTCGGGCTGATGACAAATGCCATCACCATCGCTCCGATTAAAATGCCTGGCGAGCGCAGACACATTCTGAGTGTCATCATAATCATATTCTGAATCTGTGTGATGTCGTTGGTTAATCTTGTTATTAATGAACCGGTACTGAAATTGTCGATATTCTGAAAGGAAAACTGCTGGATTTTTTCAAATAAATCCATGCGCAGATCCGCGCCGAAATTCATCGCTGCTTTAGAAGCAAACCATGCGCCTAAAACACCGCCAACTGCCATTATTACTGCGATAAGTCCCATAATGGCGCCTATTTTTATAATATACGCGACATTTCTTTCTGCAATACCCTGATTGATTATCTTTGCAAGCATGTACGGCAGTAACACATCACCGACAACTTCCATCATCATAAAGCAGGGACCTAAAATATAGTATTGTATATAGGGTCTGATATATTTCCAATATCTTTTCACTTGCTGCACCTCATTTCTTTTATATTTACTGTGATTTTGCAATGAAAAGTTTTATAATTTTACTGCACCGGCAGGTCTGCGGGCTATGCTAAGGCCGTCCGGTGCTTTCATTGACAAGTTTATTTTATATGAATTATCGTTGACATTCAATTCATAATTGGGGTATATTTATTCCACTGTGGAATAAAAAGTCAATCATCTAATTACAGGCAATTTAAAAGTCTGCCACTCACCGCAGGGGGAATAAATAAGCAAGCTGCTCAACATAGGGGAATAAATAAGCAATCAGCTCAACGTGTTACTTGACTTCGCCGATTGCTTATTTATTCCCTGCGCTAGGGAGTGGTGGACGAAAGGCTGATGAATTGTCTGAAAGAACGAGGACATTTTTTATTCCTTATGGAGAGGGTGTGACCGACGGAAGGCTTTGGGATTGCCTGCATGAGCGGGGACACTTTTTATTCCTTGTGTGGGCTTGTTTTTCCTTATATATAATACAATTGGAGGTTTTGTCTAATGAATTTGAATGTTCGGTATCTGGAGGAGTTTGTGACTTTGACGGAGAAGAAGAATTTTTTGGAGGCGGCGGAATGTCTTTTTATTTCGCAGTCGTGTCTGTCAAAGCACATTAAGAAGCTTGAAACTGAAATTGGTGTGGAACTTTTTGAGCGTACAACGCGGACGGTTGTTCTTACGGAGTTTGGACAGATGCTGCTGCCGTATGCGCGAAAGATGGTCGGTCTGGAATATGAATTTGAAAAAAATGTGCACCGCAAGATTCATCAGGACAGCGGCAATATTGTGCTTGGGTCGATTCCTTCAATGAAACAGCACGCGATTACGGCACTGATTGCAGGATTTTTAAATGAGAATCCCGATATGACATTGCAGACGATTGAGGGCGATTCTACATTTGTAAAAGAACTGCTCACGGACGGCAAATGCGATATTGCATTTTTAAGAAGTGAATCGTCTTCTGTGAAGGAATTTAACAGTATCCCTTATATGATTGATTACCTGACCGCCGTGCTTCCTGCTACGCACCCGCTCGCTAATGCGGATAATCTGCCGTTTGAACAGCTGCGCGGAGAAACGTTTCTGTTATTTCCGGAACATTCTTTTATAAATGATTTGTGTATCCGTGAATGCCGCAATGCCGGATTTGAACCGCACATCGCCTATACCGGAAACCGCGGTGCAACGCTGATTGACCTTGTACGCAACGGTGCCGGGATTACGCTGATGATGCACCACTCTGCCCGGCAGGAAAACGATTCTTCACTTGCATTTATTCCGGTAACGCCCGGTATTTACAGCTATATCAGCTTAAATTATGCAAAAGAAAAACCGCTCTCCCCGCAGGCTGAAAGCTTTGTACGCTATGTCAAGGCGCATAAGCGGGATTTTTAAAGGCAAGCCTTTACTTTCTTAAAATATCCACCGTATGCGCCGCCGCCCCAATTAAGTCCTGCCGCTCACACGTTGATAAATGGTATTGGATAAATAACTCAAATTCTTCCTCAGTCAGACTGTTTAGCACCTGACGCATATAGTTGGCAGGGCCGTCCGGTGTGATAATTTTGATGCGCTCCAGTCCGGCTTCTTGATTTAATGCGTCAATCTGCTCAATCCGCACGTAGTCGTATAAGTCGCTCGGCGCAGACATACACTGAAATTCCTCTGAAATGCGTCCGTCCCTCACACACTCAGCAATATGCTTCTGCTTAAAACCGTATGTTAAAATGCTGTATTCGTTCATGACATATGCCACAAAGATTATGCCGCCTGGCTTTGTCACGCGCTTTGCTTCGCACAGCGCCCGGACTTTGTCTTCCTTGGTAAATAAATGATACATTGGTCCGAATAACAATGTCACATCAAACGTATCATTTTCAAATCGTCTGAGTTTTAACGCATTGCCCTGATAAGCTTTTACACTGCTGTTTTTGGCTTTTAACAGTCCCAAATTGTGCTTTACCAGTTCAACAGCGCTGACATCGTAACCTTCTTCTGCCAGTGCCACCGAATATTTTCCGGTTCCTGCACCGATGTCTAAGATTTTCTTTGTCGTGTCCCCGCCCAGATATTCGTGAATATATTTCATGGACGTAATAAACTCGACTTTTCCATGACGGCTGTCTAACCGCTTTTCTTCGTTAAATTTATTGTAATACTGCTCTAATTCTGTCATCATAATTGCAGCTTCCTCTTTTCTTTTTTCACTATGCACTCTGGCTTTCGGGGCTGATTTCCAGCCTTACCGTATCCACGCGCTTTTCTTTCATGCTCTCTACAGTGAGGTGCATGTTCCGGTAATCTACGGTGTCACCCGCTTCCGGTATACGCTCTAAAAGCTCCATAATCCAGCCACTGACAGTCTGCACATCAAATTCCTGCTCATATCCGAGGGATTCAAACAGGCGCTCGACATTGGTTTTACCTGAAACACGGTACACATTTTCCGATAACGGCTCAACCTCCCGCACGACTTCATCGTGTTCGTCCCAGATTTCTCCGACCAGTTCTTCCAAAATATCTTCTAATGTAAGGATACCGACCGTACAGCCAAATTCATCCACTATCACCGCAATGTGCATATGTTTTACCTGTAATTCTTTTAACAGTTCACTGATGTTTTTATGCTTTGTCGTAAACAGCACCGGCTTTACGGCTTCACGGATTGTCATATCCGAATTATTGACGTAATTGTAAAAATCCTTGTGATATAAAATGCCGACAACATTATCCATGTCTTTTTCATATACCGGCAGGCGGGAATATCCTGTTTTTGCAAATACCTTTGCAATTTCCGGTTTGGATAATGCTACGGACACACCGATGACATCGACACGCGGGGTTAAAATATCTATCGCTTCCAGTTCATTAAACTCAATTGCACTGCGGATTAAGCTTCCTTCCTCTTTATCAATGCCGCCGTCCGCTTCAGCTTCCTGTACAATTGTAAGCAGTTCTTCTTCTGTAATCCCCTTATTATCCTGACTTTTAAAAATGCAGGACAACAGCTTTTTCCACTGGCGGAATAAGAAATTCGCCGGTGACAGTATGTAGATAAATGTTCTTAACAGCGGCGCTGACAACATTGCAACCGTTTCTGCTGATTCCTTTGCAATACTTTTCGGCGACACTTCACCAAATACCAGAATCACCACGGTTGTAATCACGGTTGACAGGGTTGCCCCCACATCTTCACCAAATCCCTTGACACAAAGAATTGTAACAAGTGATGTACAGGTAATATTGACAATATTATTCCCTATCAGAATCGTTGAAAGCAGGCTGTCATAATTTTCTGAAAGCTTTAACACCAGCTTTGCCCGCTTACTCCCCTTTTCCGCCATATTTTTCATACGAATCCTGTTAAGCGAAGAAAACGCTGTTTCTGTCGCTGAAAAGTATGCTGACATCATAATGCAGCAAATAATAATTACCCACGATACAATATCTGTACCCATCTTTAAATAAAACTCCTTTCGCTTATCACACCGGTATTTCCCTAAAACAGCACAAAAAGGCATAGCTGCAAGATTGTATCCGTGCAGCCATGCCTGTATTCATTCGTTCTGATTTAAATTTTTGATTGTTCTGTGGTTAGGTGCCGTATCACCGTCAGCATCGTCCGACATGATAATCCTCCTGAAAATATTATTAGTAACATTTACATTTTATCATAAACCAGCGCGCTGTGCAAGAGTTTTTTATCTTACTGCGGCAAATGCCTCTTCCAGATCATCAATGATATCATCGATATGCTCTGTACCGATTGAAAGACGGATTGTGTTTGGCTTAATGCCCTGATCAAGCAGTTCTTCTTCTGACAGCTGTGAATGTGTTGTAGAAGCCGGATGGATAACAAGGGATTTTACATCTGCTACATTAGCAAGCAGAGAGAATACCTGAAGGTTATCAATGAACTTCTTTGCTTCTTCAGCGCCGCCCTTAATTTCAAATGTGAAGATTGAACCGCCGCCGTTCGGGAAGTATTTTTCATATAAATCATGTGTCGGTGCATCCGGTAATGATGGGTGGTTGACCTTTTCTACCTGTGGGTGCTTTGATAAATAATCTACAACCTTTAACGCATTTTCCACATGACGTTCTACACGCAGTGAAAGTGTTTCAAGTCCCTGAAGAAAGATAAATGCGTGGATTGGAGAAAGGGTAGCACCTGTATCTCTGAGAAGAATTGCACGGATTTTTGTAACAAATGCTGCCGGACCTGCTGCCTTTGTGAAGCTGATGCCGTGGTAGCTTGGGTTTGGTTCAACCAGTGACGGGAATTTGCCGGATGCTTCCCAGTCAAACTTACCGCTGTCTACAATAACACCACCGATGGTTGTTCCGTGTCCGCCGATAAACTTTGTTGCTGAATGAACAACGATATCTGCGCCATATTCGATTGGACGGATAAGGTATGGTGTACCGAATGTATTATCAATTACAAGCGGAATCTTGTTTTCGTGTGCAATCTTTGCAATTTCTTCGATATCAACGACATTGGAGTTTGGATTGCCGAGTGTTTCGATGAATACTGCCTTTGTGTTGTCCTGAATGGCATTTCTGATTTCATCTAAGTTGTTGGCATCTACGAATGTTGTTGTAATGCCGTATGCCGGTAATGTATGCTCTAACAGGTTGTATGTACCGCCGTAGATTGTCTTTGAAGCTACGATATGGTCGCCTGCCTGTGCAAGATTCTGGAATGTATAAGCGATTGCTGCCGCACCGGAAGCTACTGCAAGCGCTGCTACACCGCCTTCAAGTGCTGCAATTCTCTGTTCAAAAATGTCTTCTGTCGGATTGGTTAATCTTCCGTAAATGTTACCGGCATCTGTCAGTCCGAATCTTGCAGCTGCATGTTCGCTGTTGTGGAACACATAAGAAGAGGTCTGGTAAATCGGCACAGCTCTTGAATCTGTAACCGGATCTGCGCTTTCCTGTCCTACGTGAAGCTGCTTTGTTTCAAATTTTAAATTTCTTTCTTTTAATGTACTCATATTGTCCTCCATTCTGCCGCCTGCTTACACGGCTTTCAAAATCATTTTTTATTTTTATGTTGTCTGTATGCCTTTCCTGTTTTGTTATTCATACTTAACAAGTAGGTCATGTATGTTTTCTATGTCTAAGATATTAGCACGGAAATCCGGCTTTGACAAATATACAAAAATAATAGTGCGTTATAGGTATTACCTATAACGCACGTTGTATCTGTAAATACTGTTCCAACTGCGCATCCGACAGTGTGGATAACTGATTGATTAATTCAATATGGTACGTTCCCATGCCGCGGCTTTTGTCTGCGAGCTCTCCGCAGATACCGAGCGTTCCTGCCGAAAGCAGACATGCTGTAAGCGGGTCTGTTACGGAAAGGTATGTTGCCGTAATGACATTGAGCATGCAGCCTGTTCCCGTGACTTTGGATAGCTCTGCCACGCCATTTTTTACAAACCACACCTGACTGCCGTCCGAGATGATATCGACCGCCCCGCTTGCCATGGCAACGGCATGTGCCTTTTTTGCATAGCTACAAACCAGTTGTCCGGTCTTTTGTAACTTCTGTGTATCCTTTCCGTTTACACTGTCTTTTTGACCGACATCAATTCCCTGTGCCGCGTTGTCCACTCCCGCAAGCGCTTTGATTTCAGACAAATTGCCTTTAATGACACACGGTGCGCACTCACGGATAAACCTTTGTGCCAGCTCCATGCGCAAGGCAGAGCATGCCGCGCCGACCACATCTATCACGCAGGGTATCTGCGCATTTTTAGCCACTCCACCGGATATAAATATGGATTCTGCCCTTGCATCGGTAATGTTACCGAGGTTGACTGCCAATGCCTTTGCAAGTGCCGTGATTTCATGGACTTCCTTCGGGTGTTCTGCCATAATCGGCTTTGCCCCCAGCGCCAACACTACATTGGCACAGTCATTGATTGAAATAGGATTGGTAATGCAGTGTATGAGCGGTGCCTGACTGATGACCGCTTCTTTTGCTTTTTTCATCTTTTCAAGCATTTTTTTTATTTCCTTCCTTTTTGTTTTACTGTTTAAGGCTGCTTTCTGCCTGTTTTACTTTGTCATAAACCTGTGTTCCCAATGCCTGCTGGAACTTTGTCAGCAGTTTCATGCGCTGTAACTGCTTTAAGAATAAAAAGGCGATACTGCCGCCGATTAATGTTCCCGCTATAAAGGACGGCACATAAAACAGCCATGTAAGCCCGGTTCTGCCCCATAACAGCGCCATTACCGGATATGATACAATTGCACCGATAATGCCTGTACCGATGACTTCACCTAAAAATGCAAAAATAATCTTTCCCTTCGACGCCCGGTATAAAATGCCTGACAGCGCCGCGCCGAATACCGCCCCCGTCAGTGCAAGCGGCGGAATGCCCATAAATGCCATGCGGATAAGTCCAATTGCCAATGCGCATAGAAACGCATACCACGGCCCTAATAAGACGGCACAGGTGACATTGATAAAATGTGCCATCGGACACATTCCCTCAATCCGCAGTAACGGTGAAATCACCACTCCGACTGCCACCATCATTGCCCAGAATATCATTTTTGTTAATTTCGTGTTTTGTACCATTTTCTGCTCCATTTCTGTAAACCTTCTTCAATTTCTTTTGCGGCTAAAACCTTTGCTTTCTATTATAGCATACTTTTAGGCCCTGCCTTGCTTTTTTTCGGGCTTTATGCTAAAATAACCACACTAAAACAACGTGTGGATTTTTATAGTTTATCTTTTTTCGCCACACAATTATCCTTTTACGGGGTAATTGTGTGGCGTTTTTTTTGCCGCACGGCTGCTTTGTGTTACAGACGGCGCAGCGCAGTTTATTACAGGTTTGAGTAAAATAATTAAACCTTTTTAAGAATCGTCTGCAGAATGGAGTATTTTATGAATCAGTCTTTTATGAAAGAAAAACCGGTATTTCCACTGCTGACAAGCATGGCACTTCCTATGGTAATTTCCATGCTTGTAAATTCCTTATACAACATTATTGACAGCTTTTTCGTGGCGCAAATCAGTGAGCAGGCAATGACGGCACTGTCGCTGGTGTATCCGGTTCAGAATTTAATCAATGCTATTGCAATCGGTTTCGGAGTCGGCATGAATGCCCTGATTGCACTATGCCTTGGAGCAGGCGATGTCAAAAATGCCGACCGCGCCGCAACACACGGTATGCTGTTTTCGATTGTGCATGGCATTGTAATTACCGTTGTAAGCATCGGTATCATGCCGTTTTTCTTATCCCTTTTTACAAAGGATACCGAAGTTTTACAGCTTGGCACACGTTATGCTTCGATAGCATTTTCATTTTCCCTGATTATTATGCTCGGACTTGCATTTGAAAAGATTTTTCAGGCAGTCGGCAACATGAAAATCACTATGGCTGCTCTGCTGTGCGGCTGTATTACCAATATTATATTAGACCCTCTGCTGATTTTCGGCATCGGTTTTCTGCCGCGGCTTGGCATTGCCGGTGCAGCACTTGCAACCGGTATCGGGCAGATTGTGACATTAAGCATTTACCTTGTCGTATATTTTTCACGTCCGCTTCCGGTGCATATCCGCCGCTGTTATTTAAAGCCGCACGGTGCAACCGACAAAAAACTATATGCAATCGGCGTGCCTGCCATTTTAAATCTGGCTCTGCCGTCCCTGCTGGTTTCTTTCTTAAATGCACTGCTGGCGGGATTTTCACAGAGTTATGTTGTTGTTTTGGGAATTTACTATAAATTACAAACCTTTTTATATCTGCCTGCCAACGGCATTATTCAGGGTATGCGTCCGGTGATCGGTTACAACTACGGTGCGGGTGAGCGGGAACGCGTCAGTCGTATTTTTCAGGTAGCGCTTGCGCTGTGCGCGTGCATTATGATGATCGGCACGGTACTGTGTCTGGCGTTCGCGTCTCCGCTGATGGCACTTTTCACCGAAAATATCCGGACGGTGGTCATCGGTGCACATGCGCTGCGCATTATCTGTGTGGGATTTCTTGTTTCAGCGGTTTCGGTTACGGCGTCCGGTGCACTGGAAGGACTCGGAAAGGGTACGGCGTCACTCGTGATTTCGCTGTGCCGGTATACCGTGGTCATTCTGCCGATCGCGGTCGTGCTGTGTAGGATTATGGGCGCGAATGGCGTCTGGCATGCGTTCTGGATCACCGAGGCCATCACGGCCGGTATCTCTGTCCTCGTCTACCGCAAGGCCGTCAAACGGCAGCAATAAGCCTTTATAAAACGAATAAAGCAACGCTCCTGTATCTGGTGTAAAATCCAGCTGCAGGAGCGTTGCAGTTTGTAGAAAAAGTCCGACTTGGCTTTTGCATTTCAAGCAGAAAAAAAGTAGCACAAAAGAACGTCCCGCTCCGATTCTTATCCTGATGTCTTTATTTACATCGTATAGTATCCAAGAAAGTTGCTACTACGGATACACGGTTGTACCATATACTTTCTTCGGTAGAAAAACAAAATCCCATCACCATAGCGGTGATGGGAAAACACTCACATACTATAAAATTTAGGTACCAGAACCATCAGTCAGTAGATGCTGCCCAGACAATGGTATTGTCAAGAACTGCCGTAGGAACCGTTGCACCCGTAACAGTAGTAGGGACATCCTTGTCGCCCTTCACATAGTAGGCAC
>OGOS01001657.1_pt1 | contig 13573 bp, 14 predicted proteins | sample 1552701 | NCBI WGS metagenome assembly OGOS01 (sample SAMEA2580128, study PRJEB22360) | human gut metagenome | biome: human gut; feature: human-associated habitat; material: faeces | place: Denmark | collected 2008/2010
CAAATCACTTTCGTAATTTGTTGCTTGATATTCTTTTTTCATATCTCCTATTATACCACTTTTTTGCTATGAACACAAGCTCTCAGTCCGCTGAAATGGAGCGTAGCGGAATGGAAGCAGACTGACTGTGCCGGCTCAGTCCAGCCTGTCGGGGTACATAATCTCCAGCTCGCCAAGAACTCTGCCCCAGTTTCTCAGCGGCATCGTCCACTTCTTTGTAATCTCGTGGGTTGCCAGATACAAAGCCTTTAAAAGTGCCGTATCGCTGGGAAACACGCTTCTCTGTTTGTTCAGACGACGATAGCCGCTATTAAGGCTCTCAATCGCATTGGTAGTGTAAATGACCTTTCTCACGTCAGCGGAAAACTTGAAGATCGGTGAGATCACATCCCAGTTTTTGTACCAGCTCTTCATGGCGTTTGGATCATCTTTCTCCCACTTTTCTGTTACACGTTCAAGCTGCTCAAGTGCAGCGTCCTCAGACGGTGCGTGATAAATGGTTTTCAAATCGTTGGCAAACTCTTTCTTGTTTTTTGCACCGACATATTTCAGCGTGTTTCTTACTTGATGAACGATACAACGTTGTAATTCTGTCTGTGGAAATGCCGTATTTACGGCTTCTTTCATACCCGAAAGACCATCAGCACAGATAACGAGAATGTCCTTTACGCCCCTGTTTTTCAGTTCATTCAGCACTCCGAGCCAGTATTTTGCACTTTCGTTTTCTCCGATATGTATGGACAAAACTTCCTTGCGGCCTGTTAAACTTACCGCAAGAATCACATATGCAGCGAGTTTTCTGATTTGCCCGTTATCACGCACTGAAAAGTGTACTGCATCGATAAAAACGATCGGATACACCTCATCAAGCGGACGATTCTGCCAATCTTCTATCTGCGGAAGAAGCCTGTCTGTGATGTCAGATACCATTCCGTCGCTGACTTCGAAGCCATAGATATCCTCGATGGTATCGCTTATCTGACAAGTTGTCATACCCTTTGCGTAAAGTGAGATTATCTTCTGCTCAATGCCGGAGATGTCCTTTTGACGCTTTTTTACCACCTTTGGCTCAAATGTTCCGTCTCAATCCTGCGGTACTTCGATCTCAGTTTCGCCTAAATTTCCACGTATCTTCTTTGTTTTCTTTCCGTTGCGGTAATTGGAGCTGTCCGAGCCGTTCATAAGAACTGTACCCTAAGTGTTCATCCAGCTCTGCCTCAAGCATTTCCTGTATCGTGCCACCCATCAGATCCCTGAGAGCATCCTCAATATCTTTTGCTGTCCTGATATCATATTCCTCGATCAGCTCTGCGATGATATTCTTCTTCCCCTCGCTCATCGGTTCTCTTTTTCTTCTTGCCATAAAAAATCAGCCTCCTGTGTTATTTATATTTTACCATAGTTGACTGCGTTTTTACAGACTTTTTTTCGGTGGGTCCACTGGAAAGAATACATCCTTCCAGTGCGATTAAAAATTCATTTTATGAATTTCAAAATTTATGGGCAGCGATTATTTCAGTTCCTTTCCGCATTTCTTACAGAACTTTTCACCATCTTTATGCTTTGCACCACAATACGGGCAGAATGATGGCTTCAAATTGTCTGAATTCTGAAGGCTAACCATTGCTTTGCTGCGGTAAACCAGTACAATTGCCAGTCCGGCAGAGCATGCCAGTAACAATACAATGCAACCAATTAAAATCAACAGCAGATTGTCAGAAATAAAATGAGAATTTTGCTTGTGATTGGCTGGTACAATTGCTTGTGTTGTTGTCGTAGTTGGTATGGTCGTAGTAGAAACTGTAGTTGCAGTTGTAGAAGTAACTGTTGTGGTTGTGGTCGTTGTGGTGGTTGTAGTAGTTGTTGTTGTAACGACTGTTGTCGGGGCTTCCGTTGGTGGATCGGTTTCCGGCTCTGGTTCTGGTTCTTGTCCAACTGGTACTAAGTAAGAAGCATCCACCCAGCCATACCAAACATAATTGAATCCATCCCCATGTTCATCTTCACTAGAACAACTATACCAAGTAACTCCCATAGAGGAATAGGCAATTCTTGCATAAACAACTTGCCCTGCATAAAGGCTGGATTCTATTTCCTGTGCACCCCCATCCATAACATAACCATAGGAATACCCCATAACGCCATCACTCGTCACTCGATAATAACCAGTGACAAACCATTCTCCTGGGCTCAATGCATCCGCATCCGCTGGAATTGCAACGCTGTACAACCCCAATAAAATCGCCAGTAAAAAACATCCTATTCGACTAATTGTCTTTTTCATCTCAATTTCCTCCTATCATAATTACAAAAAATATTGCAAACAAACACCGCCCAGATAAGAAGCTGCATTTAAAATCAGGGAAAATAGATAAGGATTTTGCTTTCCAATTAAACATTTGCGATAAATCAACGCCTCTGAAAGCCAAACCGCAAACTCCAATTCACCAACCCAAAGCCATCGCCATGCAATGGTTGCTCCATGCAGCCAAAAATCTAGATACACAACAACTGGATTCGTCAGAATGTTGACGAGTATCACCAATAGAAAATCATGACGGTTTCGCTGTGGGAAACAAGCTGCTGCAAGCAGTTCCAGAACTTCTGTCAACAGCAAGGAACGAAACAGCCCTTTTATAAGTTGCCGAGCAATCCACGCCTCTATCATCTGATATTCCTCTTCTTTGCATTTCGCAGCATTGGTGCATAGAGAATTACCAGAGAAAGCACTGCCAGCAGGCAATAAATCCACGGCTTTGCAAAATCATTGATATTGCAGAAATACGATGGAACAAGTCCCACGAATAATGCAAAGGTCAATGCTCCGAACGCCATGCCTTTCGCATGTGGGAACTGCATACCCAACAGGGAAAGCGTAATTGGCATAGTCATATTAAAGAGAAATACTGCAAGCAATCCGCAGATGGCAAATTGATTTGCTCCCAAGAATAACAATGCACAAGCGGTCAAAGAACCAATGATGGTTGGACGAATCCCGAATCGGTCAGCAAGAATTCCACCGCCCGCCTTTCCCAATACAATTGCAAGCGTTAGGAACAGTGCGAACCAATTTTTCGCCCATGGAAAATGCATCACACTTCCGGCAAAAGAACGAAGCACAACAACAAAAATACAGCAGAATGCCATGAGAAGCGACCAGCTGCCTTGCATCGGTTTCATGGAAAATTCCTGTTTTGGCAAGTTTCGTTCTCCTGAATATCGGCAGAAAATCAGTTGTATCAGCAATGCCATACTTAAAACCACAATCATTGGAGCAATCCAGTTCCTACCGTTTCCAGAAATCCACTTTCCGCCAAATACACCAAATGCCCCCGTTGCAACGAAAATACCAACTGGTTGACAGGCATTTTCTTTCCACTCCATTGCAGTTCGTCCACCGCCAACATGAAAACAAGCGTTGCCGATTCCCAATAAGAGTACAATTAAAAGCAACGGAAATCCGAACAATGCTCCGCAATAGGCGACGAGCAGGAACAGCAGTCCGACAGCAATGAGGTTCATATTTCGCTGTAACCAATCTCCAAAAATACCAACTGGCAATTGTCCAGCAAAGGCAATGAAATTATAGAGCATGGTATAAAGCAACCAATTGCTCAAGCTAGTAAATCGACAAGCCGGAAATACAAAATACATCATCAGATAAATACAGCAAAAATCTACCAAACAATGCAAAATCGTTGCATAAGAAACGGCAAGAAATTGCTGTTTCTTACGAAAAAGTTGTAACACCCCATCATCTCCTTTTTTCAAATAATATGCTATTTTTATGATACAAAAAGCGCACGACACCTGTTTGTCTGTATAAAAATAATTTCCATTTTATTCGGTAATTATTTAAATTTATCAGGAAATCTTCAGCAAAGAAATACTAGAAAGTGTGCAGTTATAGTAATCTTTCCCACCCAACTGAAAAATAATAGATGCTACAGAATCCGCATTTGCGGTAAATGCTGCTGAAAAATGCGTTTTCTCTGAAACAGCATCAAATTCGCTGTCGAAAAAAATTTCCCCGTCAGAATTTTTAACCAACACCGGCAATTTTCCATCATAGGAAGAAGTGCAATCAAATTCCAAACGATAACCGCCGCCCTTCTTCAAGTTGATACCAGAAATCTCCGCTTCTATTGCATCTGCCGTTTCTCCGCCAGTTACCATGTTAATCCAAAAGGATTTGTCATACCCAACATAAGAAGCAGCATTTCCACCCTTGTCTGGGTCGATGTTTAAGAGATATTCTGCGTCAGCAGCCATATCAAGACCAACTTGGTCGGACTCCATTCCCAGTGCCTGACAGATTTTGTCGGCGAGTATATAGGCATTTTTCTGCTGCGTCACAGCGGATGGATGCCAGTCTGAGCCAATTCCATCCGCTTGATTTTGCAGAGCAGAATGATAGCTCATAATTCGCTCATCTCCAGTGGTATTGCGATATTGCTGAACAGCATCTTCCACATATTCATACAAGTCATCCCCCATAATCCCCAACGTACAAATGATATACGCATCTGGATTCTTCTCACGAACTGTTTTCAAAAATGCAAGATAACCATCTACAAATTCTTTGGAACGAGTTTCAGAGTCTTTCATCACATAGTGAGAATCATTTGTGCCAAGATTGATTACAACAACATCTTGAGAACAGGTGCTGAAATCCCAATCTTTTGCATAATCTGGAAGTTTTCCGGTCAATCCATAACAATCAGGAATCAGACTGTCTGTATTGGCAGTATCACCGGACGAGTATCCGGAAATGACTCCATAACCACTATAAGAAACAGCACTATAATCTGCATTCAGTTTCTGAGCGGTCAAATAGGCATAGGATTTCATAAAGTTTTCGGTACTGGTTTTAAACGGCTCTGAACTCGACTGCCCCTCCACACCGTATGCACAGGTAATCGAATCCCCGATAAATTCAATAGAAAGCGGTTTTTCCGGCTCAGGAGAAATGGGGGTTAGCAAATCCGAAGTAACAGAAATATTTTTTACACCAATTGCACCATTCATTGCTTCCGAAAGATGAATGATTTGAACCTTTGCTGTTCTGGAAGCTTCTCCCTCAAACAAAGTCAATGTCTTTTCTGAAGTGCTCATAACTGTATCTTCAATCACAGTTCCATCTACAAGTACTGCATAGCGAGAGCGATAATTTTCTTCATTATTAATGGAGCTATCCCCTGCAAGTGTAATGGTTGCTGATGTTCCAGTGACAGTAAATGCAACGGCAGAACCACTTTGAACCAACCATGTAATATCCTGATTTCGCATGGTTCTTCCAGTCAGCTTGACGTTCTCCGCAGTTGCAGCATAGTTGTTTGTAACAACTTCTCCAGGCGTTGATAATTTCCGTTTCAGCAGACATAAGTCAATTACATTTACAATACCATCTCCATTGATGTCATCAGCAGCAGTCACAGTAGTTTGCTGCAAAAGAGCATCTCGAAGATGACGCAAATCCGTCATCGTATAGGCATTTTCTGCGGAAACAGATGTGCGAAACGATGCTGCCAAAAAACACCCAACGGCAGTTACTGCGATTATTTTATTTTTTATCATATCTTTTTTCCTTTCCAATCTGAATTGCTTTCTGTTTTCCTGTTTCAAACACAGTTTGACTCTTTCAGTATACCATATTTTGCATCTCCTTGCAAGGCATTTTCGCCTCCATTTTCTACGTTTTTTCTTACATTTTGTTGCAATCTGCATAAACTTGTGATACAATAAAATTATCACGAAAAAAGGAGTCCTTACAAGATGAAAAAAATGATTGCAGTTCTTGCAGTGGGTGGATTGCTGGCAGCTTCCATTCCACAAATACCAGTTGCAGCCGCTGAAATACCTGCTCTAACTGATATTGTATCGTTGCAGAAATGGATTTTAGGAGAATCAGAATCCACGCCAACAGACGGACAAACATGGGATTTAAATGCAGATGGAACGGTAAATATTACCGACCTTTGCCAGATGAAACGGCAATATACCTCTGTACCCATTCAAAATCCATTGGATGCTTTAACTGGAATGGATTATCAAACAGCTGTTGCAAACGCTTATATTTCCAAATCCGAGTATGGGTATCAAATCGCAGGCAATTTAAAAAGTACAATTGAGGAAAAAATGAGACGGCCATTAGATTATTCCATCGACCGTTTCTATCTGGTTAACAATGAAACATTGGGACTAGACAACAGTACAAAATATCTCTATAATGCAAGTACGATGGATGTTTACCCCGTCACAGAAGAAACAAAACGAAACTGTGCAACTTGGTATTGGAAAGGCTCAAAAGCCGCTGTATATGGCATTGATGACGATGAAGAAAAGCAAAATGAATTTTTAGATGCTTTGGAATGGTATGGAATTACAGAAGTTTACTATTCTAGCGGTGCAAATAAGCTGGTAAACAACAAGGACACGGTAGAAAAATTTGTAAAGAATGCCTATCAGAGAAACATGAAAGTCTACTTGTTGACAGGCGAAAAAACGTGGCTGTATGAAGATACTTATCAGACTGCCATTTACCGTGTTTTTGACAAGGTTGCTGAATATAACAGCATGGTGGATTATGATGCAAGATTGGCAGGCGTTTCGTATGATGTGGAAGTTTGGACAAACTCCGACTACAACTGGAAGAACAACGCCGATGCTCGAGCACAGCAAGTAAAGTTTGTGGAAGCGGCACAGCAGTACGCAAATGAAAAGAACCTGTCCGTCATTCATTGTTTGCCGTTCTGGATTGTGCGATATGATTACACGGATGAAGATGGCACGACAAAAAATGTATACGATTCTATTACACAGATTGCAAACGATACCATTTTAATGACTTATCGGGATAGTGCCAGTGCCGTAGAACGGTTAGTGGCAGAGGTGCAAACAAATGCAGAACACCCTGTGCTATATTACGCCGAGAAGAACGACTGTAACTTAGAAATTGCCGTACAGGTTGACCAGAGCAAAGAAGGCGATTCTGTAAGTTTCTATGAAGAAGAGCAGGAAAATCCGGGGTGTGTAAAAGATGCCCTTGCAACTATACAGACCGATTTAGCAGATTATTCCGAACATACTACATTTGCGATTCATCAGGCGATTGCCATGTATGAATTCTATCTCTCCAAATAAATGAAAACCGCACACATTCTGATTCATGCAAGAATGTGTGCGGTTTTTTATGTGCCAAATACCACATAGGATTCCGGTACTTTTCCCACTAAAATTGTTTCTGTCAAGAGGTAAGAAAACTGTGCAGTTGTTGTGGTTCGGTAAAAGGGTGCAGCTGCCTGTAATGTAATGGTGACTTCTGCACGAATGGTATGACAAGTTTGGTTGATGCCAACGGATTCCAACTGACTGATGAGCTGTACCTTTGCAGTTCCAATGGGTAGCATCTTCATGGAAAGTGTTGGGCCTTTTCCGGCAAACAACCAAATGCCCGTTGCTGTTCCCAGAGAAACCGGAAATGTTTCTGCTCGAGCTGCCTGTAAATCCTGATTGATTTGTGTGAGCAATTGTGCTTGCATGCAGTTGATTTGTGTGGTTTTTGTTTCTACTGCTGTCACTGCTCCATCTGTATCATATAGCAATACTGCAAAATCTGTATACTGACTGTCTGTTTCCTGCAAAACTTTATGAATGCTCTCTCCAATCTGAACAGAAGCAGCAGATTGACATTCCTGTGCACAGACTGCCAGCACATCGGGGCGAATCCAGCGATCCAATTGCACGACACCAAATAACAATCCTGCGATCATAAAAATGCTGCAACACAACCATGTCAGTTGTTTTCTTTGCAGTACTGTATTTCGTCTTCTCAAAACTGCTGCTCCTTATTCAAAAAGGGCGGCTTTCATTCGCCGCCCCATTTCACTCAAATTTGATTTGCTTTACAGCGGCTTTTCTTCGGATTCTATGCTGTCTGTTGTTGCTCCACATCCGCAGTCTGGTGAAAAGTCTCCCATGCCATTGACAGAGCCGGGAGAAAACTCTTCTGCCGGAAACCGAATCTTATCAAATACCGCACACGGAGATTCTGTATCTGCCCGGCATTCTTTCGTTGGAATGGTATATTCGTATGTTGGCACTAAAATCGTGACGGGGCGGAACAATTCTACTACAGAAAATAGTCCCAACGTCATAATCACTGTCCGAATCGGAACGGCACTGCTGCCCTCTGGAGCAGGCGGACAAACCATTCCCACTCTCGTTTCCAATGCGATTGGTTCTACCACTTGAACGGCAGCCGTTGGCAAGTTTACGCTCTCGCTGCATTCTTCTCCGGAAGAGCAGGGTTTCCCATTGCTGAAAAACGTCTTGCTGCTGCTTTCTCCACCATAGAGAATCACATTTTTTCCAGCATACGCCGTTCCAGTCAGCAGCGTTGGGCTGCCGCAGGCACGTTCATATGCCATCAATTCTACCCGAAATGTATACGTCAAATCAATGGAAAAAAAGCCCCTGTTAAACGGTACGGGTTCAATATTCATACAGATGTCCGATACCTTTACACATCGGCTTTTTACCAGCGTGACGTTGGGGGGAAGTTCGCCGCCATCCATTAAAATTTGGACGTTGGACAGACAATCCCGGTCACTGCAACTGTCAAACACCCGGTCAACTTTAATGGGAACTGCATCCGGACAAGTATCCGGCATTGGATGAAATTTACTCATAGAAACGCCTCCCATGAAAAACATAGAAACAGTTTCACGCTGTTTCTCTACAGTCTATTCAGTGAGAGGCGTTTTTGTGACAGCTTTTTTATTTTTCTTCTGCTTCGTACATTTCACGGAAGAAGCAACTATAAGAACCTGTATGGCAAGCAACACCAGTTTGTTCTACATTGACCAGCAAAGTATCATTGTCGCAATCGCTGTACATGCTGATGACTTTTTGCAGATGTCCGGAAGTTGCACCTTTATTCCAAAGTTCCTGCCGAGAACGACTCCAGAACCAAGTGTATCCGGTTTCCAGTGTCTTTTTCAGGCTTTCTCGGTTCATATATGCCAGCATCAACACGGTTTTGGTGTTGACTTCATAGACAATTGCTGGAATCAGGTCGCCTTTTTCAAAATAGGCATCCAAATGATTACAATCAATTTTAATCATGCGTTGTATCCTTTCTCTTTCCTGTTTCATCAAATTGTGTCCGAATTGCCCGTTCCGTCTGAAAAATCGTGCAAATCAAAACCGCCATTTGCAAAATGATATTCCCAAGCAAAACCATTGTTTGCATTTTCATAGACATGAAAAAATATCCAACGGAACAGCCAACTGCAATCAACAGCAAAATCAAACTGCTGATGCACCAGCATTTTCCGCAGTAAGTATTGACAAACCGCCATGTTTCTGCATTTTTCATAGAACGGGTGGTTCGATATCCAATCCATACATTTTGTTTTTTTGGCGGATGAAATTGCATCATCCAGCCTGCAAATAACAGAACCAATGGAATGAGTACCGTAAAAATAATATCAAATACTTTCATCGCATTAAGATGCCTTTTTTCCGGCAGTCTGCCTTTACATCCTGCACGGTCAATTCTCCAAAGTGGAACAAGGACGCTGCCAGTGCTGCGGAGCAGCCTGTTTCTTGGAATGCCTCTGCAAAGTCTTCCAGTTTGCCTGCTCCACCGCTGGCAATGACCGGAATGGAAACCGCATCGCAAACAGCTTTCAGCATGGGCAAGTCAAAGCCCTCTTTTGTACCATCTGCATCAATGGAATTCAAGCAGATTTCACCTGCACCCAGCTGTTCACACTGCTTTACCCAGTCAATCAAATCCAAATGCATATCCACTCTTGCACCATTGATGAAAACCGTCCACTTGTGGTCGCCAATTTTCTTTGCATCAATGCCCACGCAGACGCACTGACAACCGAAAATATCTGCTGCTTCCCGAATCAAAGCAGGATTCTGTACTGCTTGCGAATTGATGGAAACCTTGTCAGCTCCTGCACGCAGTGTTTCCCGGAAATCATCAATGCTTTTGATGCCACCGCCAACGGTCAGCGGTACAAAAATTTTCTTAGCAGCTTCCCGTACAACATCTAAAATGACCCCTCTTTTTTCATAGGAGGCTGTAATGTCATAAAATACAATTTCATCTGCACCCTGTTCATTGTAAGCCTGTGCCAAAGCAACCGGGTCACCAACATCTCGAACGCCCTCGAATTTGACACCCTTTACTACTTTTCCATCTCGCACATCCAAACAAGGAATGATTCTCTTTGCCAGCATAATTGACAGCCTCCTTTCTTATGCCTGTACACCAGCACAAGCAATGGCATCTTCCAATTGCAATGTGCCCTGATACAGGGACTTTCCGCAAATCGTTCCATACAAGCCCATCTGCTTGCAAGCCTGAATATCTGCAATCGTATGCACACCACCGCTTGCAATGATGTTGCAGCCTGCTCCGACTGCCTGATGAATCTGCTGCAACTGTTCGGTATTTACGCCGGACAGCGTTCCATCTCTGGAAATGTCCGTATAAATGATATACTGTACGCCAACAGCAGCCATTTCTTTTGCCAAAGACAAATAATCTACAGAAGAACTGTCCAACCAACCTTCCACTGCAACCATGCCATTTTTTGCATCAATGCCAACAGCGATTCGTTCGCCGTATTCCTTGACTGCATCTTTTACAATCTGCGGATTCTTCAACGCAATCGAACCGAGAATGACACGGGAAATACCGCCCTTTAAGTAGGCTTCTACTGTATCCAAGCTGCGAATGCCACCGCCCAATTCTACTTTTAACGGTGTGTTTTTCGCAACATCTAAAAATAAATCTGCATTCTTTGGTTCTCCGGCTCTTGCTCCATCCAAATCCACCATGTGAATCCATGACGCTCCAGCTGCTACAAATCCAGCAGCTGTTTTTCGGTAATCTTCCGCAACTTTGTGAGAAGTTGCAAAGTCACCTTTTACCAGACGGACACACGTTCCATCCTGAATATCAATGGCAGGTAAAATAATCATTTCAGCAATCCTCCAAAGTTTCTTAAAATCTGCAAGCCGGTTTCCCCACTCTTTTCCGGATGGAATTGTGCACCAAATACGGCCTTTCCATCATAAACCATTGCCGGAATCTGTCCGCCATAGGTTACATACGCTGCCAGATATTCCGGTGCAACGACTGCCTGATAAGAATGAACGAAATAAACATATGCTTCTTCACCCAAATTGTGCAGCAATGGGCAATCAATCTGATATTCCAGTTTGTTCCAGCCCATGTGCGGAATAATCAAGCCGTTTGCAGGAATTTTTTCCACCGTTCCCGGAATCAGTCCCAGTCCGTCACACGCTTCAAATTCATAGCCTTTTTCAAAAATCAGCTGCATCCCAAGGCAAATCCCTAAAAACGGCTTCTTTTTGGACTCTGTCTGTAAAACGGATACCAAATTTCGTTCTTTCAACATCTGCATTGCACTCGGAAATGCTCCAACACCCGGCAGGATGATGGCATCTGCTGCCTGAATGGCAGCAGCGTCATCGGTCAACTGACTTTCCAGTCCCAAAAAATCCAGTGCATTTTTGACACTGAAGATATTTCCAGCACCGTAATCGACAATGGCAATCATTTATAAAACCCCTTTCGTAGAAAGTGTTTGTCCGCTCTTCGTCGGTGTAATGGCAATCTGCAACGCATGGGCAACTGCCTTAAAAGCAGCTTCGCATTTGTGATGGTCATTTGTACCATACATCATATTGATGTGCAGGGTAATGCCTGCCTGAAAAGCAAACGCACGGAAAAATTCTTCTGTCAAGCAAGTATCATATTGTCCAATCATCGCATTGGTGAATGTTCCCTGAAATACCAGAAATGGACGGTTGCTGATGTCCAAGCTGCAAAATGCAAGGGATTCATCCATGGGAATAAATGCACTACCATAACGGGTAATACCGGACTTGTCGCCCAGTGCTTCCCCGATGGCTTTTCCCAGTACAATGCCGGTGTCTTCTACGGTGTGATGTCCATCTACATGCAAATCTCCAGCGACCTGAATATGCATACTAATGCCGCTGTGTACGGCTAAGGCGGTCAGCATGTGGTCAAAAAAGCCAATGCCAGTATGAATATCTGCAACGCCTTTTCCATCCAAAACTACTTTCACTTGAATCTGTGTTTCTTTGGTGTTGCGTTCGATTACGGCTTCTCTCATAGTGACACCTCTTTATTCCTTCTCGTCTTCAAACCGAACGGTAATGGCATTGGCATGTGCAGTCAAGCCCTCTCGATTTGCAATCAATACGATATCATCCTTTGCAGCACGCAGGGCATCCTTGGTATAATACGTATAGCTGGAACGCTTTGTAAAGCTTGCAACACCCAGCGGAGAGAAGAACCGAGCCGTTCCACTGGTCGGAAGAACGTGGTTCGGGCCAGCATAGTAGTCCCCCAACGGTTCTGATGCATACTGTCCAAGGAATACAGAGCCAGCGTTATCCAGTGCACCCAGCAGTTCCATTGGATTTTCCATCAGCACTTCCAAGTGTTCTGGTGCAACCCGATTTGCCAGAGCCGTTGCTTCTTCCCGACTGTTGCAGAGCAGAATTGCCCCGTAGGTATTCATGGATTTTTCGATGATTTCTTTTCGTTCCAGTGTTTGAACCTGCCGATTGATTTCTGCCTGTACCTGTTCTGCCAGCTTTTCACTGGTGGTAACCAGAATGGAAGATGCCATGACATCGTGTTCCGCCTGTGACATCAAATCTGCTGCCGCAAAGGCTGGGTTAGCGGTTTCATCTGCCATAACCAATACTTCACTTGGCCCTGCAATCATATCAATATCCACAATTCCATACAGCAGCTTCTTTGCGGTTGCAACATAGATATTTCCAGGGCCAACGATTTTATCAACCTTTGGAATTTCCTTTGTTCCGTATGCCAAAGCAGCAATTGCCTGTGCACCGCCAGACAGGAAAATCCGGTCAACACCGCACAAAGCAGCTGCAATCAAAATATCTGGATTTGGTGTACCGTCTTTTCTCGGCGGTGTTACCATGATAATTTCTTTTACGCCAGCAATTTTTGCAGGAACAGCATTCATGATAACGCTGGACGGATAAGCAGCTGTACCGCCCGGTACATACAAACCAACACGTTCCAGACCTCTTACACGCTGTCCTAAAATCACACCATTTGCCATTGGGTGAATGAAACCCTGTTCAACCTGACGCTGGTGGAAATCCCGTACATTTTCAATGGCATTTAACATGGCATCTACAAATGCTTGGTCAGCATCCGTCAAAGCATCGTTGATGACTTCTCTCGGGACTTCATAATATTCCGGCAAGCTGCCATCAAATTTTAAGGTATAATTTTTAACAGCATCATCACCGCCAGCTTTTACTGTTTTCAGAATTTCCTGTACGGTTTCTGTCACACGCTGATTGGTTTCGCCTGTTCTTTCATCCAACAACTGAAAAAATGCTTCCCGTTCTTCTGCAACGCTTGCATTGATTTGCTTCATGGTAATCATGCTTATAATACCTCCTGTTACAATAAGTATAGTCGGTAAATCCACAGCAAACCAGCTATGGTTTA
>OGOS01001669.1_pt1 | contig 13489 bp, 6 predicted proteins | sample 1552701 | NCBI WGS metagenome assembly OGOS01 (sample SAMEA2580128, study PRJEB22360) | human gut metagenome | biome: human gut; feature: human-associated habitat; material: faeces | place: Denmark | collected 2008/2010
AGCTCAATAACCTGAAAGAGGCGGCTCGCACCTTTAACTATCTTTCCGAAAATAATCTACTGAATTATGAGGATTTCCAACAGCATGTTTCTGATGTTGATGCTTCTGTTAAAGCGGCTGAGCAGAGAATAGTACAAATCACCAGTGAGCTGAGTACGCAGAAAGTCATTCAGAAACACTGCGATTCTTACCGGCTCTGCCGTAAAGTGATTGAAGATTGCAAATCTGCAAAAAATCTAAAAGCTTACCGTACCAAGCATCAGGCAGAATACCAGCTCCACGATTCACTAAAAAAAGAGCTGCAGGATCTCGGTATTACCAAAATCCCGAGCTCTAATAAAATTCAGAAGCGGATTGAACATCTTGAATCTGAACAAGCTGCTACTGTCCGAGAAAAACAGGAATTGCAGAAAAAACAGAAAACACTAGATATCATCCAGCAGAATTTCACAGTACTGCTCAATGCTCCTCATATATCAAACAACGATATCAATCGTACCGTTGCACCACCACTTCAACACTAATATCAGAAACGTTTTAAACCGTATAACACAAGAAAACTGATTCCACCGCAATGGATCAGTTTTCTTTAAATAATGGCTACTTCATTTTTCTCTTTTTATATAATCCTACAATCAAACCAAGACTAACAATCGCTATTAAAAACCATGCAACTATATTTGTTGTATCTCCGGTTTTTACCGTATTTATTATTTTCTGAATAGTATTTGGCTTATCTGGTTTTGAAGGTGTCGGATCCTTTGGCTTATCTGGATTGCTCGGTGGTGTTTCTGATGAAACCCATTCAGCTTTTGGCTCTATCGTTACATTATATTCTACATTCCCATTGATTTCAGATGGAATATTAACAAGGAATGGAGCGGATTCAAATTTATCTGTACCACTTTCTACATTTCCAATCTGTGCAAGCAGATAAATTCCTTCATCCAATTCTCCAAAACTCGTGCGTCCTGAAGTATCTATTTCTTGCATTAAGCCGGAAATATTATTTTCCTTCGCAAATGCAAACAATTGTTTTGCTTGTTTTTCTCTTGCTTCTGCACTGGTATCTTGTAATGATATGTCTGAATCTTTAAAACCATCTTCCCAGACCAGCTCATCATTTTTCATATATTGAATTGGAAATATCGAGAACTTTGCTCCGGAAAGAATCACTTCTTTATCCGAACTATTTCTCCCCTTATAAATAATTTGAATGCTTCCTGTTCTGCTTCCTGCTTCTGCATGGATTGTTGAAATATCTATAAAACTACCGATAAGAAAAAGCATAACGAATAAAATAATGTGAATACTTCTTATCTTCTTTCTCACTTTACTTTCCTCCTTTTTCTATCTCGTATACTATAAATTATCTTTTATAACAATTCCAATATTTTTAATATTATGAATCTCATCTTTGCCTCTCCAAAAGATTCTTAAAAATTCTACATTACTTCAAGAACTCGAATTGCTATCAATCCAATTCGAACACTAAGCACTTCTGCTGGATTATTAAAATCTATATTCGTTATTTCTATTATTTTCTGCAAACGATATGAAGCAGTTCGATAATGAATAAACATTAATTCAGAAGTCTTTTTTAAGCTTTGGTTGACATTCAGATAACATTCCAATGTATCAACCAGCTCTCCATTTTTCTGAATATCGTACTGGCGAAGTTTATTCAATGACTCCGGTATAAACGCTTGCAACTGATTTATATCTTTCATCTTTTCCAGTACCTGATAAAAGAATCCTATCTTTGTACTATCTATAACTGACTTATAGATTACTACAACAACCAACGACTTCAAAGGAAACTGCATGTAATGACACCAATGAAATATCATGAGCAATATACAAAAGCAGCATAAAATATCGCCAGCCATAGCATGGCTGACGATACAAAAATTTATTATTTTTTATTGTCCTCTTGACGGGGAGCATACCATTATTATAGTGGTTTATTTTTTTTATTCCAATGCAACAAACATGTAAAATGTCTGATGTATTTTTGCAAGTTTTGTTCCATAGCAGTGTTTATCTTATTTTCCGTCTTCTTCTGAAAAACAGAATCATGATAATACTTATGGCAAATAGTAACCATACATGCCTGCTTGTTTCCAGACGAACCCCTGTTTCCGGTATTAATTGTGTGTTTTCGTTTGTGATTTTTAACTCAATCACATCTCCTCGTGCAGCCTCAATCCGCTGTTTCATGACAGCTGTATTTCCATTCGATGTTGCCTGCACTGGATTTGAATACTTATCATTCTCTTCTTTTTTAGAAATCGAAACAGCGTATTTTGATGTATCAACAGTTTCTGTTATTATGATATCCGAAGATATATCTACATTTTTTAATGTAACTTTATCTCCATGTTTCAAAGAAGTTCTAATTGTCTTGCTACGCAGCTTTTGACCATCTTCCCAATAGAGAATTTCCATATCAAATGGCTTCTTGCGGTTTCCAAGTGGACCAGTGACTTCCTTTGTAATCTCAACCGTCACCCCGCCTTTTTGCGGATGATTGACGATATGTCTGTCCGAAACAGCTCTCCAGGTATTTGTCATCGGTGATTTCTCATATAGGAATAAAATATCGGATTCTACATCGACCATATATAAATTAAAATTATCCTGATACTGTGTTTTGGTTTTATCTGCTTTGTCCTTTTTGTTTGGAGTAACAGATTCTACCATCCAGTATCGTCCGTTCTCAAAGTCCTCCGGTAATTGAAGCATTCCATTTTCATCTGTTTCTAAGGAACGATACGTCGTACACGTTTTTCCATCCTTTTTCAGAACGATATCGTCCTTGCTCTGTGTATTGTCATAATCTACTGTATATCCTGTATCATCCGCATATTCTTTCGTAACATCATCATACGGTACTTTGTAGAACAGAAAACCTGCACCAGCAAGTCGGTTTCTTGGAAGATCATCCGTCTTTAAGAAACTTCGTTCAGCAAGATTGAAATGCAGATTCTGCACTTCCAGTTCCATCTTGGAAACATCCTTGAACTCATTCTCATCCTTCGGGAATATTTGTTGTCCATTTGAATCGAAATACTGAATCTCTGGATAAATAACTTCATAATATAGGAAACCATCCCCGTAGTCCGAAGAATAATGTGTCTTTCCTATCTCGATTTCTTCCACCTTATATTCCACCGGATTTCTGTCCTGGAATAGTGGAACATTGTCGACTGTGTGTTCCCATCCGTTCTCTTCATTCAGCAAGAATTCCTGTCCTGTAGAAATTCCATTCTGATACAATCTGATTTTCACCTGTTTTTCCGTCAGTGCATCATTTGGATTTTCCCATGTCTTTTTGATATGCAGAGTGCCTGTTTTAGCAAAATTTCGGATATTAAGGCTGGTATCTCCTCGCTGAAGCAGAACAGATTTTCCGTCTATCTTACCATCAACTGGTGCCTTAACAGCCTCCTGATTTTCGTTAGCCTCCCTATCCACCAGTTTTGCATCAGTGATTTTGAATGCTCCATTGGCAATCTCAACTGTGATCTGTATATCTCCTGTGTCTACATATCCCGTCGGTAAGTTTGTCTCTCGCAACAAATACGTCTCAGTTGCTGTTCTGTTCTGTTTGTTTTCATCTTGTAACGGAATGTGAAGTTGTGCGATTCCGTATTTATCAGTTGTTACCGTTTCCTCCTCAACACCGTTCTTACTGACAGCAAAATTGATCTTCTCCATTCCCCGTCCGGTAGACTCATCAAATTTGTTCAGTGTGAGTATTCCCTCTTTCTGATAACGGTTCTCCAATTCAATAGTAAGAGTCTCTCCACCGCGTCCAATTCCACGTCCTGTGAATTGAATTCCACTTTCTGGATATGCTTCCCATGAATTTACATTATCTCCTTGTTCATGAGAATTGCGGACATTGTACCAACCTGAAAATTTCACATTCGAATCTTTTGGCTTATAGTTGTACTCTTTTAATGTGTATTTCCAGAATGAGTCCGCCTTAACGATCCACGTACAACTTGTATGTGTATCATCTGTCCATGTACCTACAACTTCTATCGGAGCATCCTCCGCTTGCGGAGCTTCTGTGTCCGGCGTCTGATTATCTTCAGAAGGAAGCACAAGTTTCATGTGCTGATGAAATGCAGGTGGCTGAGGTTTTCCATCTGAAAGCTTTTCATCCATATCTACCTGGATATAATAATCTTTCTTGACTTCCTCTATTGCTTCCGGCATTCCGACAAAATCTTTCTTTACTGTCAGGTAACCATTTTTTGCTACAATACGTCCGTCAATATGCCACCCATCGGACATTTCACTTTTGAAAGAATACCAATAAATGGTGAAGAATTCGGTATCTAATTTCGATGGCGGAATCTCCCTGTCTCCGATACGAATCATACGTCCGCTTTCACGAATTGTCTGGAATACCTCTTCATCGGAAGGAATTCTATCTATCTTGTAGATATAGTCTCCATTTCCAATATATCCCTCATCTGGTTTAGTTCCCTGCAAAAGTTCTTGCACTCTCTTATTTCCATCCGCATACTGTTCCCACGTAGATGGATTCTTATTTCCAAGAACTGGAACATCATGCACTATACTTGCCTTCACATTACAGTTTGCCACGGCAACCGCACTTGTATAATCGTCTACATTCGTGGTTGGTAATGCTACCGAACCATCTTCCGGCATCGCTGACTTACAGATATAAAACTGTACCTGTTTTCGATTTTGGTTACTCACCTTACGCCACGCTGCATAGAGGGTGATTGGCTGTCTTGCATTATTATTTATAAGATCAGAAATAGAATCCCCTGCACCGCATTCCTGCCACTTTCCGTCTTTGTTTCTGTAATCCCAATGATCGAATTCATACTGTTCCAACTCTTTGCTGTCATTATCTTCATGATCATAAACCAGAGGATATGGTGACTTAACGTTATGTTTTCCAGCTTCTATTTCATTCTCATAATCATCTGTATGTCTTGTCTTATTCTCAACCTGAGGGGTCAACTTAGCTTCCTTAGGAAGTTTCTTCATATAACGAGTTGTATTATAGATAACCCTGACTGCCCCAGACTCCAGCGGTTTGTCTGCGATCACCTCATAAGATGAGTTAACATTCGGAATTTCAAATTTTACCTTATCATCTCCGGACGGTTCCGGAAGAACCTCATTTTCGTCCCTGTCATTAGATGTACAACTCCAGACAATCTCCTTGCCATAATACTCACCTTCTAAACTTGCCCTCTTTGGTACTTCCACAGTATATGCTTCCCCATGGCCTACATACTGTCTCTTAATCGCCTCTCTTTTGGTCAGGTTCAGTGGATCCAACACTTCAATCAGATGAAAACTTCCCTCTACACTGAAATGTCTTCCTGCCAGCCCAGCCTGAGAAGAAAGTCCTGTCAAACGATCAAAATAATTTTCGATTCTGTCTGGATTCAGTGGGTTTGGCTGTGAGAAATAATAGACAGATACATCTTTCCCGTTTTTCAGGACAGGAATATACCATGTACCATCGTTGTCCTTATAAGGATGCTGTACAAATACTCGGCTGTCTGTCGCATAACCAAACAGGATTTTTTCTTTGCCATCTGCTCCCGGTTCCAGTTTATCCGGGGTGAAACCAAACTCACTGTAAATTTTAGAAATCGTATCATCTGGTGTGGCTCGCAAATAATAACGACTGGCTCGGCCACTGTTCGCTTTGATTATGTAATGCTGCTCAGCATTGAGGTTCTTTATCAGCTTATAATGTCCATCGATAAATACATAAAAACTGATATTTGCTTCTTTTGTTGCTGCTGGTTTTTCTGTATTATCAGGAACAATCACATATGGACGTACTGCATCATCTGGCTTAATAGTAAAGCTCATGGTATGCTCTGCTTCATTTTTACTCCATGTAACTGCTGAAAGAGTACCATCTTCCTCTCTGCATTCCCAGTTTATATCCTGCGTTTGTTCTTCTACACGCGGCTTTGTACTAACTGTTCTTGTAAGTGTTGACTTTCTTGCAACAAAATCAATTGCCGGAAGATCACGCAAAGCTGTTTGGCTGTAAACCTGTCCATCGTCATCCTGTACTGTCACACTGTAAAAACCGTTATATCTATCATCGTCGTGTTCGAGTAAGGTCTTTGCACTCATGGTGATCATATTCTGTCCGTCTGGCAGGTAATACACATCCATCGGCTCTCCGGACTTTCCTATATAAATACATTCATGACCTTCTATCGTGTATTTCCCTGCATTATGGATTGTATCGTAATCTCTCTTGGAATAATAAAAACGCTCTTTTGCTCCATTTTGAATAGAACCATCGTAATGAAATTTTTCAAAATGCTTTTTTAACTCATCATTAGAAATATAATAATAAACTGTTCCCGGCTTTGTTGTAGTATCTTTTATAACAGGAATTTCTTCGTTTAGAACATTATATCTCTCATTATTTACAAAAGTATAGAATTTAATGTTCAAGGTTGCTGGTGCAAAAGTGCTGCATGCAACCGTATATGGTTGCTCTATCTTCCCAATAGAAAAGGTTAGTTTATCGCCCTGTTTCACCGGAAAAATTGTTTCATTTTCATCCTCACTGGCACAAAGCCAGTCACTTTCCTTCGTATCTCCTGGATCAACGGAAATTGTGACCGCAGAATCTTTCTTATAGTAACTCACTGTTCGATTTCCATCTGGATTGATCACTGTAACCGAATAGAAACTGTTCTTATTCTGCTTAATCTGGCCTGAATAATTATCCGGAATTTTTTCGCCATCAGATGCTCCTTTTGGCATATAATAAACGTCTGTTGGTACAGTTGCTTCCTGCTTGTCCAGGTTATAAGATACATATTGCTGTCCTTTATAAGTTACCACTGTCGCCTGTGCTAATGTCTTCTCACCACGGACTGTATATGGAAAATAATTTCCGGACTGTGTTTCCTCTGCATTCAAGCCGAACTCTCTATAAATCTCAGCAAGATCACTGACAGATAAATAGCATCTGCCCTGACGGTTCCATTTATACACCTTTTTCAGTGAATCAGCCGGCAGCTTTCGAACCTCATTGTCTGCATATATATAAAACTGAATATCAAAGGATGTCTGGTCCGCTCTCTGGATCACATAAGACTGTGTGATTTTTCCAATTGCGAATCTCGTCTGGTTCCCCGATTCCCGTATACCATCTATCACCTTATCGTCTGTTCCCATACAGGTCCATTCGATCTGGTCTGTCTGGTCTGGCAATTGTGGATTAAAGTCAGCCACAGCTTCTTCCACTACAGTTCCTGTTAATGCATAACGAATCCGATCCTGCCCTTCTCCCTTTACCTCTACGGAATAAAACGAGTTGTCCTTTTTTACAGAATCTTTTAAATTAGATGCACCGCCTTTTCCATTTGGAAGGTAGTAAACATCTATCGCTTCCCCTTGTTTATTCTGTCCATAATTGTAAGAAACATATGTCTTTCCGGATTCTGTGTCTGTATAAACTTTTCCGTATTTTATCCCGCTTTTTCCCCGGTATGCAGATACAAACTTATTATTTGCATCCTGATTCTGATTCTCACCATTTTTCACAAATCCAAATTCTTCATATATCAGGAGCAGGTCCTCAATGGAAACACCATAGTAGGTAGTTCTTCCGTCTTTCCATGTTGCAATGCCGGTAATGTCATTATGCTGAAGCTTTACCTTGTTTCCATCAATAATGACATAGAAATCAATATCAAATTCGGAAGACTTCTCCGATGTTTCTGTTTCTGATTCTTTAGTTTCTGTAGTATCTGTTTCTTGCTCCAGGTCTTCTGTCCCCGATGTTTCTGACTCTTTTTCCTTTTCTTTCAATGCATAAGTCATAATCAGTTTTTGTCCATCTGTAAACTTATTGGCATTGATATTATCGGAACTCCAATAAACCGTATCTTTATATACTCCTATAAAGGAACAGTCTGCATCATTTACTTTTGCACTCTTAAATTCATAATCTTTGTCAGAAATATTTAACTCTGAATGATCTGATATTTTTCCAAGCTCAATGGTCTCTGGTGCTCCTTCAATCGCATTGCCGGATTCATCTACATATTCCACCAATTTTGTGGTCGGTACCTGACCATTTGAAGTTGCTTCCTGTATTTCTTTCTCCAGCTTCTCCACTTCTATGCTATCCGGAATCTGTTCCTCAGTTTCTGCCGATGTCTCAGTTTCTGTTTCTGATGTAAATTGCTCCGAAGTTTGCTCGGTTTCTGTCTGTTGTGCATCTGTCTCACTTGTAAATGCTTCTGTATCTTGTGTTTCTTCCTGCTCTGTAACCACTGATGTTTCATCTTCTGATGCACTTACGGTTTCCAGATTCATAAAACAAATAGAAAAGATTAGAAGCCAGGAACATGCTATTTTCAAATATGTTTTCCAATTCTTATGCCTCATTTTTCGCATCTCCCTTCCTGTTCTTCTGCTTCTCCATGAGTAATCCGCAAAGGCAGATAACTGAGCCAAAGAATAAGAACAAATAGCCTGCAACCGGACTATCATCGCCTGTCTTTACCGGCGAACCATTATGAATAATATCCTTTGATCTTGGGGAAGATGGAACCGGGTTTTGATTTTTACCAGTTTGACCGGTATACGAGTTTTTGAATGAAACCTTCGATACTTTATCTCCATTTTCATTTTTGACCACTGTTACCGCCATCAGTTCATTATTGGAATCAAAGAATCCTTCAATCGTTACATCATAGGTTTTTGAATCATATGTATAATTTTCTTTATTCTCTGTTGCCTGGTACAGCTTGTAATGATATTCTCCTGCCTGTCCGACATTCATAATCAGCTCTGTAGAAGAATTACCACTCATATTCCAGGTAAATGTTCTTCTATTGCTTCCCTCCGGCATTGGATTTTGTATCTGATCTGCTATTAAAACATAAGAGCCTGTTTTGTCAGCATCTGCAGAATTGTTTACTTCAAATATCTGTTCCACTGGTATTTTCACTGTTGTGTTTTTGCCAGCTGCCAGTACTGGTTTTTGAACACCCAGAAAGAATATCATGGACAGGAATATAACCATGGCTATTTTTGTTAAACGTGCTGTTCTCATGCTTCTCCCTCTCCTTCTTTCTTCTTGTTTCTTTTCTTTTCTATCTGCCTTGCTATCAGAATCAGTACAAGGACAATCAGGATAAACCATACAATAACTGGCACTTTTCCTACTGCATTTTTCAGTTCATCAATTCCTGTACCTACGTTTTTTGCTTTTTCTTTTTCCGGATAAACCTGGTCTGTCAGCCTTCCCACTAATACATTTCTTCCATTTGTCATATCAGATGTACATGTGGTCAGCAAAACCAGATGATCATCTTCCGTTATATTCATATCTCTTTTATATAAAACATTGTTCTCGATTTCCTGCAGATACTCCTGTTTCGCTTCTGGTGTGTCCAGACACACATTGAAAATCGTTTCATTATAGGCATCTACCTGCATCAATGCATAGAATTCGATTCCATGATCTTTTCCGTCAAAGAACAGATTTCCATATGGATGTTCGTTGAAATATTGTTCTTTTGTAAATTCACCGATATCTCCAAACATCATGTGTTTTTCCATATGGTGGCCATATATAATATTATCAAAATCCGAAAAATCCGGCTTATTTGCACAATGTAAAAAGATTGCTCCGCTTAAGGAATAGTTTCCTTCCGCATCTGTATTCATATAAGTATCATCATTGTCCGTCTGCACCAATGGATAATTGATATTTGTGTCATTCACTCGTATCCATCCAATCACATCCGGATTGATTTTCTGTAATTCTTCAAAAGATTTCGTACTCTTTTCAGTAGGAATATATGCTTCATAATTTTTTGCATCTGCAGTCTGATATACCTGATGGGAATCCCACAGCATATAACCGGAGAGAAACATAGCTGCAAGAATCAGTGATAATGCTATAAAATTTACAATATGGTCTAATCCTCTGATAATTCCTTTCAGCACTTTCTTCATCCGAAGCATATGTACAAGTTCCTTTCACCATTTCTGTTTCTTTTATATTTATCAAAACTGGTTCATCTGACCAATTTGCTCGCAAAATTAGCAAAAAGGGATGCGGCGGAGCAACGCCGCACACATCCCCTTTCCTGGTTGCTATATTTTATTATTTCTGTAATCTTCTGCGTTTGAATCCTACAAAAGCAATCAGTGCTACACCGCAAAGTGCAATCATCAGAACGTATGGAAGAGTGTTCATGATGATACCAGTTACAGGCACATCGTTGTATGTATTGGTTACAGCAACGGTATTCTGTTTCTGACCTAATTTTTCATTATTTACCATTGTAAGTTCTGCATTATATTTTGTAGCACTAACAGGAGTCAACTGAGTACCATTGATAGTAATCACTGCACTACCTTTATAGTTTTTAGCTGCAGACTCTTTTACAGTAATTGTTGTTCCTACTGGAACACCAGTGAACTTCATGTTTTCATTTGCTTTCAACTTGAATGTGTATGTTCCGCCCTCAACAGATGTAACAGTATCTCCATTAGCAGCCTTGATTCCGCCAAGTGTGTTTGCATCTGTTCCAGTCGGGAATGCAAATGTTGCTGTAAATTCGAATTCTGCATCAGAAGTTGTTGTCGTGCCATTTGCATTAACAACTGCTTTAGATACCTTCAAAGAGCCATTATCCGGATATGTCGGATCTGGATTTTTCGGATTTTCGCCTGCACCTGCTTCCTGTACATAGGTGTTGGTGAAGTTGAAATCATTAGTATCTGTATTTCCAATATCTACTTTACCTTTATCAGTTACTGTCTGACCTGCATCATCTTTCACTTTATTTACAACGATATTAGAAATTTCTGTACCAGTTGCACCATCTGTAACATATACATCCATTGTATACTCAGCCCCTGACATGATCATTTTTTCATGATCACCGTTGACTACTGCTGGCTCTGCTGTCTGTATCTCTTTTACAGTATACTCATACTTTCCTGCTTCTGGATATGTCGGAAATTTAATCTGACCTCTCTTAGGAGTTGTTCCTGTTTCAGTATCGGTAAATGATATCTCCGGCATAGTAACCGCTGCATCTGTTGTAATTATACCAGTTCCTGTCTTGACCTGCTCTGCTGTAAAGCTAAACTTCTCAGCCTTTCCGACCTCTGTATTGTAGGTCTTAGTAATCCATGCCTCCGTTGTCTTGCCCGCATCTGCCGCAAATGTTGGCATTGCCATTCCCATCGTCATGGCACCAGCAGCAACAACTGCGAGCACTTTTTTGAACATTTTGTTCATGCTCATAATGATTCCTCCCTTGTAAATAATATTGTTTGTTTTTATTTGATTAACGGAGGAGGGAATTAGAGTCCTCTGGTCCGAATAACCGCAATCGCTTTTCCTTTGACGTCTTTAATATTAATACAGCCATAGATTCTGCTGTCTGACGCTTCCGGTCTGTTATCACCCAGTACAAATATCTGACCTTCACCAACAGTGATTGGAAAGTCAACTCCATTTTGAAACTGTGTGGTGTCAAAATAAATATCCTGTGAAATCTGCGTAGCACCGTTAATCATCAAACCGTCTTTTGTTATATCTACGGTATCACCTGCGACTGCTACGACCCTGCCTGTGGTTGTTCTGCCATCTTTCTTAAATACTGCAATATCACCGGACACAAAACGCTTGTCCAGTCGATAATACATGACCAGATCACCATCTTTTATTGCTGGTTTCATAGATACGTCATTGATTCTCGCCATCCCGTACATAAATGTAAAAACAAGGATGACTGCCAAAATGATAAGAACAATCTTCAATAACAGTTGAAAGATATCTTCTCCCAGTGTCGTTTCCTGTCTGGGAAGCTGTTTCTCATTATTCTGTTCTTTCTCAACCTGTTTCTTTTTCATGTTTCATTCCTGCTTCATATCAACTTAGATAATCAAGGTATTCTTTTATGTACCGGTTAAAGTATAGCACTTATTTTTTGCAAAAATAATACAGAGAATAGGAAGATATTTTCACGTTTTGCTACAAAAAATTTGTAGTTATCGGTTTTTCGCAAAAAAAGAAACCATACCATAGAGATATAGTTTCTCTTTGAATTACAGTGTTTCTGCCATTTTGAATAAAACGATTCCATTTCTAACAGCCAGCATCTCAGCAGAATTCTTGAAATCAATGCCGGAAATATCTTTTATTTTTTTCAATCGCCCTGAAAGAGTACGATAATTTACGTAGAGTTTTTCAGCTGCTTTATTCGCACTCTTATCACAGTCCAGATACGCCTGCAACGTTTCAATCAGTTCTCCATCATGTTCTTTATCATACCAATATAATTTCACAAGTGACTCTGGCACATATTCCATCAGTTCATCACGATTTTTGATTTTTTCAAAAATCTGGAAAAAACCGAGCTTAGAAAAATCGGCTACCGATATATTCTTATCACCATAGAGATATCTGAGCATATCCATATAGTCTATGATTTTCTTTGAATCCTTAAAAGATTTTTTCAAATCTCCATATCCATTAACAATACTTCCAATGCCAATCTGAAAATCCGTTGTCTTATTTCTGTGAAAAATCTGCTTCTGTACTGTCTGATATAATTTTTCCATTTCTTCCCGGAACCCTGCTTGTGTTTCCCCAGGCTTAATTTCATGAATACACACAATCTGATTCAGATTCCGGTAAATATGTTCATCCGGAAGTAATCTCTGAATCTCGCCTTCTATCCCTCCGATTTCTTCTAATTCTTCTTTTGTATAATAATCTTCGCTATTGCTTGAAATCGTATGAAAACTTACCACACAATATTGAGCTGTATCTTTCAATTTTAGCATTCTTGCAGCTTTACTCAATTCATCGCCCGTTAATAAACCATTAAGCAAGCTATATTCAATATCTCGTTGATATTTTTTTTCTATCTCATTTTTAGCATATGTTTCCATAAAACTATACTGTAAAGTAATAACAGCATTTTCCAATGCCATATAGTCCAGTATTGTTAATGGCATATTCACTTCCGTGACTACCAAATAAATTTCTGTTCGGCCTAACACATGTATTTTTGTAATATATTGCGTATGCTCTTTTCTCTGTTTTTTGTATTCAAATCTGGTAACAATATCCGGTTTATATTTCTCAACATTTTTCTCAAATACAAAATCAGACAGATCCTGCGTTGTGGACGCACAGCAAGTTAAGTTACTATAATATAACGCTACCGGATTATCAATCATGGAAGACAATAGAAACAAAATATTTTTAGTTGGATCTTCAAAATCCTCTCCATCCAATAACATGTTAGAAATATTGTCGTGTGTCAATTTGAAATAAATCAACCGTGCGATATTTTCATCATAGATCTGCAGAATAACATATTTTATAATACCCCAATAATACTCATCTTCCGAAATTTCTATCACTGGAATATTACGTTCCGAACAAAACTTTAATAAAATATCATAATAA
>OGOS01001670.1_pt1 | contig 13489 bp, 12 predicted proteins | sample 1552701 | NCBI WGS metagenome assembly OGOS01 (sample SAMEA2580128, study PRJEB22360) | human gut metagenome | biome: human gut; feature: human-associated habitat; material: faeces | place: Denmark | collected 2008/2010
AGCGGAGAATTACAATACGGCGGCCGCCCGGTGGGCCTGTCCACTATCGCCTCTGCCTTGAGCGAGGATCAGGGCACCATCGAGGACGTGTACGAGCCCTACCTCATCCAGCAGGGTTTCCTGGTCCGGACGCCGAAGGGGCGCCAAGCCACGGAGAAGGCGTACTGGCATATCGGCGTTCAGCCGCTGCCGGATAAGGGAAGGTAGGCAGCCATGGGCATGCTGAACAAGGACTATATCGTCGATCAGTTCGTGCGGTTCGCCGAGGCTATCCGCCTGGGCCTGGAGAAGGGCGCAGGTGACGGCGACGAAGGCGGCACGGCAACGGAATTGCTGGAAGCCCAGGTGGGAGAATCCGTGAACATTGACGGGCAGGCGCTGCTCGCGTTGGCTCCGGAATCCGTTGCCAGCATCTTGCGGGTATCCGATACGGATCCGGGCGTCATTGAGTACATCGTCCGCTCGCTGCTGCTGGAATCCCAGCTGCTGGGCGAATCCGGCAATGACTCGCTGGCGTTGCTGCGCAGCCAACAGGCATATGCGGTGGCCGACGCATACCGTATTCCGCTTTCGGAAGAGATGCTCGATCCTCAGACATTGGAGGAATTCTTCGCGGAGAGCATGAACGAGATAGACGTCGGCTGAGTGCGCCTGGCTCTAATTTCAGTTACCGCGAAGGGCAGACGATAGGACAAAATAATAGACCTGTCGTAATGTGTCGTAAAAATGTCGCAAGCGGTAATCGGATGGGTGCAGCCCCCTATGACATCTGTTGACGCTGTGAGAAATACATAGCCCACCAGTTCGTTTATGTTGAATCAGTTCTTTACGAAGCTCTAACACAACGCTCTCTTTTCGCTCTCGTTGGCCTAAGTATTTCTCACCTGTCGCAAAAACGACGATGCCAGAGCAGGCTCCATAGTGTATGGTTTAAGCCACTGGTACGAGCGTTCGGTACTCGCCAAGCACCGGACGAATGGAATCCCCTTCGGGGGAACCGATGAAAAGAGGAACAATGGCACAGGGTACGGTTAAATGGTTTAGTCCCGAGAAGGGCTACGGCTTCATCTCTCAGGATGGTGGCGAAGACCTGTTCGTCCACTTCTCCGAGATTCAGATGGATGGCTACAAGACCCTCGAGGAGGGGCAGTCGGTTTCCTTCGATGTGGCAACCGGTAGCAATGGCAAGCTGCAGGCCAGCAACGTCGTTCCGCAGTAAGCAAGTACGAAAGCTGTTTGCCATGGCGCCCCCATTCGGGGGCGCCATTTTTATTGCCCGAACTCAAAAGCCGCAAGCCCGCTTACACGCGTCGGCAGGCAGGCAAACCCGACCGTGCGCCGGGGCGTAAGGCGCACACGCCCGTTCGAGTTCTGGCGGCGCTCAGGCCTGCTCGAGCGCTGCAGTTGCAAGTCCGCCCGCCCGCCAGGGCGCGAGAATGCTCACGCGCCGGAATGCACGCGCGCGGCTGCTTCCGCTTCGCGCTGCGCAGCGCGCGCCTTCGCCTTCTCCGCCTGGCGAAATGCGCGCAAAGCTTCTTTCTTCCTATGCTGCTTTGCGTCGTAGGCGGCCCGTTCCGCACGCTTCTGCTTGCGGGCGGCCTCCTTGGCAGCAATCTCGTCGGCATGGGCGGCGCGCCACTGCTCCTTCTCCCGCGAGCGGGCGATCTTACGCTCCTCGCGCTCCGCCGCTGCCTCCGCATTTGAGAACACGCAGCCGCAGAAATTCTGACGGTACATGCCCAAATCGCGGCTGCGGCGCGTAGACTGCGGATAGTACGAGCGGAAATCGTGCCAGATGGCCGGCAGCCCGACCGCCGCCGCTGCGCGTTCCAGTTCTTCACGCACGATGTCGGAAAACTGGTACGGGCTTACGGCCAGGGTGGTGGAAAGCGCTTCGTAGCCGCCTTCCGCCGCCATGCGGGCCGCCTCTTCCAAGCGCATGCGGTAGCAGCGCCGGCAGCGTTCGGCATGGTCGGGGCCCCAGGTGTTCTTGTCGCCAACCAGCGCATGACAGCGTTTGGGATCGTACGTTCCCTCCAACACCGCGATATCCTGCGTGTTCGCCCAGGCAGTCAGCGTATTCAGGCGGTGCATGTACTCGTCGCGCGGATGGATGTTCGCGTTCGAATAGGCGATGGTGATGTCGTGGCCCTCTTCCTGCAGAAGGCGCGTGGGCTCCAGGGAACAGGGCCCGCAACAGGCATGTAGCAAGATTCTGGACACGGGGAAACCTCCTTTTCGCCTGCATTATACTAGAGGTCGTTTTTCGTACGGACCCGACCACGGGAGGCACATGGAACAGCGGCGCTACAAGGCGATATTCTTCGATTTGGACGGCACGTTGCTGCCCATCGACATGGACGAATTCCTGCATCGGTATTTCATTAAGCTGCGCATCTACGTCACACGTTTGGGCTTGGATGCGGAGCGCTTCTCGTATGCGCTGAACGAGGGCATGAAATCCATGGGCGCCGACCATCCGGGCAAGACGAACCGGGAGGCCTTCTGGAGTACGTTCAATGCGCTGTTCGGCGAATCCGCGGACACCATGGAGAACGTCCTGCTGGATTTCTACGAGAACGACTTCGGCGAGATCGGCGCCGGCATTCAGCCGAACCCCGCCGCGCGCCGCGTGGTGGAGGGCCTTCGCAAGAAAGGCTATCCGCTGTACCTGACCACGATGCCCATGTTCCCGGAATCGGCGCTGAACTGGCGCTTGAAATGGGCGGACGTCGACCCGTCGTGCTTCGAGCGCAAGACGACGTATGACAATTCGTCGGCGTTGAAACCGTCGCTTTCGTATTACCGCCAGAACATCCGCATTGCCGGCTGCAAGCCCGAAGAGGTGATGATGGTGGGCAACAACACGCGCGAGGACCTGGCCATCCTGGAGCTAGGCGCAGATGCGTTCCTGATCACGGACCGCATGCTGGACCCGGTGAACTTTCCGATCGATACCATCAAGAACGGCTCGCTGCAGCAGTTTGCAGACTGGGCAGCCAACCTTCCGGAATGCGAGGCGTAATGGACGAGCTTTTCAAGGTGACGAAGGACGCGCAGAGCGGCAACGCCCGCGCCCTGACGTTCGAAACGGCACACGGCACCGTGCACACGCCCATGTTCATGCCCGTGGGCACGCGGGCTTCCGTGAAGGGCGTGCTTCCCTCCACGCTGCACGAGATAGGATCGCAGGTGGTCTTGGCAAACACGTACCACCTTGCCATGCGTCCGGGTGCGGACCTTATCGCCGAGGCGGGCGGCATCCACGAGTTCATGCAGTACCATGGCCCCATGCTCACGGATTCCGGCGGTTTCCAGATCTTCTCGCTGGCAGATACCGTGAAGCTGGATGCGGACGGCGTCACATTCGCATCTGTGTACGACGGCGACAAGATTCATTGGACGCCCGAGGAGAACATGGCCATCCAGCAGAAGATCGGCGCCGACATCTGCATGCAGCTGGACCAGTGCCCGCCGTACCCGGCCACGCGCGAGTTCGTGGAACGGGCCGTTGATCTGTCCGCGCGGTGGGCGGAACGCTGCCTGGCGGCCCATACGCGCCGTGACCAGGCGCTATTCGGCATCGTGCAGGGCGGCATGCACTTGGATCTGCGCTTGGAGTCCATCCGCCGCCTAACAGAGGCGTCGGCGGCTGACGAGGCACGCGGCGGTGCCGGCTTTAAGGGCTACGGCATCGGCGGGTATTCCGTGGGCGAGGACCACGAGACCATGTTCGCCACGCTGGGGCAGGTTGCCCGCGCGCTTCCGGAGGACAAGCCGCGCTACCTGATGGGCGTGGGCAACCCAACGACGCTGGTGCGGGCTGTGGGCGAAGGAGTGGACATGTTCGACTGCGTGCTTCCCACGCGCACGGCGCGCATGGGCACGGCGTTCAGCCACGAAGGCCGCATGAACATGCGCAACGCGCGCTTCGTGCACGATTTCGGGCCGCTGGATTCGCAATGCACGTGTCCGGTGTGCGCGAAGTTCTCCCGTTCGTATCTGCGCCACTTGGTGAAGACGGGCGAGATGCTGGGCGGCATCCTGCTGTCCATCCATAACCTGTACTTCCTTTTAGAGCTGATGCGCCAAGCGCGCGCGGCGGTGCTGGCCGATGCGTATGATGAATTCGAAAATGAATGGATGTCGTCTCCGGCCGCGGCAGACTATTAAGGGCCTCATTCCGCTCTCTCTTTTTTCGACGGTGAACACCGTTCGTCCATAAACGACAGGTAAAGCCCTGATAAAGCCTCTGAGACGGCTGCGGGACCGGCGGCGGATGTGTCATAATGGCACGGTTATACGCAACAAAGCCAATCTGCCCCGGCGGACGAAGCCTGTTCTGTGCAGCCCGCGGCGGGCGAGGGAGATCAGCAAAAGGGATACGGTTCATGTTCAAGAAGAAGCCGAAAAACGATAAGTCCGAACAGCCCGACCTGCAGTCCATTGCGGCGAAGTCCCGCAAGGAAGCAAGCAGCCGAAAGCGCAGCAATCGGAAAAAGGCGGAGTCCCGCGCGAAAGACGGCAAGGCTTCTGCCGAAAGCACGGGCGCCGAGAAAGACGTTGCGAAGCGCACTTCGAAGCAGGCAACCGGCAAGGACAACGGCAAGGGGAAGAAGAATTCCCGCAAGCGTTCCCACAACGTGAATCGCCGCAACATCTGGCTGCTCATCGCTACCACGTTGCTGGTCATCGGCTCCATCTGGATGTTCATGCCGCCCGACCAGAAGATCAATCAGGGTCTGGATATCCAAGGCGGCCTGTCCGTGGTGCTGACCGCATCCGAGACGGATTCCGATAACGGCACCATCAGCCAGGAGAACCTGGAGAAGAGCCGGGCCATCATTGAGAACCGCGTTAATGCGCTGGGCGCTTCCGAGACATCCGTGCAGGTGCAAGGCAACAACCAGATCCTGGTGCAGATCCCCGGCATGACAGACGCCGAAACGGCGCTGCAGACCATTGGACAGACCGGCAAGCTGGAATTCGCACGCCTGGATTCGTTCACGGATTCCAGCGTCGTTCAGAAGATCGAAAAAAACGAATACGGCCAGGAAGGCACCGTCACGGACAGCTTCGGCAACACACTGCCGTCCGGCAAGACGGAGCACCTGAAGGTCAAGTCCGGAACGTATACGCCTATCGTCACGGGTGAGAACATCACGCGCGTATCCGTGGATCGCGCAAGTGATACGTCGCAGTACTACGCCGTGAACCTGACGCTTGATTCTGCAGGCACGAAGGCGTTTGCGGAGGCTTCGAAGGATCTGGTCAGCACGCACGGGCAGATTGTCATCCTGCTGGATGGCGAGGTGCAGTCCGCGCCGGCCGTCCAAAGCGAGATCGACAACGGCCAGGTGTCCATCACCGGCAACTACACGCAGACGGAGGCACAGGCACTGCAGACGGTGCTGGAGTCCGGCTCGCTGCCGGTGAGCTTCACGTTCTCGCAGAGCTCCGTCGTCGGCCCCACGCTGGGCCAAGGCGCACTGGCCCTGGGTGTTCTGGTCGCCGGCATCGGCCTGCTGCTGGTCATGCTATACCTGCTGTTCTTCTACCGCGGCCTGGGCATGATCAACGCTGGCGCCATCCTGGTGTTCGCCGTGCTCTACTTGGGCATCCTGGCAACGCTTTCGCATTTCGGCCTGTTCAGCCTGTCCCTTGCAGGCGTGGCCGGCATCGTGCTGACAATCGGCATGGCGGCAGACTCGTCCGTGCTGACATTAGAGAGATTCAGAGAAGAGATACGTATGGGCAGAAGCGTGCGCGCCGCCAGCATCACCGGCGTCCGCCACGCCATCCAGACGTCCATCGACGCCGACCTGGTTACGCTGGTGTCCGCACTCTGCTTGTTCTTCCTGGCATCCGCATCCGTCAAGGGCTTCGGCCTGACGCTGGCCCTGGGCATCTTCTGCGATATCGCCATGATGCTGCTGTTTAAGGCTCCGTTGATCCGCCTGTTGGCGCCCCGTGTCATTGCGAAGCATCCGGGCTTCTGGGATATCAAGGACAGCCAGCAGGCTTCCGAGCAGTTCGCTCGCCTGTCCGAGGCTGAGGGCCAGTCGCAGGAGGCGGCCGAATCCGGCTACATGATCAGCCACGATGTCACGCAGAAGATATTGGAGTCGCGCATAGGCGAGAAGGCGAAGTCTCTCATGGACGGCCTCGGTGCAATGAAGGGCCGCTTCATCAAGAAGGACATCAACTTCCTGGGGTATCGCAAGGTGTTCCTGACCGTTTCGGCCGTGCTGGTCGTGGCGTCGTTCGCCGTGTTCGGCATCCGCGGCCTTGACCTGGGTATCGAGTTCGTGGGCGGCACGTCCGTCACGCTCAACCAAACGGGCGACATCTCCACCGATCAGATGCGCCAGGCATTCCAGGACGCAGGGGTCAACGATCCCGTGATTCAGACCATCACCACGAACGGCGAGCAGGGCATGATGGTCCGTACCACGGACACTTCAGCCGAGCATGCGTCCAGCGTGGCATCGAAGGTTGCGGATAGCCTGGGCCTGTCTGCGAACAACATCCAAGTGGAAACCATCGGACCCGACTGGGGCTCCAGCGTCATCCAATCGTCGCTGATCGCATTCTTCGTCTCGTTGGCGCTGATCATCGTGTATGTGGCCATTAGATTCGAATTCCGAATGGGCGTCATGGCCGTGGTGGCCTTGCTGCACGACCTCATAATCGTTGTGGGCATCTACGCCCTGGTGGGCAGGGAGGTGAACCCGAACACCATTGCCGCCCTGTTGACGATCTTAGGCTATTCGCTCTACGACACCGTCGTCGTGTTCCACCGCATGGTGGACAACAGCAAAAACCTGGACATCCGCTGCTCGTTCATGACGATGGCGAACCACTCCATCAACCAGGTGTTCGTACGTACCATCAACACGTCGCTTACGTCGCTGATCCCGGTTCTGGCTATGTTGTTCTTCGGCAGCGAAACGCTGAAGGACTTCGCATTCGCCATGGCCATCGGCCTGATCCTCGGTTCGTATTCCTCCATCGGCGTTGCGTCGCCGCTGTACGCCATGTGGAAGTCTCGTTCCGCCGAGAACCAGAAGCTCGTGAAGCGCTATGGTACGGAAGTCGGGAACTTTTCGTTCAAAGAAGCCGCTCGCTTCAAGCCCGCCCCGGTGCCCGCCGCCGTCACGCCGGAACCTGCCGCTGCGGGAACGGTTCCCACGCCGAACAGCGCCGAGGCGATCCAGGCTGCATCCTCTGCAAGCAGTACGACGGCAGCCGAACCTGCCAAGCCGGCAAACACCGCGAAGAGCGGCGGAAAGAATAAATTCAAGAGCAACCACCACTATCGAAAGAAGAACTAGATGAGCAAAGAGGAAATCCGCGAGGGCAGCGCGCCTAATTTCTGCCCGCCCGAGAAAGAGGGAACGGTCCTGTCGTTCGTGGATGAAAAGAACGAGCAGGTCGACCTTGAGTTCCTGGGCCTGATCCTGGATGGGGACACGCGTTTCGGGTTTTTCTTCCCCGTATCTGAAGACGAGCCGGCACTTTCGTCCGGCGAAGTGGTGGTCCTAGAGGTCACGGAGCTTGACGAGGATGGCCAGCCGGCTGCGTTCGAGCTGATCGAGGACGAAGCTGTGGCTGAAGACGCCTATCGCCAGTTCCAGGAGGCAACGAAGGACCTGTACCGCTTCGAGTAGCGAATGCGGCTATATTGCCGATACCGCAACGAAAGGGCCGGGGTGCGTATTCGCAGCTCGGCCCTTGTTGTTACGACGGACGGCGCAGCGCCCGCACCAGCGCATCCGCCAGTGCTTCGGCTGTATCGGCGTCTGGAGGGATATCGAACCCGTTCTGCCGCAGGCACGATGCCATCCGCAGCAGTTCCGGCGCTTCCAATCCGCAGGATGCCAGCCGTTCTGCGTCGGAGAGCGCCCGGGCAGGTGTTCCGCGGTCGGCGATGCTTCCCTGATCCATGATCAGGACCTGATCGCAGCGCATCAGCAGGTTCATGTCATGCGACGTCATGACAATGGGCATGCCCTGTTCGCGTAATTGATCCAGCAGTGCCGCCAGATCCCGGCGGTGTGCGGGATCCTGGCCGGCGGTGGGCTCGTCAAGCGCCAGGACGTCCGGGCGCAGGGCAAGGACGCCGGCGAAGGCGACGCGCCGTTGCTCGCCGCCCGAAAGGCTGAACGGGTTGCGGTCCCACAGCGCTTCCGGGACGCCGGCCGCGCGCAGCGCCCATTCGGCATCGCGTTCGGCGTGCTCGCGGTCTAAGCCCCGGTTGCGCGGTCCGAACGCCGCATCGGCGCGCACGGTCTGCGAGAACAGCTGCCGTTCCGGGTATTGGAACACGAGGCCGACGCGCAGCGGATGGGAGCCATCGCCGTCAGATGCGCGAACAATCCGTCCGCTTTGGGGTTCCAGCAGACCGGCGAGCAGTTTCAGCAGCGTGCTCTTGCCGCTTCCCGTGGCGCCGGCGATGCCCAGAATTCCGGGGCCTTCGAGCGAAAACGAAACATCGCGGACGACGGCGCGCTCCGCAGGGGCATCGACGTCGGCCTCCTTCCGCCTGCCGCGCTTCCTTCTGCGTTTGTCCTGCATGCGGGTCGTATTTGCTTTCCGGCCGACATCGCGATAGGCGAACGATACTCCTTCGAATGCAATCATCGGACTTCCTCCTGTTCGCGAAGAGATGCCGCAGTCTGCGCAAATTCCATCTCCGACCTGCAGAACGGCATGGTGAATCCACACTCGGCAAGAAGGCGCTGCAAAACGACGGGTAGCGGTTCTGCGAGCGACAGACGCTCTACTAGGGCGCGGTTGCCGAACACGTTCTCGGGCGCGTCGTCGCAGGCAATGCGCCCGGCTTCCAAGACGATGATGCGGTCCGCGCGCAGTGCCTCGTCCATGAAATGCGTGACGGATACCGTTGCAATGCCGTGAGCGCGCTGGCTATCCAGCAGTTCTTCCAAACTGCGGCGCCCGCGCGGGTCGAGCATGCTTGACGCCTCGTCCAGCACCAGCGCTTGCGGCCGCATAGCCAGCGCGCCGGCAATGGCAAGCCGCCGCTTCTGCCCGCCGGAAAGCGAAGCGACCGGGCGCTGAGCGAATGCGGCCAGGCCTACGGCTTCCAGCGCTGCCTGCGCTCGGCACTGTACCTCGTTGCGCGTCAGTCCGAGATTCGCGGGCCCGAAGGCCGCTTCGTCCTCGACGACGCTCTCTACCAACTGGTCATCGGGGTTCTGGAACACGTAGCCGCAGGCGGTATGGACGGCGGACGCCGTTTCGGCATCGCCTGTATCGTGCCCATTCACGGTGACGGTGCCCTTGTCGGGTATCAGCAAGCCGCAGGCGAGCTTCGCCAAGGTGCTCTTGCCGCTACCGTTGCCCCCTACGATGGCAACGGACTGCCCGGAATCCACGTCGAACGACAAGTCGCGCACGGCCCATTGATCGACAGTGGCGCCAGGATAGCGGAACCAGACGTTCTGAAAGCTGATGAGGGGGCGTTGAGCTGCCATAAGGCCTCCCTTTTACCTACCACATTCGGGGTGAATGCGCCCCTTGCGGATAAATGAAACACACTGCAATGGTTTGGAAACCAAACGGCAACATATGTTCATATACTTTTCATTCATAGGCTAGAACCCTATCAGAGTTGGGTGTTTGAAGCGTGGACTGACGGGTTCGCAGGCATTCGAAATCAATTGCCCGCAATGGTCGCTTCATCGGTGTTCGATAGCGGGACTGCGCTTCATCTGCATATGAGAGAGTGGGGCTCATGGACGTACTGGCGGTATTGGATTCGATAGACTCCTTTGTGTGGGGTCCGGCAATGATTTGCCTGTTGCTGGGATCGCACATCTTCCTGACGTTTCGCACGGGTATCATCCAGCGCAAGATCGGCACCGGCATCAAGCTTTCGGTGACTAAGGATCCGCAGGCCGAAGGCGACATCAGCCAGTTCCAGGCACTTGCGACGGCGCTTTCCGCCACCATCGGCACCGGCAACATCGTTGGCGTGGGCACGGCCATTTTGGCGGGCGGTCCGGGTGCGGTGCTGTGGATGTGGCTGACCGGCGTGTTCGGCATCGCCACGAAGTACTCCGAGACGTTCATTTCCGTGAAGTACCGCGTCAAGGACCATAGGGGCGAGATGCTGGGCGGCGCCATGTACGCCTGGAAGCGCGCGTTCAAGCGCAAGGACGGCAGCACCCCCGTTTGGGCGGCCTTCTTCGCTGGTGCTTTTGCCCTGTTCGCGGCCATCGCCTCGTTCGGCATCGGCTCCGCCGTGCAGTCGTCCTCCATGGCGGGCATCATCACTGCGAACTTCCCCGACGCTCCCACGTGGCTCATCGGCCTGTGCATCGTGGTGCTGGTCAGCCTTGTCATCTTCGGCGGCATCAGCCAGATTGCGAAGGTCTGCCAGGTGCTGGTTCCGTTTATGGCCATTGCCTATTCCGTGGGCTGCATCGTGATCATCTGCATGAATGCCGAATACGTATGGCCGGCCATCCAGATGATCTGCACGTGTGCATTCACACCACAGGCCGCATTTGGCGGTGCCGTGGGTTCCGGCCTCATGGCGGCACTGCAATTCGGCTGTGCCCGCGGCCTGTTCTCGAACGAGTCCGGCCTGGGCTCCGCTCCCATCGTGGCCGCTGCTGCCTCCACCCGCAACCCGGCCCGCCAGGCGTTGGTTTCCATGACCGGCACGTTTTGGGACACGGTCATCATCTGCGCGCTGACCGGCATTGTGCTGGTATCCACCGGCATTGCGAATCCCGACATGTTTGCAGACGGCGCCATCACGAAGGGCGCCGAGCTTACGAGCGTGGCGTTTGCGCAGATTCCGGTCGTGGGTACGCCCATTCTGATCTTCGGCATGATTACGTTCGCCTTCTCCACCATCATCGGATGGAGCTACTACGGCAATCGCTGCGTCACATACCTGCTTGGCTCCAAAGCCATTCGCCCGTACCAGGTCGTCTACGTGATCGTGGCGTTCCTTGGCGTCATCGGCGTCGGCGACATGGTGTGGACATGCTCGGACATTGCGAACGCGTTGATGGCCATTCCGAACATCATCGTGGTGCTGGCGCTTTCGGGCATCATTGCGAAGGAGACGAAGCATTATGTATGGAGGGGCAACCTGGACGAGGTGAGCAAAGAGGAGATTCCCGTCGTTGCCGCAAAATAGCCCTGTCTTCCCGAATCGTGCGAAACCTTCGGGCAACGGGCTCCGTCAGCTGCCCTTGCCGGGCCGATCCCCTTGGGTGATTGCAATCCGCTATCGGTTCCAGACGGGCACAACGCATCTCTATTGGATGGCTTTCCCGAGGGGAAAGATAATGGGGTGCGGACGGAAGCTGGTCGTTGATGCCGGTTGCCGAAAGCCGCAACGTATACAAGGGAACCTGGTATCGGGGAATCGTTGTGGATGCAGAAGTATATGGAGGGGCAATCGCTCGTCGATCCGTCCGCACGGTTCACCTCTTACGATTCAGTGGACTTGGTCGGATTCGTCATCGAAGCCGTGACGATGCCGAAGTGAGTCATTGGCAATGGCAGAATATCCGGCTCCTGTTTGATGCAAGAAACGGGCGGACGGCGCACCGGTGTCGAAAACTGGCCATGATGAAATAAATGGGGTATTGAGTGCTCGGGCTTTTCAATTAGTCTCTAGATATATCAGAACGTAATAAGTATATCGACGATCATTATTAACGCTGATGATTGGACGGTATCATCTGGAGAAGGAGCACCCGCCATGGCTGAACGCACGCACATTTCTGGTCACACGAAGGTGGTTGCCCTTATCGGCAGTCCGGTTGCGCATTCCCTTTCCCCGGAGATGCACAACTTCTCGTTTAAGCAACTGGGCATAGATGCACGCTATTTCGCATTCGATGTGCAGACGGAGGATCTGCCCGTGGTTATTCCCGCCATGAAGGCCATGGGATTCGCCGGCGCGAATGTGACCATGCCCTGCAAGAATACCGTCATTCCGTATCTGGACGAGCTTTCCGACGCGGCAAGCCTGGAGCAGGCGGTCAATGTCATCGAATTCCGCGACGGCAAAGCCATCGGACACAACACGGACGGCATGGGGTTCACGGCAAACCTGCGCAAGCAGGGAATGGACCTGAAGGGCAAGACGTTCACGCTGCTGGGGGCCGGTGGGGCCGGTTCGGCCATTCTGGTTCAGGCCGCTCTTGACGGCGCAAAGAAGATCAACGTGTTCTGCCGACAGGGCGGACGGTCCTGGGGCCATACGACGAAGCTGCTGCCCAATGTGGTGGAGGCGACCGGTTGCGATATCGCGCTGCATCCGCTGGAGAGCGCAGATGACCTCAAGGCGTGCATCGCCGCGTCGGATTGCTTGGCGAACGCCACGAAGGTGGGTATGGGCGAAGGTTGCACGGACACGCTGGTGCCTCCCGAATTCATGCGGCCGGGCCTGTTCGTTGCCGACGCCTGCTATTTCCCGCGCCAGACGCAGCTGTTGAAGGATGCGAAAGCGCAGGGGGCCGTTCCGGTGGGCGGCCTGGGCATGCTGATCGAGCAGGCGGCGGCAGGCGAGAAGATCTGGTTCGGGGTCGATATGCCCATCGAACAGATTCGCGCGCGCCTTTTCGAAGAGTAACGTCCTGGAGTGCGATTCGGCATTGTTCTCGGTCCGCGTTCGGCTGTCATCCGGCTGGGCGCGGATATTTTTTGTACAGCGGAAATCGACGGTTGCAACAGGGTTGCAGGGCGCTATAATTTCTGAGTTTCTAATTACACATGCGCGATGGATCCGCGCCCGCCAGTGGCCTCTGAAAAGGTTGCGGGCAGGAGATGAAGTCGTGCAGAGGACTAACGAATGGAGAGAACATGGCAAAGATCAATATCAAGACCCTGCTGGATGCAGGCGCTCACTTCGGCCATCAGACGCGCCGTTGGAACCCGAAGATGAAGCCGTATATCTTCGGTCATCGCGGCGATATCTACATCCTGGACCTGAAGCAGACCCTGGTAGGCATGGACCAGGCTTACACGTTCGTTTCGAACCTGACGCACAACGGCGGCACCGTGCTGTTCGTGGGCACGAAGAAGCAGGCCCAGGACCCCATTGTGGAAGCAGCCAACCGCTGCGGCATGCCCTACGTCAACACCCGTTGGCTGGGCGGCATGCTGACGAACTTCGTCACCATCCGCTCCCGCGTGAACCGCATGGAAGAGCTTGAGGCCATGCAGTCCGACGGCCGCATGGAGGCGCTGCCCAAGAAGGAGCAGGTGCTGCTGCTGAAGGAGCTGGCGAAGCTGCAGACGAACCTGAACGGCATCCGCAACATGAAGAAGCTTCCGGACGCCATCTTCGTCATCGATACGAATCGCGAGGAGATTGCCATTCGCGAGGCTCATCGCCTGAACATCCCCGTTGTGGGCACCATTGACACGAACTGCGACCCTGACGAGGTGGATTACGGCATCCCGTCGAACGATGACGCCATCCGCTCTGTCAAATTGA
>OGOS01001678.1_pt1 | contig 13425 bp, 8 predicted proteins | sample 1552701 | NCBI WGS metagenome assembly OGOS01 (sample SAMEA2580128, study PRJEB22360) | human gut metagenome | biome: human gut; feature: human-associated habitat; material: faeces | place: Denmark | collected 2008/2010
CGTTATGAAGAAAAATAGCAACCTGTCTGAGCGGAGTCTGCGACGGAGCGAGTTTTGCATTTTTCTTCATGCTTTTAGCGGATTTCCCCCACCTTAGAGTTACTTAGCCCCCGGAACTGAACCTGCAGAGAGATGCTGCTTCGCGCGTCCCTTATTGTCTGTGTACGCCCCACACCAACAAACTTCCCCCAAATACTTACAAAAACCTCTTGACTTTCAAAACAAACAGCGTTAAAATTGCTTTAGCTTTTTAAACAGCTAAACCTATAACGCATAAATTCAACGAAGGGAACCAGTAAAAACAGTCCCCCCTGTCCTCAGAGAACTGCAGTCCGGTGAAATGCAGTGACAGACCTGTTTCGAATATCATCCCCGAGAAGGAAAGCCGAACCCTTGAATACAGCCATCACAGATATTGCCGTATTCACAGTAAGCTTCCCCGGCCGCCCCCCGTTACAGGAGCCGCGTATATCGGTACGTTGCAGAATCGTACTTGTTTCAAAGGTGAAACAGGGTGGTTACGGAATATCATATGTCCGTCCCTGCGTGGGGCGGACTTTTTTTATGTTATAGGAAATTACTCCATAATATTCCTATAACATAAAAAAGCCCTGACACACGAGACATACTTTCTTTTCCAGGCTGTCGATCTGAAACCGAAACACTACTTCTGTTTTTCGCAGACAACAGAATTCACCACAGATGAAAAATGTAACTAATTACATATTATAACCATTACATTCCATCTGCCTTGAATCTGCTCCAAATTCCGAAAAACAGCAGCAAATTTTTTGAGAGGAGTAGAGAGCATGAAAATCTACAAAAAAATCATGAACGCACTGGCTGCAGTAGAAAAGATCGTCCTTGTGATCTCCACACTGCTGATCCTGGTGCTGACTGTGGGAAACGTATTTTCCCGTAAAGTCATCCACCGTTCCTGGTCCTTCACAGAAGAACTTGTAGTAGCGGTATTCGTACTCATCACCCTGCTGGCAGCCGCACTGGCCTGCCGCGAAGGAGAACTGGTCAGCCTGACACTGGTCACAGACCGCCTTCCAAAGAAACTGAAGAAACCATCCGTGATCCTGATCACAGTCCTGAGCATCATCTTCAGCGTCATCCTTTTCAAATACGGAATGGACAAGGTAATCACTCAGCTTCAGAATGGAAAAAGAACCTTCGTATTAAACTGGCCTGAATGGATCTTCTGGTCCTTCGTACCCATCGGTGCAGGATGCATGATCCTTCACTTCATTGAATTCTGTCTGGACTTCTGCTGCAAAACCGACAGTGCCAAAAATACCGACAACAGCACAAAAAGTAACATGAACACAATCACAACAGACAAAAAGGAGGGCAAATAAATGATCAGTGCAATCTTATTTATCTCCTTCTTCATATTCCTGATCCTGGGTGTACCCATCGGAATCTGCCTCGGACTTTCCTCCGTATGCGCAATCCTCTACTCCGGTACATCCCTGACGATCGTAGCAACCAACATGTACTCAGGAATCAGCAAATTCCTGCTCCTGGCAATCCCATTCTTCGTACTGTCAGGAAACATCATGGCAAAAGCCGGTATCTCCAAACGACTGATCAAATTCGTTGATACCTGCGTAGGCCACAAAAAAGGCGGTATCGCCATCGTATGTGTTATCGTAGCCTGCTTCTTCGGCGCCATCTCCGGTTCCGGCCCTGCAACTGTTGCAGCTCTTGGCGCCGTACTGATCCCTGCAATGGTAGAACAGGGCGGTTTCTCCGCACCATTCTCCACAGCACTGATGGCAACCTCAAGCTCCATCGCCATTGTCATCCCGCCAAGTATCGCCTTCGTTGTATATGCCTCCATCACAGGCACATCCATCGCAGATATGTTCATGGCAGGTATCGTACCAGGTCTTCTTATGGGCGTGGCACTGGTAATCGTAGTAATGCTGGAAGCAAAGAAACACAACATCAAACCATCCAGAGAAAAAGCCTCAGGCAAAGAACGCTGGGACGCTTTTAAAGATGCTTTCTGGGGATTCCTGATGCCGGTCATCATTCTGGGCGGTATCTACGGCGGTATCTTCACACCAACAGAAGCAGCAGCCGTATCCGTTGTATACGGTCTCTTCGTAGGTATGGTCATCTACCGCGAAGTTTCCATCCGCGATATGTTTGACATCCTGGTAGACTCAGCAAAGACAACCGGCGGTATCATGCTCATCGTAGCAAGTGCCTCCCTGTTCTCGTTTGTATGTACCAAATTCGGTATTGCAGATGCAGCCTCCAATTTACTTGGAAGCATCGCACACAATCAGTTTACCTTCCTGCTGATCGTAAATATCATCTTCCTGATCGCAGGATGCTTCATCGATGCAAACTCCGCTATGTACATCTTCATCCCGATCATGCTTCCTGTATGTAAGGCTCTTGGATACGATATAGTAGCATTCGGTGTTATGGCAACTGTAAACCTTGCAATCGGACAGGTAACTCCTCCTGTAGGTGTAAACCTTTTCGTAGCAATCAGCATCAAGATCAAAAAAGGTCTGGAAGTTACTCTGCAGGAGATCTCAAGGGCAGTTGTGCCAATGATCGCAGCCTGCGTTGCAGTTCTTCTGATCGTTACATACATCCCGATCACCTCCACTTTCCTTCCGAAAGCTCTTGCAAAAGAAGGCTCCTACACAGGTGATCAGTCCTCCGCTTCCTCTGACACAGCTTCCAAGGACGCAGGAGACGGCAATAACTCCTTTGACACAATCGCAGATTACAGCGACCTTGACTGGCCGGAAATGACCTGGAACTTCGCATGCTCCACTACTGAGACAAGTACATGGGCTGATGGCGGACGTAAGTTCGGTGAACTGATGGAAAAAGCCACAGGCGGCAAAGTCAAAGTCAACATTTACGCTGCTGACCAGCTTACAAACGGCAACCAGTCCGAAGGTATTCAGGCTCTGATGAATGGGGACCCGGTTCAGATCTCCATGCACTCCAACCTGATCTACTCTGCATTTGATCCACGTTTCAACGTTGTTTCTCTTCCGTTCGTCTATGATTCTTACGACGATGCAGATGCGAAATTCGATGGCGAAGCAGGTGCAAAGCTGAAAGAAATCCTCAGTGAGTACGGACTCCACTGCATGGGTATTGCAGAGAACGGTTTCCGCGAAATCACAAACAGCAAACATGAGATTAAATCTGTAGACGATATGAAGAACCTGAAGGTTCGTGTAGCAGGCTCCAACCTTCTGATGGAATGCTACAAGAGATGGGGCGCTGATGCCACAAACATGAACTGGTCTGAAACTTACACAGCACTTCAGCAGAACACAGTAGAAGGTCAGGAGAATCCGCTTCCCGCTATCGACGCTGCAAGTGTTCAGGAGGTTCAGCCTTACTGCTCTATGTGGGATGCAATTTATGACTGCCTGTTCTTCTGTATCAACGAAGACATCTACAACAGTCTCACACCACAACAGCAGGAAGTTGTTGACGAGGCAGGACAGAAAGCAGTTGAATATGAGCGTTACATCAACCGTTCCGGAGATGACGAGATCAAAGAACGCTGGGCAAGCCAGAACGGTGTAACAATCACAGAAAAAGAAGACATGGACATCGACTCCTTCAAAGAAGCAGTTGACGGTATCGATGACTGGTTTGTAAACGAACTGAAGAGCCAGGGCTATGACGATGCCCAGGATCTGGTTGATCTTTTCACAAAGGACTCCTTCAACACAGTGGAAGATTACAGTGATCTGGACTGGCCGGAAACAACCTGGAACTTCGCTTGCTCCACTACTGAGACAAGTACCTGGGCTGACGGCGGACGTAAGTTCGGTGAACTGATGGAAAAAGCTACAGGCGGAAAGGTTAAAGTCAATATTTATGCAGCTGACCAGCTTACAAACGGCAACCAGTCCGAAGGTATTCAGGCTCTGATGAATGGGGACCCGGTTCAGATCTCCATGCACTCCAACCTGATCTACTCTGCATTTGATCCACGTTTCAACGTTGTTTCTCTTCCGTTCGTCTATGATTCTTACGACGATGCAGATGCGAAATTCGATGGCGAAGCAGGTGCAAAGCTGAAAGAAATCCTCAGTGAGTACGGACTCCACTGCATGGGTATTGCAGAGAACGGTTTCCGCGAAATCACAAACAGCAAACATGAGATTAAATCTGTAGACGATATGAAGAACCTGAAGGTTCGTGTAGCAGGCTCCAACCTTCTGATGGAATGCTACAAGAGATGGGGCGCTGATGCCACAAACATGAACTGGTCTGAAACTTACACAGCACTTCAGCAGAACACTGTTGAAGGTGAGGAAAATCCACTTCCTGCTATTGACGCAGCAAGCGTTCAGGAGGTTCAGCCTTACTGCTCCATGTGGGATGCAATTTATGACTGTCTGTTCTTCTGCATCAATCAGGATATCTACGACGGCCTCACACCAGAACAGCAGGCAGTTGTTGATGAATGCGGTCAGAAGGCAGTTGAATACGAACGTTACATCAACCGTTCCAGCGACAATGAGATTAAAGAACGCTGGGAATCCAAAAACGGCGTAACCTTCACAGAGAAAGCTGATATGGATATCGATTCCTTCAAGAAAGCTGTAGACGGCGTAGACGACTGGTTCGTAAATGAGCTGAAGAGCCAGGGCTACGAAGACGGCCAGGATCTGGTTGATCTGTTTACCAAATAATCCTTACGGTTACAAAACTCCATAAAAATAAATGAACAGGGTATGAAGTTTCATCAGATTACGATGAACTTCATACCCTGTTTTGTTTTTAATAATATAGAACGTAAAGTACTTGATATCTTCTATTTTTCACGTTATACTGAACAAGTATAATTGAACAGACCCGGATGCGAAGTTTCGACCCCTGCCCTCCAGTTTCACGAAAGGAGGGTGATGCCCGATGAACACAATGGAAGTCCTTACTTTATTGTTAGTAATTTTTACGGCATTGACTTACATAGATCAACATAAAAAGAAATAAGCATCCCACCGCCCAAAGTTGGATGCTTAATTTCTTTACTCATTAATTATACCGAGGGCAACCGGAACACGCTTCCGGTCATCTTCTAAGTAGATTATACAATGGGGCACCTGATTTTTCAAGTGCCCTTTTTTATAAAGTAAAGCAGACATTCGCAATCCGCTTCGCGACCTGCGTTCAAATCTCAGATTTTCAGATAGGATTTAATTTTCTCCTCATGCAGTTCTTCTCCAATCACGATCAGGACCTCCTGTCCTACATGAAGCGGTCGGATTGTAATTTCATTCTTCGTAGCATTTAATTCAATCCACTGCCGTCTATCGCACTCTGCCCATGCAGATAGTCCAGAACCGTCTTCGCTGTCACTGTCTACTCTCATAAATCCCTTCATCCGGAACACACGCCCGCATTCAGAATCAGACAGAATCTTCTCAGCTGCTTCCCGCAGCTCCTTCTCAGTCATCTTCACATTCATAAAGTACAGAGAAGTAAAGGCATCCTCTGCCTCAAACTCCGGTTTCCTGTAGCTTGCCATCACATATCCACAGGATGCGATTCTGTCAAAGTCCTCTTTCGACATCTCATCCCAATTCTTGTGGATAATAACATTAGCAGTATCCACACCATTCATTTCACAATGAAATCTCCTGCTGCAATGAACCTTCTCCAACGCCTGATTCACATGCTTAATCGTACCCTGGATTTCCTCGGGTGATGCGTCCTGGCTCTTGCTCATCACAATGCATCCGGCATCTGCCACCTCAGAAGCCAGAATGAAATCCGCCTCCTCTGACAGATCACGCTCCAGCTTAGAATCCACAATTGCAATCACATTCCCAATCTGATACCAACGATTTAACGGCTCCTCATGAAGAATATCAAAGAACTCATCCACATCAAAAATCCCAGACGGCTCCACGATCACACGATCATAACCGCACATACCCATAGCAATCAGTTTCGTCTTAAATCTCCTCCTGTGGCAGTCCTTATCACACCCTCCTGAGATCATCTCCAGCTCACAGTTCTCTCCCATCAGATCCTGAAGCAACATCATATCCACATTCACAGCCCCGTAATCATTCTCCAGAATTCCAATATTATTACCAGCATCCATCAGATACTGCGCATACTTCCTGATAAACGTCGTCTTCCCTGAACCAAGAAAACCAGTGATCAGATCTATCTTTACCATCGTATATCTCTCCCTTGCTGCTACATAATTTTTCTTTTTTATCCGTAAACCGGAACTTCATCATCTGTGATCCACATACCTGTACGATCATAGCATTATAACGCAGAAAACGCAACGCCCGCAAAGAAAGACCACAATTATTCATGTTCTGAAATAATTGCAGTCTTTCTGATAGTTCCTTATGACAATTCCAGCTTACCGGTATAAAGCTGATAATAAGTTCCTTTTAACTTAATGAGGTCTTCATGGTCGCCTCTTTCAATGATCTTTCCATGATCCAGTACGATGATGGCATCGCTGTTTCTGATGGTTGAAAGTCGATGGGCGATTACAAATACAGTACGGCCTTTCATCAGGTTATCCATACCTTTCTGTACGATACTCTCTGTACGGGTATCAATACTTGAGGTTGCTTCATCCAGGATCAGTACAGGCGGATTGGCTACTGCTGCTCTTGCAATGGAGAGAAGCTGGCGCTGTCCCTGGGACAGTTCCTCACCGTCTCCGCTTAACATGGTATCATATCCTTTTGGAAGCATTTTGATAAACTGGTCTGCATGAGCCAGTCTTGCTGCCTCGTATACTTCCTCATCTGTGGCATCCAGTTTACCGTAGCGGATGTTTTCTTTAATAGTTCCTGTAAACAGGTGAGTATCCTGAAGTACGATTCCCAGAGAACGTCTCAGGTCATCCTTCTTAATCTTGGTAATGTTGATTCCATCGTAACGGATTTTACCTTCCTGAATATCATAGAAACGGTTGATCAGATTTGTGATCGTTGTCTTTCCTGCACCTGTAGAGCCTACGAAAGCAAGTTTCTGTCCCGGTTTGGCGAAGAGGCTGATGTCTTTCAGAATAACTTTATCCGGGTTATATCCGAATGTAACATCTTCGAATCGGACATCTCCTGTCAGTTCTGTATAAGTAACGGAACCATCTGCAGAATGTGGATGTTTCCATGCCCACATGCCCGTTCTCTCTTTGCATTCTGTGATATTGCCGTTGGCATCCTTTCTTGCATTAACAAGTTCTACGTAACCTTCATCCTCTTCCGGCTTCTCGTCAATGAGCCTGAAGATACGTTCTGCACCTGCAAGTGCCATAACAATGGCATTAAACTGCTGTGCCACCTGCATGAATGGCTGGGTAAAGCTCTTGGTGAACTGTAAATAGGAAGCCATAACACCGAGGGTGATGCCGCCCACACCTGTTACAGAGAGAAGTCCCCCAAGTACTGCTGTCAGTACGAACTGCAGGTTACCGATGTTACCGATCACCGGTCCCATCATATTTCCGTATTTATTGGCATTTGCGGAGCTCTCGAAAAGTGCTTCATTGAGTTTATCGAATTCTTCTTTTGATTTATCTTCGTGGTTGAAAACTTTTACCACACGCTGACCATTCATTCGTTCTTCCACGAAACCGGTCACATCTGCCAGAGATACCTGCTGACGGATGAAATATTTGCCACTGTTGGAACCAATCTTACTGGTAACCTTCAGCATGATAAAGATGATCACAACTGCCAGAATCGTAAGCAACGGACTTAACAGTAACATGGAAATAAAGGTAACCACGATCGTAAACAGCGCCATCAGCGCCTGCGGGATCGCCTGGCTGATCATCTGTCGCAGGGTATCTGTATCGTTGGTATAGAGGCTCATGACAGATCCGTTTGTATTCTGGTCGAAATAGCGGATCGGAAGAGTCTGCATATGCTCGAACATATCATCACGGACACTTTTAAGCACACCCTGACCGATATAAACCATCATTCGGGTATAAATAAATGTGGCAATCACACCAAGTGCAAAAATACAGCCAAGGACTGCAAGTGCCTTATAGAGTTCTGCAAAGTTCGGATCTGTCTGTCCGATCAGCGGGATGATAAAGTCATCCAGCAGAAATTTCAGGGACAGGGATACTGCAATACTTGCTGCGGAACTGATAAAGATGCAGATAAATACGATGATAAACTGTATCTTATGGGTTCCTGTCATATATTTCAGAAGTCTTTTGGCAGTTTGGATGGTGTTCTGATCTAATTTTTTCTTCTTATTCATCATCTCCGCCTCCTTTGACCTGTGATTCATATACTTCTCTGTAAATATCATTTGTCTTCAGCAGTTCTTCTGAAGTACCCACACCTGCGATCTTACCGTCATCCAGTACGATGATCTGATCTGCATCTTCAATAGAAGAAACTCGCTGTGCGATAATAATCTTTGTTGTGTTCGGGATCTCCTCGCGGAAAGCCTTACGTATCAGGGCATCTGTTCTTGTATCTACTGCACTGGTAGAGTCATCCAGGATCAGGATCTTCGGTTTCTTGAGAAGAGCCCTTGCAATACACAGACGCTGCTTCTGACCGCCGGATACGTTGTTACCGCCCTGAACGATCATTGTATCGTAACCATCCGGGAACTCACTGACGAATCCATCTGCCTGGGCCAGCTTACAGACCCTCCGAACTTCTTCCTCACTGGCATGTTCATCACCCCAGCGAATATTGTCATAGATGCTTCCTGAGAACAGCACATTTTTTTGAAGTACCATGGAAACCTGGTCACGAAGTACTTCCAGATTGTAGTTGCGTACATCCACGCCTCCCACCTGGACATTACCCTTTGTGACATCATAGAGTCTGGGGATCAGCTGCACCAGGGTAGACTTTGCACTTCCGGTTCCGCCGATGATACCTACTGTCTGACCGGATTTAATATGAAGATTTACATCCTTCAGGGAAAGATTTCCTCCCTCTCCTGCATAGCTGAAATCTACATGATTAAAGTCAATGGAACCATCTGCCACATTCTTTACTGCATCAGCTTTATCCTGCATCTCAGGAACTTCATCCAAAACCTCTACAATACGGTCTGTGGATGCTTCTGCTATCATGATCATAACAAACACGAAAGTTACCATGTTCAGGGACATGAGAATCTGAAGTGCGTAGACAATGATACTTGTCAGCTCACCGGTTTCCATGCCACCGAGAACAATACCTCTTCCGCCAATTGCAACAATGATAATGATTACAGTATACATGACAAACATCATAACCGGTGAGTTCCATGCAACGATTTTCTCTGCTTTAGTAAACAGATTATAAACATATCTGGAAATTCCATGGAATTTCTCAATCTCATAGTCCTCTCTTACGAAAGCCTTAACTACACGTGAGGCATTTACATTCTCCTGAACGGAATTGTTCAGGTTGTCATATTCATCAAAGACCTTGATGAAATGCGGATGTGCCTTTTTCGCAATAAAGATTAGTGTACCGCCAAGGACAGGAACAACTATCAGGAAAAGCACTGCGATCGGTTTGTTGATCGTCAGTGTCATAATCCATGACAGGATGATCATAAACGGTGCCCTGGCAAGAAGGCGGATACTCATCATGTATGCCTGCTGTACATTTGTGATATCAGTGGTCAGTCGTGTGACCAGACCTGATGTTGAAAAGTGGTCGATATTTTTAAAGGAAAAATCCTGCACCTTATAAAAAATATCGTGTCGTAAATTCTTCGCATATCCTGCTGCTGCAACTGCCGCCATATTTCCGGCCTGTACGCCGAAGAACAGGGAAAGCATTGCCATTGCAACAAGGATGACTCCACGCTGGATGATATAGCTCATATCTCCGTTTGCAATACCTACGTCGATAATCTTCGCCATCTCCAGAGGAATCAGAACTTCCATCAGTACTTCCAGGATTACAAGGATCGGAGCCAGTACAGACTGCTTCTTGTATTCCCGGACTGAACGTAAAAGTTTCTTATTCATCTTTGTCAATGTCCTCCTTATGTCTCGTTATTTCTGTTAAAAATCATTCCTGCTATCGCAGGATTTTTTCCGGTTTTCATACATCTGCCAGAGAACCTGTTTGCACAGTTCCACATCCTCCTTCGGAATTCCCCGTAGCATTTTGGCTTCGCCTTCTTCAATACTCTTTAAGATTGCAGGACGGATCTTCTCTGCTTTCTCTGTGGGAATGATCTGTTTCAGGCGTGCATCCTGTTTCGCACTCTCTCTGTAAATGTAACCGTTCTTCTCCATCAGCTTCAGGATCCCTGTCACTGTAGGTTTCCTGATCTGGAATTCCTCTTCAATATCTTTCTGATAGAGATCTCTGTGCATGGTTTCCAGAAGGATAAATTTCAGCACATGCTTCTGCATGGTCGTCAGATCGTCATTCTCCATCACCTCTGCCGGATTATGCCGTTTCATTGTATGGGATAAAATATGTATCAGCCTGCCTACATGCATCTCATTCAGCTTCTGTTTCATTTCCTCGTCTATCTCGCCGCACCTCCTAAAATCAGTACACATACTATTGCAAAGCCATATAATAGTTAGGTTGCTATCCATTAGTTGCCTAACTATTATATGGCTTTAGTTTTTTTATGTCAATACTCGTTTTTATTTCTCCTTTTGAACTACTCAAAAATTGTTACTGTTCACTCCGTTCTCAGTAACACGCTTCGCAAACTTAATTTATGCTAATCGCATAAATTCGCGCGGTATATCTCGGGTTTTCTGTTGCCAAGCATCCGTAAGAAGCTGCCAGTGGCAGGTTCTGTAGGTGACCTTCGCTCACAAAAAACACCTCGCGGGATATTACCAGTGAACAGTAACCAGAGAATTTACTTGATTTAAATCAAGCAGATATTCGTAATCCGCTTCGCTACACCAAATAACTGCTCCACAGGGGACTTACCTGATTCGGCTAAAATGTTATTCCAGAAGGTAACAGCTCGTATAAGCAATCGTACAATCCCCATAATAATACTGTAGCTCATTGGCCTGGCAGACCTGTGTTACCAGCATCCCGTAAGCCTCCATCGATGAGAAAGCCTGTTTCGGAAACCTGCATGGAGCATCCGGATAAGTACAGACCTTACATTTCGTACAGCATCCCGCACCAATCGCCAGCATATCCGGATAAATCTCCCGAAGTTTCTTCTCAAATTCTACAAAATACTCCTTATGTCTGGCTTCCGTTTCCATCATTCCCTCGCCATCAAAAACATCCTCCAATTCACCAACTGTCTGAACAATAATCCCATACTTATACTGCCGGACTTTCGCTTCACATTCCTCAAGAGAGCCACATCCCGGAGGACAGCTCCAGCACTTATCATACTTATGACAGGTATCTGCTGCACACATCTGTCGAACCTCCGGCTTCAGCTCAATCGTATCACAATCCAGCAACACCACATGCGAAAACCCCTGCTCCATTCCCATTTGCTCTATTTTTTTTATATCCATAATCTAACCCCTTACTCTCTTGTATAATCTATAGCAACCTCATCAGGCGGATAAAATTATCCTCTTCGCGCCTCAGTTCTGCACCGAATAACTGCTCCGCAGTTTATCAGAAGAACTCTGCACTTCTCAATAATTCAATCAGGCGGATAAAGTCATTCACCTGTCTCAAATCCCAGTTCATCAATAAAATGATCCTGAAAATCAGCCGAAGCAGCCAGTTCAACGAATTCAATCTTTCTCACCAGCTCATCCATCTCCAGCATTTCCTTCTCATTCACAAGTGCGATCTTCGCACCCTCACCAGCAGCGTTTCCCACTGGTTTCACTTTCTTCACAAGCGTCGCCGGAAGCAAGCCAATCTTCCCGGCACTGACCGGATCCATATAGTTGCCAAAAGCACCTGCAATATATACCGAACAGATATCATCTTCTGTAATCCCAAGCCGCTCCATAAGCATCTGAATTCCCGCTGCAATCGCAGCTTTCGCAAACTGAACCTCTCCGAGATCCTTCTGCGTCAGATAAACCCCTCTCTCATTACCGCCCCGCTCTGGCGGTACCAGAATAAACACACCTTGCTTCTCCTGTCCGCTTCTCAGCACACCATTCTCATCCAGCATTCCAGCATCCAGAAGACCCGCCACCAGATCGATCAATCCCGAACCACACAAACCAACCGCCGGCTTATTCCCAACAGTTGTATAGTTCCACTTTCCATCCTCATACTTCACATGATCCACAGCCCCGGCCGCGCCACGCATTCCACACTCAATCTTCGCACCCTCAAAAGCAGGCCCGGCCGCAGTAGAACAGGTCACCATCCGCTCCCTGTTTCCCAGAACCATCTCACCATTCGTTCCAATATCGATCATCAGAGAAATCTCTTCCTGCTGATCCTGCCTGATAGCCAGCAGACATCCACAGGTATCCGCTCCCACATATCCTGCAATATCCGAAAGCATGATCAACTCTGCACGCTCCTGCACAGCCAGACCATAATCCCCCGCATTCAGCACCAGCCTCTCACTCACAGCCGGAGTATAGGGCGCATGTACCAGCGAAGCCGGAGAAATCCCCAGAAACAGATGATGCATACAGGTATTTCCCACAACACACACCTGAAAAACATCCTCTCTCCTTATCCCTGCATCCTCTGCCAGACTTCCCAACATCTCATTAACCGCTTTCCGAACACACATACTTAACGCTTCTGTTCCATGCTCCAGCGCATAATTCGCCCGCATGATCACATCCGCACCATACTGCGCCTGCGGATTCATCCTGCTCTCAACTGCCAGAGTCCTCCCATCCGCACCATCCAGCAAATACCCCGCAATGGTAGTCGTCCCAATATCAAACGCTGCCAGACACCTCCGACCAGCTTCCTTCCTCATTTCCAGAATCCGCCGTCTACTGTAAATCACATACCATTCATCAGAATCCCTGCGCATCCCATACAATTCACCCGCCAGCTTCAGATCCACCTCCATCTGCCCCGGCTCAACCTCACCATCTGTCTCCGCCAGCGTATCCAGCAGCCTCTGCCAGTCCGACCGCTTCTCCCCTGTTTTCGCCTTCTCCAGCTCAACCTGAGCCATCCGTAGTCCCGGTTCAAACACAACTTCTCTGTTAAATCCATCCGTCAAAATCTTTTCATTGCCAGCCCTGTCCAATGTCTCCACTACACAAGTCTCACCTTCACCAATCCGAATCTGACACGCCTTAACAACTTCACCATTAATCTTAACCAGACACTTCCCACATTTCCCCAGCCCGCCACAAGGCGCATCCGGCCTCAGTCCCGCCTGAATCTCCGCCTCCAGTACCGATATCCCATCCTCCACCTCTATCTCAATATCCTCACGCACAAACTTAACCCAAGCCATAAAAACCTCCCACATATCCAATCCCAACATTATAACAGCCAACGAACAGCTCAGAAAAATATTTTATTT
>OGOS01001679.1_pt1 | contig 13425 bp, 12 predicted proteins | sample 1552701 | NCBI WGS metagenome assembly OGOS01 (sample SAMEA2580128, study PRJEB22360) | human gut metagenome | biome: human gut; feature: human-associated habitat; material: faeces | place: Denmark | collected 2008/2010
AATTTCTCATTGCAACTGTCCTGAACGTGCGATGGCTGTGGAAAAGCTGATCCGTGAGAAGATAAATGTAAAAGAAAGCTTTATTGTAGATACGGCAGGAATCAGCAGTATGTATGCAAATGACGGTGGAATAATAGTTGTACTTTAATACGCTTTGTGGTAGAATGAAAAAAGCGTATTGAAAGGAGCAGAAGAAGATGAGTCAGGCAAAAGTTGATCGTTATAAAAAGGAAAAAGAAAATCGGAAAAAGCTGATGCGTAAGCAGAAGATGATGGGAATCGTACGAAAGGGAGTTGTTGCAGTGATTGCAGTGGCACTGATTGGCTGGTTGGGATATTCAGCATATGATATGCATGAATCGAACAAAGAGAGAGCGGTTACAGAAGTGAATTATGACTCGATCACGGATTACCTGAATGGACTTTCCTCTGCAGAATAAAGTGGTGGGAAGTGGGAAACTTCCCGGATACCGGATCAGAAAGTGGGGGCTGGTGGAAGAAAGCCATCACGGGATGCGGAATAGAAGAATGAAAAGAAAAGTGAGAGATATAATGTATGGCAGAAGTTGTACATTATGTCTCTTTTTTTTGCCAAAGGATGCAGGAGAAGCCGCCGGTGGCAGATTCTCTGTATTTATTATGTATTTTTTATTTTCACAGATTCTTGACTATTCTCCGAGGAAATATTTTCCGTATGCATCTGCTGCCTTGATTGCTGCACATACAGTCTCCGGTGTTACCTCGAATGGCATATTATGAAGCGTATCGTTCTCTGCGCAGGCTGCTGTTGCAACTGCCATCAGTTTCTCGTCCGTCACTTCTGTGATTCCCAGTTCTTTTAATGTCACAGGCAGTCCCAGTTCGATACACCAGTCAATGATATCTTCCAGTTCTTCTGCCGGAATATTCTCCAGTACCAGCTGCGTAATCGTTCCGAATGCAACCTTCTCACCGTGATACATGTGGTGGCACTCATCCAGTACGGTAAATCCATTATGAATTGCATGTGCTCCTGCAAGTCCGCCACTCTCAAATCCAATACCGCTCAGTAATGTGTTGGCTTCGATGACTTTTTCCACAGCCGGTGTACATGCTCCTGCTTCCAGGGCAAGTTTTGCCTTTACACCTTCTGCCATCAGAGTGTCAAAACAAAGTTTTGCAAGTGCGATTGCTGCCTGTGTAACCTGTCCGCCGGCACATGTTGTTGCCCCGCTTGCCTGACAGGCTCTTGCTTCAAAATATGTTGCCAGTGCATCACCCATTCCGGATACCGTAAGTCTTACCGGTGATTTTGCAATAATCTCGGTATCCATCAGAACCATATTTGGGTTAGCCGGAAGGAATAAGTACTCTTCGAATACGCCATCATCTGTATAAATAACTGACAGTGCACTGCAAGGTGCGTCTGTCGATGCGATTGTCGGGCAGATCAGAACCGGAGCTTCTTTGTAATAAGCAACTGCTTTGGCTGTATCCAGGATCTTACCACCACCGATACCGATCACGACATCACAGCCTTTTTCATTCATAATGTCTACCAGACGGTTAATCTCATTCTTACTGCATTCTCTGTTGAAATACTCATATACAGGTGTGATCTCGTATCCTTCAAATCCAGTATTTACAACGTCTCCGATACGTTTGTATCCGGATTCCGTGATCAGTACAAGTGCCTTCTTGCCATACTTCTGAGCATATTCACCCAGCTTCTTCATCTCTCCTGCACCCTGTACATATTTACTTGGACTACATAAAATCTTTGCCATGATATTACCCTCCTGTAATCTTTACGTTTCATGTGTTATTTTATTAACAATCTAGTTTTATTGTATGCTTTTGATACAGTTGTGTCAATAAGGTAGTGGGAAATATTACGGCAAAATATTATGACTAATCCTAATACATATCTTTGTGTCAATGATACAACACCAGCGCATGACTATATCACAATACCGTGACAATGATCTACCTCATGTTGAATAATCTGCGCCGTCCATCCGGTATATTTCTGTCTCTGTTTTTTGAAATTCATATCCTGATATTCCACTTCAATCTCCTGATACCGGGTGCATTTTCTCACACCAGTAAGGGAAAGACAGCCTTCCTCCGTCTCATATTTTCCGGAACGTTTTACAATCTTCGGATTGAACATTGCCACATTCATGAATCCCATATTGACGGCTATGATACATTTCTTCACGCCAATCATATTCGCTGCCATGCCGACACAGCCTTCCTCGTGCGCTTTCAATGTATCTAACAAATCCACTGCAACCTGCTTATCCGCCTCTGTCGCCGGCTTGGATCTCTGGTTTAGGAAAAATATATCTTTCATAATCGGTCTTATCATGTTTTGTTACTCTCTTTCGTATGTGTCTTCATATAATTATAGAATTCCTGATGCAGCCGCTGGAATTCTTCCGGTGCATGCATCGCATGCCGGTAAAGAAATCTGTTGCCAAATTCACTCTGATATACTCTGCTTAGAACCCCTGCCAGCATTCCTGTCGGCATATCTTTGATCATATAAAGCTTTGCCGGGCACAACATTCCCTTTTGGGCGATCCACTTCAGGTTCTTTTTCATCCGATAAGCTGTCAGCGTCATCAATTTTTCATTTGCACAGATTTTTTCCGGATGCCTGCTCTGGTAATAAGCATCTGCCAGCGGAATGATCACGCCAAGATGTGAGATCTGCCAGTGATGCATTTCCGGAACGATCTGATATGGAATGTGGCTTTTTCTAAATATATATGCCAGTGCTTCTTCCCTGCTGCTCTTTCTTCCTCCGATCTCACCGAATGTTGTCGGCTGGATTGCTCTTGGCAGAAGCTGCGCATCCAGGATTCCACCTTCAATGCAGCCGCCCGCTCCCGGAAATGCCGGGAGGATCCTTCCTTTTCCGCAGATTTTCTCCCATCTGCCATATGGTTTGATCGTATTGACCATAGTGACAACATTCGGACTTTCATTCCTACTGATGTCTTCCAGTGCTTCTTCCACCTGATTCTCACGTACAGTCAGGAAAATAAACTGGTAACGGTCATTCGGCTTTAACTCACTGATCGTCTTAACCTCAACTTTATGCGTTCTTGTCTTGCCTCTGTACCATAGACCGTGTCCCTGTAATTCTTTTAACCGCTGCCCTCTTGCTAAGACTGTTACATCCAGTCCCGCTTTGGCGAATCTGGATGCGTAGAAGCTTCCGATGACTCCGGCGCCGTAGATTAGGATCCGCATGGTGTATTCCTCCTTGGTGTATGTTCGTATATTCCGTGTTCTTTCTTGTGTTCTTTGATATCTTTCTGTTATATATCTTCTGCTATAGCATCTGTTGTAATTCTAACACCCGGACTTTTTGATTTCAACACTGTCCCGGTTTATGGTGCATCTGATCGTATTTTATTTTATGTTCTAAATTTGTTAACAATTTCTTCCTAATTCCATCACAGTTTTATCACAATTCAATTCTATACTAGGAATTGTTCAAGAGAACAAACACTTTAAATCTTTTTCATAACTTTTTCCTCAGGGCTGCACTCCTCCCAAATAATGCAGTCCTATTTTTTTGCCCAATTACCGGACAACACCCAAACATCTTTAAAAATCACAAAATAATAGGTGCTCCCAGCACACATACTGGAAAGCACCTATTATTTTCATTCTTATAACAAGCCACTTGGACACTAAAAACGACACAACACGCCGTTCCAACTGGTTCCACTAGTCTACAGTCCGTTTTCAATTTCCCTCTTTGCATCTTTCTTCCGTTCCATATTCGAAACAATAATACAACAAGATGCATCACCAGTAATATTAACCACCGTACGTCCCATATCAAAGATACGGTCTACTCCTGCTACTAATGCAATACCATCAACTGGTAATCCAACAGATGTTAATACCATTGCTAACATGACCATTCCAGCTCCTGGAACTCCTGCTGTTCCGATGGATGCTAAAGTTGCTGTTAAAATGACTGTTAACATCTGAGATAGCGTTAAGTTAATTCCGTAACAAGATGCAATGAAAATTGCACAAACGCCCTGATAAATGGCTGTTCCGTCCATATTGATCGTTGCTCCTAATGGAAGTACAAAAGATGCGATCTCACGATCTGATCCTAATTTTTCTACACATTCTAAGTTGATCGGAAGTGTTCCTACAGATGATGCACTGGAAAATGCGAACATGATTGCTGGTAACATTCCTTTGAAGAACTGTAATGGACTTAATCCACCCATTGTTTTGACTGCCATAGAGTAAACAACAACTGCATGTACGATATAGCAGATATATGCTGCTAATAATACCATTGCTAAAGATCCGATGATCATTGCTCCGTTTTCAGCGATTACTGGACATAATAAGCAAAATACACCGATTGGTGATAATTTTAAGATCATTTCCATACATTTCATGAAGACTGCATTCAGATCATTAAATGCTGTAACCAGACGATGGTTCTGTTCTTCTCCGATCAGGATGATTCCGAATCCAAGTAAAACCGCCATAACGATAACCTGTAACATATTGGCTTCAACCATTGGTGATACAAAGTTTGATGGGAAGATATTTACAAGTGTATCCATTAAAGATGTTGTTTCTCCCATTTTATAAGACAAGTTTGTTGTTGCGATAACTGGGAACATTCCTTTAAAAAGGTTTCCCCCGATCAGACCGATCGTGATCGCAAATGCTGTTGTACACATATAATATACAACTGTTTTTAATCCGATAGATCCAACCTTCTTGATATCACGCATAGAAATGATTCCACACATAATAGAGAATAATACGATTGGAACGACGATGAATTTTACAAGATTCAGGAAGATTGTTCCAAATGGTTTGATATACGTGTTTGCAAATGTTGCATGATTCTGCATCAGAAGTCCTGCTGCGATAGCTAAGACTAACGCAATGAAAATCTGCATTGCCAAAGACATTTTTTTCTTTTCTTTCATAGTATCTCTCTTTCTAAACTCAAAAATTTAATAGGCTCAAAAATAAGGCACTGCTCCATTGCAATGCCTTATTTTTTGCATTTTTCCTTGATGATTTTATCATAATCATCTTGTGAAATCAATATATTTATACTTGGAAAACATGATAAAACTTCTTTTTAACTTAATTTAAATGAAAGAAGATCATCTCTACTTAACGGTCTTGTATAATAATATCCTTGAATCAAGTCTACACCCCATTCTTCTAATAGTGCAACTTCTTTTTGTGTCTCTACACCTTCTGCAACAACTTTATGCCCAAGATTCTGCAAGATCGATACCATATTCTTGTATAATAATGCGATCTGCTGGTCTTCACAAATACCATCTAACATAGAACGATCAAGTTTCACTGTTGAAAATGGCAATTTCAAAATAGTATTCAAATTCGCATACCCTGATCCGAAATCGTCCAGACAGATTTCGATTCCAACTTCTCGAAAATCTGAAATTGTCTTGTATAATTCCTCACTGTACTCTGTTGCAACTGTTTCTGTCACTTCAAACTGAAACCAGCTGTATGGAAGTTCTAATTCATTGATGATCTTAAACAGTTCCTGACTATATCCAGTTTTCAACAACTCTAATGGTGAAAGATTGATCTTGATGCTTCCAATCTGTTTCATAAGTGCCGTATGACTCTTCATAAAGCGACAGATTCTTCGAAATTGCAGCTTTCCAAGTTCAATGATCTGTCCATTCTTCTCTGCAAGATTAATAAAGATATCTGGCGGGATCATTCCCAAGGTTGGATGTTTTAAACGACTTAATGCCTCCATTGTCACATAATGGCCATCTTTTACCGAATATAATGGCTGATAATATACTTCGAACAGATCATCCTCAATCGCAGTATTCATATATTTCTTCACACGCTGTTCATATAAGAATCCCTGTCTTGTTGTTTCGCTATTCTCTATCAACGTTGTCTTATCTGATTTTGGTTTTAACAAGATCAGATATTCAAGGTATGCCAACATCATATCATTGTCCACAAGCTCTTCAGCATCTGTTATTCCACAGATCGTTGCTGGAAAATCAATCATCTCATCTCCAATATCAAATGGTGTCTGAAACAACTCCATTACTTCTTGTTTTGTTTTTTCATAATCTGCTTGACTCATAGAAAAGATCAAAAACTGATTCCCATGAATTCGAAAAATATAATTTCCCTCTGTAATCTGATTTAATTCATCTGCAACATCGATCAGCAACTTGTCTCCTACACTGTTTCCATATAATTTATTCACTTGTTTTAACTTCCATATACTGATCTGTAATACATGGAATTTCTGTTCTCGTTTCATCTGTTCTGGAATCCACTGATTTAAATATCCTTTGGCAAATACGCCCGTTAGACTATCAACAACTGTCTGTGGATTATAAAGTGTCCAAAATATAATAAAAATACCAATGATCAGACCAAATTCCGTCAACAAATATTGTGAATAAACAGCCTCGATCGCTGTACATACGAATCCAACTACAACAAATTCCCAAACAGCACGAAGTTCATTTTTCCCATACTCATCTTGATGGAAAATGAAATTATACATTGCTATCACAACAAAAAAGAACGTATAGACATATATCATCAAATACCATGGCCCATATAAATATTCTCCATTTGTATTACAATAAAAAAACTGCCCATGAAAGATATTAAGGATCACAAGAGACTCCATAAAAATGACTGGAATCATACCAAGCATGATATTTCTTTTTTTCATCTTATGCTCACAATATCTCAAGATTTGTATCAACCCATAAAACACATATGGGATCAATACTTCCATCAGATATAAAAATGTCGTAACCCCAATGATCAGCGAATTATATGCTGGATTCCTCTTCTGGATCAACATACAGCTGACCAGATCTGAAATACTGCATAGCGCAGCTCCAACGATAAAGATCCAGAAAAGCTTTCCACTAATTCCTGTTAATTGTTTGTATCTTACAAAATGAACAAAAAGGATCAAGAGAAATATCAATCCTGCGATCAAAAAGTCCATATTATATTGAATCATTTCCCCCACTCTTTCTTCTCTTCTTGCTTTTTATGATAGTTTCCTTCGGGTCAAATCTTGCATAACCAACAGACACATATGGCAGCCTTATATCTCCAATTCTAATATTCCCCTTGAAATTTTATGTTTTCCCCTATGTATTTTAGTATATCATTCTAAAAACAATTTTGGAATCATGATTTCAATATAAAATGTATGGCAAACATGATCTGTAATACGAAGATTCCAGGAATCCCTAATTTAAAATACCATTTTCTTGTCTTATGATGAAAGACTGTCATCCCGATCATGGCTCCTATCGAACCGCCGATCAGTGCTAAACCGATCAGTTTTTTCTCTCTGATGCGCCATTGTCTTGTCATCGCTCTCCATTTATCTAGGCCGTATAAGGCAAATGTTATAATATTTATAATGATCAGATATAAATGTATATATGCCGATTGCATTTGTAAGTCTCCTCTTTTGCTCTCACAACTTCTTCCACATGTTTCGCAACCGTCGTACAGCATCCTCCGACTGCACTTGCTCCTGCTTTCATGTAGCTATATGCATATTCTTCGAAAGATAATGCAGACTGTTTTCCAAACCAGACTTGCCGTCTCACCGATTCGGTAGTATTCTTTCATCTATGATTCACTCTTTTCTCTCAAAGCTATTTTTCTTTATCATAGCATACTTTTGTTACTTCTGAACCATATCCATTGCAAATAAGGCTGCTCCAAGTGCCCCGCATAACTGAGCTTTATCACTGATCACAAGAGTTGTTCCAAGTTTTTCTTCCAGTGTCTTTACCAGGCCTTTATTCTTAGATACACCACCTGTCATCATATAGCGTTCTTCTCCTCCAACTCGTTTTGCAAGAGCTGCTGTTTTGGATGCAACGGCTTTATTTAATCCGTGAACAATATCATCGGTTTCTTTGTTCTGCGCGATCAAGGATACGACTTCTGATTCTGCAAATACCGTGCACATACTGGAGATTGTGATATCTTCTTTGTATGTAAGTCCTGCTTCACTCATCTGGTCCAGATCCATTTCCATTGTTCTTGCCATCATCTCTAAAAATCGTCCGGTTCCAGCTGCACATTTATCATTCATAACAAAGTTTGCAACCGCTCCATTTTCGTCAAGACGAATGACCTTGCTGTCCTGTCCACCGATATCAATGACCGTTCTCACTTCTGGATTTAAGAAATGTGCTCCTCTTGCATGGCATGTGATCTCTGTGATACTTTTATCTCCATCGGTGATTGCCGTTCTTCCATATCCTGTTGTTACCATAGCATCGATATCTTCTCTCTGAAGTTTTGCCTGTTTTAGGGCCTCTTCCAAAGCTCGTTCTGCTCCCATCGCTGCTCCAGCACCTGTTGGCAGAATGATTCCTGTCACGATTTCTCCATCTTTATTCAAAATAACAACGTCTGTACTTGTAGATCCGCTGTCGATTCCTGCAAAATATCCTTTTCCCATTTTCTTCTCACCACTTTCTAAATTGTCCATATTCATGCTTTCTGCAAATGCTTCTAATCTTGTCAGTAACTGTCCGCTGCTCTGCACCGTATAGTCTGACTCGATCTTTAATAATGGCACTGTAATGTTTTGTTTTACCTGTGCATACTCAAAACTGTAGAAATCACAAAATTTGACCGTATGGTAAATGATCCCTTTTAAGTTTGGATCATTATACAAACGTTTTCTTCCGCTGTTATCCATCATACGCATACAAGGTGTCTGTCCTAAAAGTTCTGCTGCATACCATTCCATTAATTCATTAAAATCATCTGTCTTTGGTGGCTTTACTTCACCGACGCTTCGGTTATTGACACAAGTATCATTCTCCACTGAATATGGCATGGATTCTTTGACCATTTCATATAATTCATTTCCCATTCTTGCCCCAAGAACACTGATATATGGTTCTTTCTGCTTTTCTGGTTCTTTAAATGCTTCAACAAATTTCTTTTGATCAAATTCAGATCCTTTGTAGGCTCCATAGGCTCTTGCAAGTCCTTTTAACTGTAAAACAGTTCGTTCCCTGCTGCATTCTCCGTCACAGTGCAGCATATCGATCATATATAAAAAATCAAGTTTTCCACTGTCTTCCAGAATATCATAGACACTTCGGATCGTATCACAGCAGTTTACTAAAACCAGTTCTTTTACTTTCCCAGTCATAACTGCTTCTAAGACAGCTTTTCCAAATCCACAGATATTTGGATGTGCGATCTGATCTGCGAGATCAAATCCTTCCGGCATCTGGTTTAAATTCTCACATTCCCCGCCAAATGCCTGCAATAATTCAATTGGTGTATATTTACAAACGTAATATGTCTTACTCATCTTGTCCACCTTCCATTTCTTCAGCTCCAAGCATCTCTAAAAATGCTCCTAGTCTTGTTGAAGTCTGTCCTTCTCCGCCGTGGCTTCGGTCACATCCATCTCCATCTAATAACAGCATTGGAATTCCTGCTTCTTCAAACTTCTTCTTGGCAAGCTGTGCTGCTCCAAGTGTATGTTTACATCCCCAGTGTCCAAACCAGACAGCTCCATCTGCTTTCACATCTTTTGCATGGCGGATTCCGGCTTCAATTCTTCTTACCGCACTTCCATTTAATCCATGATAGACCATTCTTCTCGCCATCGCATCGTATGGATCTTCTGGATCAAAATCAGGTTCGAATGTACGACTTAACTCGCATCCTGCGATCTGTGCATTCTCATTAAATGCCAGTGCTTCCTGTACTGCACCTGACCAGAATGGGATCGTGTGCATCCAGTAGATATTCTTTCCTTTTTTCTTTGGTGCTTTTTCGATATCTTTTAATAACTGATCCACATATTTCTCTTCTTCTTTTGTTCCCAACAAAATATTATTTGTCATTCCTGCAAAAAGCGGTGTGACAAGATCTGTTTTGATATCTTTATCTGCGGATTTTTTCTGACATTCAATGAACTTATCCATCGTACGTTTGCTTCGTCTCATTCGTTCTTTTAGTCCATCTTCTGTAATCGTCTTTCCAGTACATTTTTCTAAAAATACTTTCAGATCTCTGATCTGATCTGCGACATATTTGACGTTATCTTCATTTTGCTGCATTGGTACATCGATCGCAAATGCTGGTACATCATATAGTTTTGCTAATGTTTTGAATGTTAGTAAATTTGCATCGCAAGTAAGGTTTGTGTATACGATACATTTGGGCTTTGGAAGGATCTTCTTCTGTGCCGCTCCCAAAAATGTCTTATGATAGCTGCATAGTGTTTCTGAAATTCCTGTGTTCTCTGCCTGCTGTAAAAATGCTCGTTCTGCATTTGATGCGGAAAGATAGCAGGAAAATGCTTCTACATTATATGGATGTAATCCTGCTTCGTGTAAGATCTCACATGGTGTAAAGATACTGACGATCGCACATTCCTGAGGATTCTTAAGTGGCATCAGCATCGTGTTCATCATCAGATGCGCGAGATATCTATCTGCTGGCAGTAATCGTTTGTCTGGTGTAAATTTATATTTTAAGTTCTGAACTTCCCATCCAAGTTTTAATAATACTCTTGCTCTGTCTGGATTTGTATTTGCCCATTTCTCGATATATTTTCCGTATGTCTCTATGATCTGCATATTTATTTCACGTCCTTTTTTTGTTCTAAAGAACTATATTACTTGTTATTTTTCAAAAAATCAACGATTAAATTTGGCACAATACATATATATGTATACATTTTACGGATTTTTGTGATAAAATGAATTTTTATGCTTAAGAAAGGATTTGGTAATTTTATTATGAATAATGATAAAGAATTTTTAGCAACGGAACCCATTGGGAAACTGCTTTTAAGACTGGCAATTCCGACTTTGGCCGCTCAGATGATCAATATGCTTTACAATATTATTGACCGTATTTATATTGGACATATTCCTGGAAGTGGCGCTTTAGCTCTGACTGGAGTTGGAGTTTGTATGCCGCTGATCATGATCATTTCGGCATTTGCCGCTCTTGTTGGAAATGGTGGTGCCCCTCGTGCTTCGATCTTGATGGGTAAGAAAGATCTTGATTCTGCGGAAAATATTCTTGGAAATTGTTTTACGATGCAGATCATTATCTCTGTGATCCTGACTTTGATCATGTTCTTTGGAAACCGTACATTTTTGATGGCATTTGGAGCTAGTGAAAATACGATCGAATATGCGGTCAGTTATATGAATATTTATTCACTTGGTACGATCTTTGTGCAGTTAACACTTGGAATGAATGCATTTATCACGGCACAGGGATTTGCAAAGACTGGAATGTATTCTGTTTTGATCGGGGCTGTGATCAATATTATTCTAGATCCAATTTTTATCTTTGCATGCCATATGGGTGTTCGTGGTGCTGCACTGGCTACGATCATTTCTCAGGCTTGTTCTTGTATCTGGGTGTTGAGTTTCTTATTTGGGCCAAAATCTACACTTCGTATCAAGAAACAGCATATGCCTTTGAGTGCTCCGGTGATCTTGCCTTGTCTGGCTCTTGGGCTTTCCCTATTTATCATGCAGGCAAGTGAAAGCATTATCTCTGTATGTTTTAATTCTTCCTTATTAAAATATGGTGGAGATGTTGCAGTTGGTGCAATGACGATCCTTACAAGTGTCATGCAGTTTGCAATGCTTCCTCTTCAGGGACTTGGACAGGGTGCACAGCCAATCATGAGTTATAATTATGGTGCCAAAAATGCAGATCGTGTAAAGAGCACTTTCTTCCTTTTATTAAAGGCAAGTTTGACTTATTCTGTGATCTTATGGGTACTTGTCATGGTATTTCCTCAGATATTTGCAGGTATCTTTACTTCCAATCCTGCATTAGTTGCATTTACCAAAAATGCACTTCGTGTTTATATGGCAGTCATGTTCATGTTCGGAATTCAGATTTCATGCCAGATGGCATTTAACTCTCTTGGAAAAGCAATTTCTTCTATTGTTGTTGCGGTTATGAGAAAGTTTGTGCTTTTGATTCCACTCATTTATATCATGCCACATATTTTCACAGCTGATCAGACAACGGCTGTTTACATGGCAGAACCAGTTGCTGATTTTATTGCGGTGACATTTACAGCAATCTTATTTTCTGTTCAATTTAAGAAAGCTTTGTCTGCAATCCGTGGACAGTAATTGGTCAAACATAGACTTTGAGTATATTAAATATTTTTCTGAATTTTGGTCATCTTTCGGACAGATAGAAATTTTCTATTTATACTCAATACACCTCTGTTTTTACAAGTTAAAATCTAATCATGACAATCTCCACTTTCATTCCAAACCAATACCCCAGTCTCCATAGCTTCTTCATACTTCGATATCTTATAAGCTAATCTCTCCACCGTACTTTCAATCTGTGCTTTTTGTTCTTTCAAAGCATTCATCTGCTCCTGCAATAACTCTAATCTTGCAGGAATCGTATTATCTCCTTCTTTATATAATTTTACATACTCGATCATAACCTCTATTGGAAGTCCTGCACTTCTCATACAAATGGCTAATTCTACCCATCCCAGGTCTGATTCCTGATAGTCTCTGATTCCGCCTGCCGTACGTGTTACTTCCGGTATCATGCCGATGCGTTCATAATAACGCAGGGTATCAGCGGAAATGTCATATGTTTCACTTACTTCTTTTATCGTCAATCCAGACACCACCTTTCCGTTCATTACTATAGCACTTGGAGTTCGCTCCAAGTCAAGATTTTTTCCAAAAATGTAAGAGTAAATTCCGGATTATACAATTCATCCTGTATTTTCTGATATCTGCAGAAGCTGCATAGCAATAACAAAAGCCGTCAGGGAATATAATTCTAATTCATACATTAATATTCCCTGACGGCTTTTCTATTTCTATTATTTCTTTTAAATTCTCTTCAAATCAGCTTCCGTCAACCTTACTTCTGGCTTCTCAGTCTCTCAACAAACCGACTGAGTCTTCCGATCGCTTCTTTCAGATCTTCCAGTGAGTACGCATACGATACACGCAGGAAACCTTCCCCGCTCTCACCAAACGCACTTCCCGGTACGACTGCAACCTTCTCCTCTTCCAGGAAACGCATTGCAAATTCTTCGGAAGTCATACCGAATTCTTTGATACTTGGGAAGATATAGAATGCACCAAACGGCTCGAAGCATTCTAACTTCATCTTTGCAAATTCATTGACCAGATATCTTCGTCTCTGGTTGTATGCATTTCTCATCTGCTGTACTTCATCTTCGCAGTGGCGTAAGCCCTCGATGGCTGCATACTGGCTGTTGGTCGGAGCACACATAATCGCAAACTGATGTACCTTTGTCATCTGCTTGATGATCTCCCTTGGTCCGCACGCGTAGCCAAGTCTCCATCCTGTCATGGCGTAAGCCTTAGAAAA
>OGOS01001686.1_pt1 | contig 13385 bp, 10 predicted proteins | sample 1552701 | NCBI WGS metagenome assembly OGOS01 (sample SAMEA2580128, study PRJEB22360) | human gut metagenome | biome: human gut; feature: human-associated habitat; material: faeces | place: Denmark | collected 2008/2010
GCCGATGTCGACGATCCGGTAAGCGACAAGCAGCTTGTGCCGCTGGTGGAGGAGACGTGTCCGGAGGATAATCCGCGCGATTGGTACTATGCGCTCCTGGATTACGGCGCATACCTGAAATCTCAGGTTGCGAATCCCTCGCGCAAGAGCGCCCATCATACGCGTCAGAGCGCTTTTGAGGGGTCGCGGCGCCAAAAACGCGCCGAACTCGTTCGCCTCGTGTTGGAGAATCCCGGCATCGCGCGCGACGATCTGCTGGCGCAGCTGGATGCGATTGAGATGGCGGAGGGCAGGCAGGAAGTCGATCCGGAGCTGGCGGCTTCGCTGATTGCCGATCTCGTGGCGGAGGGTTTCTTTACGGAACGGAACGGATTGTTCCGATCATAATGAACATTCCCGGCGCATTGCGTTGGGAATTTCTCATGCACGTTCCGTTCGCGTGATCAGTGGAACGTGGGATAGCATCCCAGGATGCGCACGCCGCGCAGCTTCAAGCGCAGGCACTCAAGTGCCGTTTGCAGCTCGGGATCGTCCAGCGACCCGTCCACATCCACGAAGAACAGGTATTCGCCCAACACCTTCTTCGTGGGCCGCGATTGGATTTTCGTCAGGTTCATGCCCGCATAGGCGAATTCCTCGAGCACCATCATCAATGCGCCGGGGCGGTTGTCTTTCAAGAAAAGCAGCAGCGACGTCTTCTTCGGCGAGCCGTCAAGCTCCACATCCGAGTTACGAGGCGCGATAAGCGCAAACGACGTCTGGTCAGAGTTCACATCTTCGATATCCCGCAATGCGATATCGAGATGGTAGAGCGATGCGGCATGGGCGCTTGCGATAGCTGCGATATGCGGATCGGATGCCGCTATGCGGGCACTCTCGGCCGTGGACCCGGCGGACAGCAGCTCGCAACGGGGGAAGTTCTTCTTGATGAATTGGCGGCACTGCGCCAAGCCTTGCGGATGGCTAGCGATTGTCGTCACTTGATCGGGCGATGAGCCTTCGGCAAGAAGCAGGCAATGATGAATGTCGAGGACTTGTTCGCCAATGATCTTCACGCCGTCATGGATGACGAAATCGTCGAGGGCGGCCGTTACCGGTCCTTCGAGCGAGTTCTCCAGCGCAATGACACCGAAATCGCTTTCTCCCGATTCCACGGATTCGAACACGCCGCTGAACGAATGGTGCGTCCGGGCCGCCATCGCATTGGGGTTTCCCAACCGCGCGGCGAAACGATGGGCCGCATCGTCCGAGTACGTTCCCAGAGGTCCGAGGAATGAGATGTCGGGATGCTGTTCCATGTGCTGCCTTTCGTTTCCTGTTGCTTCGGGGCTCGCAGAGCCTACCGGAGTGCCATTATAGAGGTACAAGGGACGGTGGTCCCCGGCGGTAGGGAAGCGCCGCCAAGCGACAAGTATACAAATCAAGGGATATGTGTATCGAATGTGCGGTAGGGAAAAACCGAGCAAAGCGGTCGGTCAAGAGGGTATCTCAGAAAACTTGGACATACCACTAAATATGTTGCATATATTTTGCGATTCTGACCTAAAATCTTGCACCATTCACCCATAAAATCGCCCAAATCCCCCTATATCTAGAATCCTATGCTAAGATGTCAAAACATGGGGGTTCTATGAATATGGACGCAGTGTTACGTAAAATATGATATGTAACACGGCTTCCAAAAACAAAGTTTGGGATGACCTTCCGGGTAACGACGGTCGGCTACATCTTCTGCTCAATGGAACCGATTTTATCCGTCAAGACACCCAAGGAGGTGTGCACATGGAAAACGAGGCCACTGTTAAAGAGTTTCGCGAGATGCTGGAAGCGCGTGGTGTTTCACGCCGTAGCTTCTTGGGACTCTGTGGCACGATTGCTGCCGCGGCCGGTCTGTCTCAGCTGACAGTCGGCGATGTGGAGCAAGCACTCGCGGACACTGTGATTGGAGAGAAGAAGGGCAGCCTTTACCCGGTCATCTGGATCGAGGGCGCATCCTGCACGGGATGCACCGAATCCTTCGCCCAGGTAGACGAGCCCGATCCGGCTACGGTGGTTCTGGAGATGATCTCCCTGAACTACAACGAAACGCTTTCTGCAGCGGCCGGTTACTCGATGGAGGAAGCGCGCAAGCAGACCATCGAAGCGGGGAACTACATCCTGGTGTACGAGGGTGCCCTGCTGAAGGGCTGGGATGGCAATGCCCTCCGCGTGGCCATGGAGACCGGCGTCGATATCTTCCTGGAGACCGCTCAGGCTGCCAACGCCGTCGTGGCGCTGGGCTCCTGCGCCGTCAACGGCGGCTGGATGGGCGCCCACCCGGATGCGGCGAACGCCATCGGCTGCCAGAAATACCTGGAAGAGCAGGGCGTTTCTACTCCGGTGATCAACATCCCCGGCTGCCCGGCGAACCCCGAATGGCTGGAGGCTGTGCTCGTCGACGTCGTTCTGATGAACAAGCTTCCGGAGCTGACCAGCGAGAACAAGCCTTCGCTGATGTTCTCTGAGACCATTCATGACAACTGCGAACGTCGCGGCCACTTCGAGAACGGCGAGTTTGTGTACCAGTTCGGTTCCGAAGAGGAAGCCAAGAACTACTGCCTGTACGCTCTGGGATGCCGCGGACCGCAGACGCGTGCGAATTGCGGCATCGTCCGTTGGAACCACCGTCGTTCCTGGTGCGTCGAGTCCGGTGCTCCGTGCATCGGCTGCTGCGAAGCGAACCCGAACGATGCGGGTGACAACTGGGTCGAGGTCAACACGCCGTTCATCCAGCGTAACCGCGACCTGCGCGTTGGCGACTGGACCGGCCAGCCCGCTGCCATCGCCGGCGTTGTCACGGGCATCGTGGCCGTGCTGGTCATCGCTCATGGCTTCGGCATGAAGAAGCAACACAAGTTCGGCAACAACGCCACCAACGGCTACGAGGACATCCGCGAGTGGGATGCCAAGCATCCTGACCAGATGGTCGGCACGTATGATGCCGTTGAGAACGTCAAGGCCGCAAACGAGAAGGAAGGCGAGTAACCGATGGCGAAAAAACGCACTGCAATCGACCCGATTACCCGCATCGAGGGACATCTTCGCGCTGAGCTCGAAGTCGAGGACGGCGTTGTCACTGACGCCTGGGTCTCCGGCGGCTGCTTCCGCGGCATGGAGCTTGCAGTCGAGGACCGCGCGCCTGAAGACGCAGTGCAGATCGTTCAGCGCATCTGCGGCGTCTGCCCGGTTTCGCATGCGCATGCTTCCGCCATCGCGGCGGAGCATTCGTACGGCATCACGATCCCCAATGCGGCCCGTATTATCCGCAACATTGTCGAAGGCGCCCAGTTCCTGCACAGCCACATCCTTTGGCTGTACAACCTGTGCGCTCTGGACTACGTCAACCCACTGGACGCGCTGAACGCCGATCCGAAGCAGGCTAAGAAGATTGCCGAGAGTGCCGGCACCTCCACGAACACGGACTATAAGGCGCTGAAGGAGCGCCTGGCCAAGTTCGCGAAGAACGGCCAGCTCTCCATCTTCTCCGGCAACTGGTTCGAGGCCGACAAGGGCAAGGCCTACACGCTGTCCCCCGAGCTGAACCTGGTTCTGACCTCCCATTACCTGGAGGCCCTGACCATGCAGTCCAAGGCTTCCGAGATCTGTGGCCTGATGGGCGGCAAGATGCCTCACATCATGACCAGCGTTCCCGGCGGCACCATGTGGGTTCCCACGGAGGAGAAGCTGGACGACCTGTGGGGTCTCGTGAACGAGATCTACGACTGGGTGTCCACCACCGTTGTCCAGGACACCATCGTCCTGGCCACGCAGTACTCTGACGCCTTCAAGTTCGGCAAGGGCTGCGGCCGCTACGTTGCCTGGGGTGTGTTCGACCGTCCGTCCTTCGAGATGAACGACCGTTACCTGCCTGCCGGCGTTCTGGCCGACGACTGGCTGACGAAGGGCAAGGTCGACGACGTCGACGAGGATGCCATCACGGAATGGGTCGGCCACTCCTGGTACGAGGGCGACAGCGATCTGAACCCCCGCGAGGGCGAGACGAAGCCGTTGTTCACGGAATACGACACGGACGACCGCTACACGTGGTCCAAGGCTCCGCGCTACAACGGCAAATGCATGGAGGCCGGCGGCCTTTCCCGCGTGCTGGTTGCTTACATGCGCGGCGACAAGTTCTTCAAGCAGCATGTCGACTCTCTGCTGAAGACGCTCGGCGCTTCCGGTCACCCCGAAGTGCTGCTGAGCACCATCGGCCGTACGGGCGCCCGTCAGATCGAGACGCTCCGCATTGCCGGTCTGATGAAGGATTGGACGCAGGAGCTCATTTCCTGCATCAAGGAGGGCGACTCCACCACCTTCGTCGAGCATGCGAACAACACGGGCGACGGCACGGGCTTCTGGGAGGCTCCGCGCGGCGCTCTGTATCACACCGAGCATGTGTCGAACGGCAAGATCACCGGTTACCAGATTATCATCCCCACGACGTGGAACATCGCGCCGCATAACGAGGATGGCGAGCCGGGACCGATGGAGGCCGCACTCATCGGCGTGCCGGTTGCCGACATGGATATGCCCATCAACGCACTGCGTACGGTCCACAGCTTCGACCCCTGCACTGCTTGCGCTGTTCATATCTCCGAGCCTTCTACGGGCCGTCATTTCGATACCATCACGAATCCTTGGGGGGTGAAATAAATGGCAACTGCAAAGCATATGGCGCACTATAACGAGGCGCATCCCGTACCGCTGGTGGTCACGCACTACATCAACCTGATCTGCATGTGCTTCCTGATTTTCACGGGTTTCATGATTCACTTCCCGTACATCGCCAGCATCATGGGCGTCTGCCGTGGTCTGCATATCGCCTGCGGCATCATCCTGGGTATCAACCTGATCGTGCGCATCATCTTCATGTTCACCATCAAGAGCGCTCCGACGCAGGGCACCCGCATCATCGACAAGGACTACAAGAACTGGTTCCCGCAGGCTGACAACCGTCATCAGATGGTTCCTCAGCTGAAGTACTACCTGTTCGCGAAGAAGCAGCATCCACTGACTGCTAAGTTCAACCCGCTGCAGAAGATCGCCTACTGGTTCGCGGGCCTGCTGATCATCTTCATGCTGATCACCGGTCTGTCCCTCTGGGAGGTCACGGCTCCGGCATTCGCTTGGCTGACCGCTGCATGGGGCGGTGCGATGAGCATGCGCATCATCCACTACTTCGGTATGTTCGTGATGATTATCTTCATGATCGCTCACATCTACCTGGTCGCTCTGGACGGCATGGCTACGTTCAAGTCCATGTTTGCCCGTCGCGAGCATGGTGGCCTGGTGTATGACCCCGAGAAGCATAGCGTCGTGGGCGAGGATAACTCCATCTAAGCCATCCGCTGTGGTTTTTCTCACAGTATCCGAAAGGACCCGCAGGAATGCGGGTCCTTTTTCTATACTTTGCTTATGAGTAAGAACAAAGATTCCCGTAATGCCGTTTCAAAGGCGCAGGCCAGGGAAGAGCAGAAAGCTCAAAAGGCCTTACAGGCGCAAGTGCGCGACTATCTCACTGGTTTGCCCCGGTTCAATATCGGCGCTTTGTTCCTCCCTCCCATCTGGGGGCCGGCGCATGGCCTGTTCCTGACGCTGCTCTGGTATCCGGTCTGGCTCTTCGCAGACAACCTGTTCTTCGCCGCATATTCCGTGGGCTCTACGTTCAGTTATATCGCCGCCATTCTCGCCTTCGTCATACTGACGCTCTTCACGTTCTACTTTGCGTATGCCATTCAGCCGCGTGCAGCGCTGTACTGCATCGAACGCGGCAAGACGAAGGAGCAGTTCCAGCGCCGCCAGAAGATCTGGGCGGTCGTCGGCATCGTTGTGGGCATCCTCATGCTTGCCTTCGCTACGTATTACAATTTGTGCCTCAGGGCACCGATGGGGGCGTAATCCATGGCAGAACAGAATATCGCCGTCCTCTGCGTAGGGAATTTCCTTATGCTGGATGACGGCGTCGGTCCTATTGTGGCCGATGAATTGAATCGCACATACGAGTTCCCGGAAAATGTCGAGATTATCAGCTGTGGTGCCATGACGCTGGACATGTTGAACCTCGTCGGCGAATACGACTTGCTCATCTCGCTCGACGCCGTAGACGATCCCGGCGCGGAGCCCGGGACGGTTTTCCGCTACGCACCGGACGACCTTGCCCATCGCGGTACGCCCATGGGTTCCCTGCACGAGCTGAGGCTTGCAGATCTGTTCGATGCGGCCATGATGCTGGGTTTGGATGCGGACGGTCTGTGTTTCGGCATCCAGGCAGAGAACGCCGACCCGTCCGAACTCGTATCCGGCTTGACGCCGAAAGTGGCGGCTGGTTTGCCCATTATGATCGATGCACTGCTGGCAGAATTGGTGAATCGCGGGTGCAAGGTGACCGTGAAGGCGACGGGGAAGCTTGTGGAACCTGGTTACCACCATACGCTGCAACGCGATTGGAACGCCCCGGTCGACTCCCTTTCCCTGAATTGAGGCTGTCTTCATGCGAAAACGCTATTGCTTTTTCGACTTCGACGGCACGCTCCGCTCGCGCACGTTCGACCGCATACCGGACAGTGCCCGCCGGGCACTGGACCTGCTGCGTGCGAACGGTCATTTCGTAGCTCTGGCAACGGGTCGGCTGCAAATGAATGCGATGAAGCTGGTTCGGGACTGCGGCATCGACTCTATGGTTGCTGACGGCGGTAATTCGCTGACCATAGACGGGAAGCTGCAATGGATGTACGGCATGGCCCTGGCGCCATGCAAGCGGCTGCTTCATTGGCTGGACGATAACGGATGGCCGTGGGCCGTTATGACCGAGAACGACTTGGTGCGCTATACGCCGCGGGCGGATTTCACGGATTACCTTCCCGATACGTACATCCGCACGGTGGTTGTTCCCGAATTGCGTATCGACGACCTGGACCTGGTTTACAAATTCTTCATTCCGTGCCGGCCGGGTCAGGAACGCAAATTCCCGTTCAACGGCGTGACGTGGGCGCGCTATTCGGACGATTGCATCTATTGCGAACCCACTGACAAGTCGTTCGGCATCAAGAAGATGATGGAGGACCTGCATGCCCCGCTCTGCGATGTGGTCGTGTTCGGCGATGGGTCGAACGATGTTTCCATGTTCCGCCCCGAATGGACGAGCGTTGCCATGGGGAATGCGATTCCCGTATTGAAGCAGAAGGCAGATCTTGTCACGACCGATATCGATGACGACGGCATATGGAATGCTTGCAAGGCGCTGCGGCTCATCTAACGCTGAACGGGCGCGCGAAATGCCCGGCGGCGGCCGCTGCCAATTGCTGATGTGCTATCCGTTGAACGTGGGGCAGAGATCGCTGATGAAGCAGTCTGCACATTTCGGGCGCTGTGCACGGCAGTAGTCGCGACCGAAGTGCACCCATTGGTGGTTGATGTACAGCCAGTATTCCTTCGGATAGACTTTCAGCAGCTGCGCTTCCGTCTTTGCCGGTGTGTTTGCAGAAGGCCCGGCAAGCTTCAGACGGTGCGCAATACGGTTGACATGCGTGTCCACGGCGATTCCCTGGGCATTCCTGAACGCCTCTGCCATCACGACGTTCGCCGTCTTTCGCCCCACGCCGGGAAGCGTCTGAAGCAGATCCAGGTCATTCGGAATCTGCCCGCCGAAATCCGATACGACGGCCTGTGCCATCTTCACGATGTTCTTCGCCTTGTTGTGGAAGAATCCCAGGGAATGGATGATGTCCTCCACGTCGGCGATATCGGCCTGTGCTAGATCCGCCGGTGTGGGATACCGTGAGAACAGGATAGGGGTCACTTTGTTGACGGCGGCGTCCGTGCATTGCGCCGACAGGATAACCGCCACGGTTAAGCGGAACGGATCGGTATAGTCCAGGGAGCATTCCCTTTCGCCGTAGTGCTGGAGCATTCGTTCTTCAATGGCCATTGCGCGGGCGCGTTTGGCCGTGTTCGTTTCGCGGGGCATTCGGTCTCCTTGTCTCTCTCCTGGTACAATTCTACCGAAATCACGGCCGCCTGCTTATTTGCAGCGCGGCTTTTCGTGCTGCAAACGAAAGGGTGCCATGCTGATCGATGTGCTTTCCGAAACCTTGGACGCTACGGGGGCGTTGCGGGACTTCTGGGGAAAGATGGATGCAGGACGGGATGCTGTGCTGGGTGTTGCTTCGTCCGCGCGTCCGTTTCTGGTAGCGGCGCGCTTCGCCCGTACTCCTCAGACGACACTCGTCGTGGTTCCGGGCGAAGACGCCGCGTATGATTTCGCCCGCAATGTGGCGGGATACCTTGGCGATGAGAAGGTGCTCCGCTTTCCTGCTCGCACGGATGTGCCGTTCGATGAGCGTCCTTCCGATTTGGCGGGTACCGCGAAGCGCATGGAAGCGTTGCATGCGCTGCAGACGGGGGCGGAATGCGTCGTCGTTGCCTCGGGGCGCTCTCTCATTCGCAATATTGCGCCATCGGTTTCTCTTGCAGCTCATCCGTTGGACTTTTCGGCCGGGCACGAGGTCGGAGAATCCGCCCACCCGGCGCTTCGGGATTACGAGAGCGTTCCCGCTGCCCTGGAATCCCTGGGATATCAGAATACGGCCGAATTGGAAGGCGCAGGGTCGTTCGCGGTTCATGGTGGCACGATCGATGTGTTTCCGGGAAACCTTCCGTATCCCGTACGCCTGGATTTCTTCGGCGACGAAATAGACGAGATCAGGCGCATCGTTCCGTCCACGGGTCAGAGTATCGCCTCACTCGACAAGGTGAGCATCTACCCGGTTCGGGAATTCCAGATTACGGAGAAGAACCGCCAGAAGGCCATACGGCGGCTTGCGAAGGTCGCGGAGTCCGATAACGTTGCACGAGACCTTTTCACGGCGCTGGACGGCCATACGGACCCGAAATTCCCGGAATTGCTGATGTCGTTCCTGTATGGGGATCTGGCCACGCCGGGCGATTGCCTTGCAAGCGATGCCGTGGTTGCCCTCATAGAGCCGCGGGCAGTGTTCGACGATGCCATGCATGCGTATGAGGAGATGCAGGCGCGCGCCCAGGGATTCGGCGAATATTTCGACCGCCTGTTCCGCAAGCCCCAGAAGCTCTCGTTCGGTGATGCTGCCCGCTGTCAGTACACGAGCATCGTCCGGGTCGGAACCGGTTTGGACCAGCAGCTGACGGTCAAACGTACGAATGTCGCCGGGGCCCAGGAAAAGCTCTACGCACGCTTGCGCCAGCTTGTCGACGATCGCTATACGGTCATATTCAGTGCGGCGAATTATCGGGCGCGCCAGGATATGAAGCTTGAATTCGTGGACCGGGGTCTTCCTATCACGGAAATCCTGGATACGCCCGAACCGGATTCGCAGCAGGGGCATATCATGCTGAAGCGCGGCGTGGTGAATATTGTGGATGTGGATATCCCCTTGGGCATGATCATCCCCGCCGCCCACCTTGCCATGATCAGCATCGCCGACACGCAAGGGTCCGGCACGGTTCGTACCACGCGACATGTCGACGTGACGCAGATGACGTTCCCGTATCAGCCGGGCGATTACGTTGTCCATGCGGCGCACGGTATCGCGCTGTTCAAGGAGATTGTGCAGCAGGACGTCGGCGGCGCCATTCGCGATTACCTTCTGTTGGAATATGCGGAGGGAGATAAGCTGTATGTTCCCGTTGAGCAATTGGACCGCATCAGCCGGTATGTGGGGCCGGAAGGCGCCAGCCCGCGTTTGACGCGGTTGAATACCAGCGATTGGTCGCGCACGCTGTCGAAGGCGCGCAAGGCCACGAAGAAGCTCGCATTCGATTTGGTGGACATCTATACGCGCCGTTCCGCCACAAAGGGATTCCGCTATTCGCCCGACACGCCCTGGCAGAAGGAGATGGAGGACGCGTTTCCCTACAACGAGACGGCCGATCAGCTTGCCGCTATCTCAGATGTCAAAGCGGATATGCAGTCTCCGAAGCCGATGGATCGCTTGGTCTGCGGCGATGTGGGATTCGGGAAAACGGAGGTCGCCCTGCGCGCCGCATTCAAGGCGTGCCAGGACAAGAAGCAGGTAATGGTTCTGTGTCCCACGACCATTCTGGCGCAGCAGCATTACACCACGTTCAAAGATCGTTTCGACCCCTTCGGCGTGCGCGTCGAGGTGCTGTCCCGCTTTCGCTCCGGGGCGCAACAGAAGGCCATCCTGCGCGATTTCCAGCAGGGCGACGTCGATGTGCTCATCGGCACGCATCGCCTGCTGTCGCGAGATGTCAATCCTCATGACTTGGGATTGCTCATCATCGACGAGGAGCAGCGTTTCGGTGTCGGAGCGAAGGAGCAGCTGAAGAACATGCGGGAATCCGTGGATGTGCTGACGCTTTCCGCAACGCCTATTCCGCGCACCATGCAGATGTCGCTTTCCGGTGTCCGCGACATGAGCCTGATTTTGACGCCGCCTGACGACCGGCGCCCGGTAGAGGTGTTCGTCGGCGAATGGGATCCCGATAAGGTATCCGATGCCATTCGCCGCGAGCTGGCGCGAAAAGGGCAGGTCTACTATGTCAGCAATCGCGTCCGCACGATAGACGATGCCGTGCAGCGCGTGAAGAATGCCGTCGGCGAGGCGCGTATCGGGGTTGCGCACGGCAAGATGTCCCGTGACGAGCTCGAGCGCGTCATGGAAGATTTCAGCGCGGGGCAGATAGATGTTCTCGTGGCTACGACGATCATCGAGAGCGGGATCGACAACCCGCATACGAATACGCTGATCATCGAGGATTCGCAGCGTCTTGGATTGGCTCAGCTCTACCAGTTGAAGGGGCGTGTGGGCCGTTCGTCAACGCAGGCGTATGCCTACTTCATGTTCCCCGAGAAGGTGAAGCTGACGGATGAGGCCCGTGAGCGCCTGCTTGCGATCGATGACAATCGCGAACTGGGTAGCGGCATGCGCATTGCCATGCGCGACCTTGAGATCCGCGGCGCCGGAAGCATGCTCGGTGCCGAGCAGAGCGGCAACATGAGTGCGGTTGGTTTCGACCTGTTCGCCGAGATGCTTGCCGAGGCCGTAAACGCCACGCGCGAAGGGCGCGTTGAGCAAAGCGACCTCATTCCGCCAGCGCTGTCTGATATAACCGTTAATATACCCGTTCATATGTACCTGCCCGAAGAGTACGTCCCCGAAGTGGATAAGCGCGTGCTGCTGTACCGAAAGCTGGCATCTGCCGATGACCTGGACGTCCTGGATCAGCTGGAAGACGAGACGGTCAAATCGTATGGAGATTTGCCGCAAGCCGCGAAGAACTACTTCGACAAGGCCCGCATCAAGGCGATCTGCTTCCAGAAGGGCATACAAACCATTGCCGTTGTGGCGGGAACGGTCCATATCGAACCCATCAAAGTGGATCGGGACCGCTTGACGAAATGGCGTCGATACCGCATTCGGTATTCATCGAATACCCAGCGGCTGACGGTTCCCTTGAAGTACTTCACGGCCGATAACGAAGAGCAGCTTCTTCACAACATCGTGAAGTTTGTCGAAGAGCTCTGAGTTCGCTGTGCGAAATACGACCTGCTGATGCGGTCAAAAAATATGCCCGTCCATGAGATTCCATGGACGGGCATATTTGCTTCGGTAGATAATCTCGGCTACTCGTGCGATAACCGGTAGAGCGTAGAGGTCATGATGGCGACGATGTTGCCCAGGTCGTCCTGGATCTTCACGGTGAAACTGCCCAGGGACCGGCCCATACGGTCTGCCGTGCAGGTGGCAATGAGCCGTTTGCCCTTTGGGATGGTCAGATACCGTATGTTTGCCGAAGTGGAGATGCTGGGATCCTGACCGATATTACCCGCGATTGCCGTTGCGAAGTCGCCCAGCGTGAAGATAGCACCTCCCATCACATTGCCCTGTGCATTGAGGTGCGCAGGGGTGATCTCCATTTCCACGACGGAATGGCCGCGCTCTGCTTCTTTGATACGGCAACCTGCGATTTCGCTGGCGAATCTATCGTGTTTGAACAGATCGCGGACTTCCTGGAGGGAGATATTCTCATCAATCACGGATGCCCCTTTCTCGACGACTATTTGCCTTCGTAGTAGATATCGGCGTCAAGTGCCTGTTTTCCGCGAGATTCGTTGGCGAGTCCTGCAATCCTGTTCTCGTCCTCATCGGACCTTACTTGTATGACGCGTATCTCGTCTTGAATGCGGTCTGCGGTAATCTCGACTAAGCTGCAGGCGTTTTGAGCGCAGGCATCAACGCAGATACCGCATCCGATGCAATATCGGCTGTCGAACGTCAGGTATCCTTCGTCATCGATGCCCCGTGCGCCCGTGATGCAGGATTCCATGCAATCGCAGGCTCCGATGCACGCATCCGTGTCGGTAGCGCTGACCGTCATGGGGATATTCCGTGCAATGCGTGGGTTTGCAAGTGCGGCTTCGACTAGGAATTCCCGGCGCGGGAACCAGGTCTTCGTCTTACCCGTCTTATTGAACGCGGGAAACGACGTCGTGGTCAGCTCCGCCATCATTGCATGGAGGTTCTCCGAGGCGCGGTCGTATTCTTCCTGCGCACTGTTCCGCTTGCTCCGGTAATGGCCACTGGCAACATCGCCGACAACGGACAGCAGGCCGGACAGCGCATCGCGGCGATCGCCTTGATTCACGCGATCCATCAGGCCTTCCTGTTCGGGGACCGCATCAACGAATTCAATGCGCTTGCCTGTCCATGCTTCCGCGGCTTCGAACGCGTACGAATAGAGCATCTCTCCGCGGTCAGGGGCTATCTTGCAGTCGTCGCAATAGTCCAGATTTCCCGCAACAACGACTCTGACGCCATCCATCAATACGGATGCCAGGAGTTCGGGCGAAAGGGAGGCAAGGCACGGCACCACCAGCACGTCATCTGCCACGGTCGTATCGCTGAAGATGTTCTCCCGGCATGTGACGAACAGGACCTTATCGACAGCCGTCATACGGGCGATTCGCGAGCGTAGATCGATGACGTTCAAATGCGTGGAGGTAAATGCATCGCAGATGCCATAGCAGATGCCGCAGCGCGTGCAAGCGGCATTATCGATATGGACGAACCCCTGGCCGTCATAGCTTATGGCACCCACGGGGCATGCGAGCTCGCATCGGTTGCATGCCCCGCCTTTCATATGCAGGCAGAAGTCGCGTTGAAAGAGGATCTGCTCATCAGGCACGTTGCGCGATTCGCCGTCTTCCGGCTCTATCGGCTGCTCTTCTGCGTCGTCGCTCGGAGAGAAGTGCAATACGTCCTTGCGGGCAGGCGGCTCCCCAGCCTGCTGATTCGTGGGTTGGGGAGCCGCGGATGCCTGTTCCGCCGCAGCATCCGGGCCAGTCG
>OGOS01001687.1_pt1 | contig 13363 bp, 6 predicted proteins | sample 1552701 | NCBI WGS metagenome assembly OGOS01 (sample SAMEA2580128, study PRJEB22360) | human gut metagenome | biome: human gut; feature: human-associated habitat; material: faeces | place: Denmark | collected 2008/2010
TTTCCGTAGAGGAATTGCTTGTCCGTATCGTGAAATCTCATGTAAAAAAAGGACTATCAAGAGGGTAAAACCCTTGAAAACAATGGAAAGAAGCCGTACTTTATGGTATAATATTATCATAGGTACGGCAGTTGAATAGGTGGAAAAATGATTTATCAAAAAGGTTCAAGCTTATTTAACGTAGCTATTTATATCAGATTATCACGAGAGGACGGAGATAAGGAAGAAAGCGATAGTGTAGGAAATCAGAGAAAACTTTTAACAGAATATGTGAATAAGCATGATGACTTTATCTTATATGATGTTTATATTGATGACGGTTTTACGGGAACGAATTTCGATAGACCAGACTTTCATAGAATGATTGCTGACATTGAAGATAACAAGGTAAATTGTGTTGTTGTAAAAGACCTTTCCCGTTTTGGACGAGATTACATTGATACGGGGCGATATTTGGAAAGAATATTTCCAGAGCTTAATGTTCGTTTTATTTCTGTAACAGATAATATTGATAGTATGAAGCAGGCATACGATATGTTACTTCCTATTAAAAATATATTTAACGAACAGTATGCCAGAGATATTTCTAATAAAGTTCAAGCGACTGTAAAATCAAAGCAGAAAGCAGGAGAATTTATCGGAGCATTTACAAGCTATGGCTATAAGAAATCTCCTGCAAATAAGAATAAACTTGTGATTGATGAATATGCGTCCGAAGTTGTAAAAAGAGTATTTACCATGTATGCACAAGGAATAGGAAAACAAAGCATTGCAAAAATACTAAATGCAGAGGGTATCCTTTGTCCGTCGGAATATAAAAAGCTCAACGGTGAAAATTATAAAAATTGCAACCGTTTGGAGAAAACTTCCTATTGGACGTATTCAACAGTAAATATCATGTTGAAAAATGAAATGTATATCGGCAACATGATACAAGGGAAGAAACATCAGCGTATGAGAAGCAAACAGCGACCAGTTGAGAAAGAAAACTGGATAAGAGTTGAAAATACGCATGAACCGATTATAGACCGTCAACTGTGGGATAAGGTACAAAAACTGCTGACAAAGAAGCATAGGGATATTGACTTGGAAACAAATAAAAATATCTTTGCAGGCTTTATAAAGTGTGGCGATTGTGGTCGGGCAATGATGAAAAATTTCTGGCGACGTGCAGACGGAAGCAGGTCTTATTCATTCTATTGTGGAACTTACAAAAGAAGTGGAAAGGACTATTGCACTCCGCATACTCTCCCATTTCAAGTATTGAATGATATTGTGCTGGGCGATTTAAAGCAGATTATCCGCAATGTAGAGAATTTGCAGGAGCTTGTAAAATCACAATCTTTCACAGCAACAAAAATCAGAAAATCAACTGACATAGAACTGACAAAGTTAAAAGCAGAGCTTGAAAGAGTGAAGAAGTTGAAAAAGTCAATTTATGAAGATTACAAAGACGAACTGATTTCTAAAGAAGAATTTCTTTCTTATCGAGAGGACTATCAACAAAAAGAAACGCTTTACTCCAAACAGATTGAAACGCTGGAAGAAAAGAAAAAAGAAAGTGTAACAGAAGATGTTTTTGAAACACCGTGGTTAAGGCGGTTGTTGGAACTGAAAGACATTGAAGAATTAGACAGAGATATTATTGTGGAAATGATAGACCAGATAACAGTTTATGAAAACCGCAAACTTAAAATCTCATACAACTTCGGAAATGAACTGGAACATTTATTTTCAAGCGTTTACTGTGAGGACTTGGAGAAAAAGGCTATCTAATCTCAATACATTTCTAACTCCCCATATATACTGGGGAATACATATCACAATTTGCGTAAACTACAACCAGCACATGGTGGAAGTGATCCCGGTAAGATTTCCACCTCCGGCGTCATGGAAAAGGATGTCAACCTCAGTATTGCAATGGCTCTTAAACAGCTGTTTGAAAACAGAGGCTTTACTGTTGTCATGACCAGAACCACCGACTGCGACCTCGCCCCGGATAATTCCAAGCATCCAAAGACAGATGATCTCACAAAGAGAACTGCCCTGATGTCTAAAAGCAATGTGGCAGTCAGCATCAGTATCCATCAAAACAGCTTTGAGGACAATTCAAGCTGCGGTCCACAGGTATTCTATTATGAAGCCTCTGATGCAGGAAAAGAGCTCGCATCCTCTGTCCTTGGAGCTTTAAACACTTCTCTTTGTGTCGCAAAGCCACGAAGCATTAAGCCCAATAAAGAATACTTTATACTTAAAAAATCCACATCCCCGACCGTAATCGTAGAATGTGGATTCTTGAGTAATCCTGCTGAGACACTTCTTCTTACTGACAAAAACTATCAGGATGACCTGGCACATGCAATATATATCGGTGTTACAGACTATCTTGCGCAATCACCCTCTGGACATTTACAATAAACTGCTCTGCGATGTGATATAGTCTGGTTGTCTGGACACTTTCACTGCCATCAAGCTGCTTTTTAGTCTCATTATCTGACTCAGTATTCGATTTCATATCTGACATCTTAGACTCTTTTGCAGATATATCATGCTCCAGTGCCACATCTATGCGCACACGCTGTTCACCATCACTTATTCCTGCCTCAAACATAGTGATATTATCTTCAAACAGCTTTTTAGTCTGCTCATCGTCTGTGACTATCATAGCAGATACTGAGTTTTCCTTTGCCTCAAAATATGCAGCTACTCTGCCGCATTTTTTATCCTCAAGGAATATGTCAACCATGCCCTTTTTATCCTCGCCTCTTACTATACTAAGCTTCATACCTGTGACCCCGTCTGCAGTCTCTATTGGTACAATATAGTTTTCCTGTCTCGACATATTTGAAGCTATCCTTAGCTGACTGCATAATAGCTTCATCTGTCTGAGGTCTATTGAACCGGTGTGCCTATCCTCTATAATCATCGAATCCATAACATGCTCTGCTGTATCAGCCAGCGTTTCCTGCGCCTGCGCAAGCTCCTTTGGATTTTTGACCGACTCAGAAAACCGTCTGAGAGTCTCATCCAAAAGAGCCCTTGCCGTAGCACTGTCTCCACGCTCCCAGAGATTTCTTACTGCCTCTGACGGATTTTTCATTAGCCGTGACGCAGCCATGAGGTTTACCGCGGTTGTTTTTACATCATATTTCTCTAGAAAAGCATATACGTTCTCAGGCACCGAAACTGCCTGATTGAACTGTCTTAGCTGTTCTGTGGCATATTGCTCTGACAGTGCGTTATCCTCGTCTGCCTCATATACAGCCTGCCTTAACTGCTCCGGAGTCATATCAAGCCAGCTGTCATACTGCATAAACTCCATTTTCTCAGGTGAAAGTGTATCAAGCACATCCCTTAGGCAGTTTGTATGATATGCGCTTTCTATCTGTGAGTCAATTTTAATGCCACTGCTTACACTGTCCACTCCGGCAAAGGTATCGTCCACCTTATAGTCCATGGCACTCTTTCCTCGTACCCGGACCGCTGTAAGCAGATTTTTCATTGTAATATCTGCTCCCTGATTAACAAGTGAGCCTATCACAGCACCATCTGACTGCTCCACCTGTGAAATAAGCCTGTATATGCCTATATATGAGTCTCTTTCCTCCTCTGAGATTTCATTTTTCTTTTCAAGCTTCCAGAGAAACTCGCTGAATTTCTCATCCTTTTCGTCAGGATTTTCTGATTTTATCCGTCTGGCAGTGTCACTTATGTCACTCATGCTCATATCAAGCGGTGATATGCCTCTTTTTATCATCTCAATCGTCACCGCCGGTGTCATATCGCTGAATGCTCTCTGCACCTGCTCATCTACAGACTTTATCTGCTTTATATTGTCCTCTGTGATGTCGGTACTATTGTACGCAAGTATCCGCACAGCCCTGCGATTGCTTTCAGATGTATCTATCTGAAGCTCTTTAAGTATATCATCCACATTCTGAAATGCTTTTGACATACTATCTCCCATATCTGCCCGCGGTGATGTCATAAGAGTCTCATATCCTGAGGCTGCTGCTTCTAATGACTGCTTCATTGCTTTGCCTGCTGTATACAGCTCATACACAGTGTCATCAGCGGATTCCAGGGTCAGTACATACGCCGGCTGCTGCTTCATCTGATTGAAAATATCACAGACATTATTGTACATACGTACCCTATCATCAGATGCCTCTACACTGCTCTCACCAAACAGCGCTCCGTAGTATTTATTTTCCTGCTGCTTAAGCAGCTCCACTACACGTTCAATAGGCTCTGTGTCTATTGAAACTCCTTTTTTTATGAGTGAAAGGTTGGCTTCTGCTGTCATGGAAAGTCTCGCTTCCTCAAGCTTTCTTTGAGCTGTCACAAGCCTTGCTTCCCGGCTGTCTGTAATCTGATTATCCGCAGCTTTATTCGCTGAGGCTTGCGATGCTGCACTATCCTTGCCTCTTGCAGCTATAAGCTTTGACAGATTCTCTATCGTGACAGGTATGTTATCTGACTCTAATGTGACAATGTCATCTGCGGTCGCCTCACCTAATACATCACAGGCTTTCTTTGCCATGTCAAATGTCAGACCATCTTGTGACATAGTGGCATCTGTAGCCTTTTTTCCCATTGCCAGTGCTTCTGTCACTGCCCTTGCATAAAAATCACTGCTCACATTTTCTTCTGCTGCGTTGATGCAGTCTACCTGATTCGCAAGCAGCACATTATCAGGTGTAACGGCTATATCTTCATCTATCAGCCATCTGCACTGATTCAGATTCTCATCACTACTGTCTATATGAGCTTCCTCTAATATCTGTTTAAGCTGTGGCTTAAGCTCCTCAAACAGCTCATCTGATATCTCCGTCATTTTGGTTTTCTGCCTGTAATCTTGTACCTGACTGCTGCTGTACGTAGCCTTGTATACATTGGAAACCGTCGGATTCATGTTATTTCTGACCAGATATGCCTTTGTCTCATTGGATATATTTGTAAGGCTCTTTGCCCGGTCTATGGCATCTGTACCTGCCTTTATATTATCATCTGTAGCAGGAATATCATATGCTTTCATCTGATTGACAAGCATGGCCGCTTCAGTCTGGCTTCCCGTGATGTCTGTAAGCTGCTCCATGCTCAGATCATCTCCATATATGGATATATCTACACCTGCCTTTGCCAGCACTGCTTTTATCTTATCGGTCTCAGTGACAATGACATCGTAGCCGTCATCCTTTGCAGCTTTGTAATCATCACTCGTGGTGGTGCTTGCAGTGACAATCATATCATTTCGCCTGTTTTCTGAGGTCTGATTCATGTCATTTAGCAGATTTTCTGCCATATCTGTGCCATCGTTGTTCCCGGCTTCGTTTTTAGCCTGTGGTCTTGCATATATCGTATCCGACATATCAACAGAGTTTGACGAACCGACAACAGCCGCCTTTTTTGACATATTGTCACTGCTGTCTGTCTTTATGTAGTCTGACACACGCATACCCGCTGTCATGTCATTTATGGTTTTTGTGTCCGTATTTTTCGTATCTGTGCTTTTATTAATCAAATTCTCTATCTGCATATTTCCTGCTCCGTGCCCTGCATATATACCATCTCTGCAGCCTTTATTTGTGGATATTCATACCTCGTATTTTTTATCCAACTGTTCAGAGCCACCTTGAGAACAAGAAAATCTGCTGCTTACATGCAAGCATGACGCATCAGTTTTTTTGTTCTCAGTGGTTCTGAATAGTTATCTTTTTACTATATATCGACATATAATACGCAAAAATAAAGACCGCGCCTTAAATTGGCGCGGTCCTTTACCCTGCTGTTTACCGGTATATTAGTATTTAAATACAGCAACTCCGTAAGGCGCAAGTGGATAAGCAAATGAAAATGGTCTGCCGTCACACTCTGATTTGACTGCCTTATAGTCCAGCTTCTTATATGACTGTTTTGCTGCCTTGCCTCTGCCCTTTGCAGCCTTCTTTACAGGCGCTTGTACCGTTTTGCCGGTAAACTTAGGATCCTCACTATCTAAAACGAGCTGATATGTCTTGTGCTTTGGCACTCCGACTCTGTAATCAGGTCTCTCTACCGGTGTGAAATTGATGACAAAGAGCATATTATTCTTGCCATCCTTACTCTTTCTGATAAAGCTGAAGATGCTTCTGTCTGCATCGTTTGCATTTATCCATTCAAAGCCTTCCCAGCTTGAATCCAGCTCATACAGACAGCGGTTTCTCCTATAGAGGTGAAGCAGCTCCTTTACCCAGTTCTGGATCTTTTTATGCTCCGGATTCTCAAGCAGATACCAGTCGAGTTCTCTTTCCTCACTCCACTCCTGCTTCTGTGCAAACTCCTGTCCCATGAAAAGAAGCTTCTTTCCACAGTGTCCCATCATAAATGCATATCCTGCCATGAGGTTCTTGAATTTATCCCCTTCTAAGCCCGGCATTTTGTTGAGCATAGAACACTTCAGATGTACCACCTCATCATGTGACAGTACCAGAATATATTTCTCACTCTCATTATAGCTCATCGCAAATGTCATCTTGTTGTGGTTATTTTTACGGAAATATGGATCCAGCTTCATATAATCAAGGAAGTCATGCATCCATCCCATGTTCCATTTGTAGCTGAAGTTCAGTCCGTCTTCCTCTACCTTGCCTGTTACCTTTGGCCATGCGGTAGACTCTTCGGCTATCATTACAGTTCCGTGATTTCTTCCAAGTATGAGTGTATTGATATGCTTGAAAAACTCTACTGCCTCGAGGTTCTTATTTCCTCCAAACTTGTTTGGCACCCACTGTCCGTCGTTCTTTCCATAGTCAAGATAAAGCATTGACGCAACTGCATCCACACGGAGTCCGTCTACGTGGTAATTTTCTATCCACATAAGTGCACTTCCGATAAGGAAGTTCTTTACTTCATTCTTACCGTAGTCAAATATCTTTGTGCCCCAGTCGGGATGCTCTCCCTTTCTTGGGTCTGCATACTCATATGTGGCTGTTCCATCGAAATTGGCAAGTCCATGCGCATCCTTTGGGAAATGTGCAGGTACCCAGTCGAGGATTACTCCGATATTATTTTTATGGCACTGATCAACAAAGTATGCAAAATCCTCAGGCTCTCCATACCTCGATGTAGGTGCATAGTAGCCTGTCACCTGATATCCCCATGAGCCATCAAACGGATACTCTGAAATACCCATAAGCTCAATATGTGTATATCCCATAGTTTTCACATAGGATATGAGTGATTTTGCAAGCTCCCTGTATGTATAAAAGCCCTCATCATCCCTGCCCGGATGTCTCATCCATGAGCCCGGATGACACTCATATATAGCCATAGGTGAAGAATATACATCAGCATCTGACTTTGCTGCTCTCTTATCCATCCACTCTTTGTCAGTCCATGTGAAGTGCTCGATATCTGTGATGATTGACGCTGTTCCCGGACGAAGCTCTGCGTAGTTTGCGTATGGATCCGCCTTGTACAGCTTATCACCCTGTTCAGTGACTATAATAAACTTATACATCTGACCCTTTTGCGCTCCCGGTACAAAAAGCTCATACACTCCCATGGTTTCCGGCTCTACACGCTTCATCTCATGACTGGTCTCATTCCAGTCGTTAAACTCACCAAACACGTATACTTCCCTCGCATGTGGCGCCCAGACGTCAAAGCACACTCCTTTTTTTCCTTTACGCTCAGCTAAGTGAGCACCCATCTTCTTGTAGATATCATAGTGTGTTGCCTGACCAAACAGGTAACAATCCATTGCTGTAAAATTACACATATATATACCCCCCATAAGTATTTATTTTTCCCTGAAATGATCCTCTTTGAGTACAATTCGGTCATCATCTGTATATCGCCTGGCTGTCAGAATACTTATAGCCTTCTTAAGTCCGCTGTGAGCCTCCCTGTCTATGGCCTCGTCAATTATATCCTTGACCTCTGTCAGAGTGGTAGCCTGGTCTATCCTCTCAATATTGCTGATTCTGTTATGCAATGCCAGAATAGCCATCTCATCTATCTTGTACCCAAGCTCTGCAGAGTACGATTTGGCAAACAATACGAGTTCATCATTTGTAAAAATAGGAACCGATATCTTTTCCGTGAACTTGGATGCAAAGCCCTCATCCATTGAGAGAGCCTTCTTTATACCCTTTGATGTATCCTCAAGTATATAGAGTGTTCCTGTAATATCATGCTCCATCAAAAATGATAGCTGGGCAGCTATGCTGCGGTCGATATCACCGGCTCTTTCTATGATGAGACAGCCTCCTGTTATCTTTCTGACTACCTGCTGCACATCCTTTTTATTGAGTGCGGCAGCATCAATCTTGCCCATCTTTCCTGTAAGCTGTTCACCATCTTTTTGTAATACCTTTATAAAGCTTGTAGCAAGCATTGTCTTTCCGCAACCCTGCTCTCCCTGTATAATGAGGTTGCCTGTGGATGCGTTTTCTTTCCTGTTGAAATGATCAAGCACTGCATTATATGCCTTGCAGATCTGATCCTCCATACCCTTTACCGGTATGAAATATGAAAATATAGCTTTCTGTTCGCTTGTAAGCTCTTTTATATGTTTTGTTTCTTTCAATTTCGAGTCATCTTCTTCGCTGTCTAAATCCTCCGGCAATGAAATATCCGGCATTTTTCTTGTCTTAGCCATATCCAGCTTCTTCTCCAGTCCCGGATTTTTTGCTGTCATCTTGGCTATTTCCTGCTCGATAAATGATGTCACATGATCAAAATCTCTCTTCTCAGAAACGTTTTCTTTCTCCTGTGAAGTCTCATCATCTGATGTATCATCATCGACATTTAACATATCATCTGTTATTTCAGGCATCATGGTAGTCGGCTGCATGAGTATCTCGTCTTTCTCAGACTCCTCTGCCATAATTATATCCTCCGGCTCTTCAACCGGTTCCCTGGCTTCATCTGCAGCCTCTTCAGGTACTTCCCGTGACTCCTGCACTTCTTCTATAGCTTCTTCTATAGCCTCTTCCGGTGCTTCCTGCGGCTCCTGTGCTTCGTCTATAGTATCTTCCGGTGCTTCCTGCGGCTCCTGTACTTCATCCACAGTCTCCTCTGCATAAAGCTCCTGCATATCCGGTTTCTGCTCTTCTTCAGGCTCCTTCACGGCAGCTTTCTGCTCTATAATATCAACCGGGACCTTCAAATACTCCTCCTCAAGAAGTTCCTTCGGAGTGACACCTGCATCCAGCTTTGGAATGACATCATTTAGTCTCTCCATGATGTCTCCTGCCTCCTGAAGTGCTCTTGCCTTAGCTGACTCAAGCTTCTGCTGCTCAGCCTCTTTAAGTGCAATTTCAGCCGCATGTCTGGTCTTTTCCCATTCTTCAAGCACATCCTGTATAGACATCTGTCCTGTAATCTGATGCTCAAGCTGAGTCTTTTCACTCATGACCATAGACATCTGTCCGTCAGCGTCTTCACCCAAAAGCTCCTTGAAATTCAACTTAAGTGAACCATCTATCTCTTCATCTGTAGCGATATGCTCTGTCTCTTCCGGCTGCTGTACATACTCTTCCTGCTCCTTTTCGAGCTTGAGATAAGGAATATCCTCAACTATCTTTTTGATGGTATCCATCGTATCAGCAACTTCATTCTTGCCCTTGGCCTCCATGATCTGCTGCATACCCTTGGCAATCTCCTGCTGTAAATTTACAGTATTGAACTTCTCCTGATTTACAGTAATCTGCGGAATAGTTACGTCATCATGCACTATCTCTCCGCCCTTTACCATCTCCATGGCACCTATCTCTGTGACCTCAGCCTCATCCTTTATCTTAGCCGGCTTTTCCTTCTCTGCCTTGAATCGTCTGTACTTTTCCTCCTGAGCCTTGGTAAGTGGCTGATAAAGCATCTTAAGCTCCAGCGCACGCTCCACATATGGTCCGTCTCCGAACCACAGAATGAGCTCATCGCAGGCATCTATACACTTATCGGCTTTTCCGGCCTTGTGGTATAGATATGCAAGCTCGTATGCCCACTCCTCAGTGTATTCTTCATCCTTGTACTCTTCAAGAATAGTGATAAGCTCATCAAATGAAGCCCCCTGCCCTTTTTTGATGGCATATCTTAATACATACTTCATATCATCATGAGGCGCTATCTCAACAAACTCATCATAATACTCTGTAGCAGCATCATAATCACCCATCTTGATGGCGACCTCAGCCAGTCTGTATATAATCATCCTGCCGATTGGTGAACGGTCATAGGCCATTAAAAGTATGTCCCTTGCATCCTGGTATCTTTCGGCCTTCTCGTAGATTTCGCCGATTTTAACGAGTGTATTTACATTTTTAATTTTGTTCCAATTTATGCTATCCGCAATCTCTGCTGCGCTCATATAGCCCTCCTCGGCGCTTAGGGCTTTTATCTGATCCAGCTTGAGATTGTATTCGTATTTATCCACTTATTTCACCTACTCGTATTTAAGCTTATTATTTTTGGTATCTACGCCTGTTGTCTTTGTATAATCCCTTGTGTCCTCAGGAAGCTTCTTTTTCCTGAGAGCATAATTAACAACTCTTTTCACAATATAGTATATCACAGCAAAGGTTGGAACACCAAGTAACATTCCAAGAAAACCAAACATTCCTCCGCCGATTAGTATGGCAAACATAACCCAGAAGGTCGAAAGACCGGTAGATGAGCCAAGTATCTTAGGCCCTATTATATTGCCATCCACCTGCTGCAGCACGACAATAAATATCAGAAGATAAAGCGCATGCCACGGACTCTGAATTACTACTATGAGTAACGATGGAATTGCACCGATAAACGGTCCGAATACCGGAATCACATTTGTGACGCCGATAATCACTGCAACGAGCACCGATGATGGAATCCTTAAAATCAGACATCCGAAATATGCAATCACACCTATAATCAGTGAATCTATAATCTTACCGCTTATGAAGCCTCCAAAAATCTCATTTGTCTTTCTGATCGTCTCAATGATGATATTGCCTGTCTTTGGCTTGCAGACAGCATATATTATCTTTTTGCTCTGTCCTGCGAGAGTCTCCTGAATACTCATCACATAGACCATCACGATTATTCCGATAATAAAATTAAATAAGCCTCTGACTACCGAAATCACACCGGTTGTAATCTGTGCAACATACTTCTGTGCCTCAGGAATCAGCTTTTCTGTGGCATAATTCTCAATGTAGTCGGTTGCATTCTGTAAACCTGTGCTCGCGAGCTCAGCAATTTTGCTGTCCCCGAAATTGCCGTTCTTTATCATGTTAATGAATGCCGCAACATCATTTGGCAGTGTCTTCATAAGTCCCGATATACTTGCTATGACAGAAGGCACAATAGCCGCAATGAGGAGCGAAATAATTGCTACAAGAATAATAACCGAGCCTGTGATTGCAAGAGCTCTTGAAACCTTTCGCAGCTTGCTTTCGCTTTTCATCTTTTTGGAAAGAAGCTTTTTAAAGCATCTTTCCAGCCACAGCATGACAGGATCCATCAGGTATGCAAGCACAAGTCCCATTATAATAGGCATTGCTGCCGCAAGCAGCTTGCTCCATATGCCTGCAAAGCCCTCAAATCTGTACAGTGCAAAGAAAAACAGTATACTGACTGCAAACGTGACAAATACCATGACACCTATTCTGATCAGATGTGGCCATTCCTCACGCCCCGGGTGCGAATTCTGCTTCGCACCCTTATCTGCATTTATCTCAATGTTTGATTTTTTACCAGCTTTTCCGGTTTCTTCCATCGGATTAAACTCTCCTTATTTACGATTATAGTTGATGAGACATCCCTTTAATATTATCTCTCTTTCATCATCTGTGAGCTCACCCATCTTCAGTGTAAATGGCTTTAATTCACCATCCTTGACAACATATGCCTCAAACTCCGTCTTTGCATCCTCGATTTCCTTCTTGATTCCCGGAAGGAAGATATAGTCGAGGTTGTGGAACGGAAGCTCTCCCTCATCGATGATGAATGGAAGCATTCCCCAGTTGATAAGGTTTGAACGGTATCTCTTTGTGGCATACTCGTTTGCGATATTTGCCCAGCCTCCAAGTACCTTCTGGCAGCTGGCAGCCTGCTCTCTTGCTGAGCCGTCACCCGGCTTAACAGCAAAAATTGTGCTTCCGAAGCCCATATTCTCATGGCTTGCCTCAGGGAATTTTTTCTTTACTACTCCCATGATTTCAGCAACCTCAGGAACAGCCTTTCCTGCGCACTCACCACTCTCTATAGCCTTCTGGGCCTTCTGGATTTCCTTTGCTCTGCCTACATACTCAGGATCCTTTCTTGAAAGTGCGAACTCTGCAAGTCCAAGAGGGTTTGAACGATATGAAGATGTCTCTCCTGAAGGAATGAGCTCATCTGTTGTAGTAACAGGATCATGAATCTCTGAAACCACCTTAAGGAGCATATTCTCAGGAAGCGCGCTCATTGCCGGCCAGTCCTTGATGTTTGGTCCGAACTGGATTTCAACTGAAGGATCTGCCACTCCATGGCTGTCAAATACACGGTTCTCATATATAGTCTTGTCAAAGAAATATTTTGGCTTTGTAAAGTTGACATCAATATCCGCTGCTGATGTAAGGAAGCCCTTGTTTGCTGCTGTTGCAGCGATTGAACGTGCATCCATGAGTGCCACTGAGCTGATCTGTCCGTTCTGTACCTTAGAACCCTCTCTGTTAGGGAAGTTTCTTGTTGAATGACGGATAGAGAATGCGTTGTTGGCAGGTGTATCTCCTGCACCAAAGCAAGGTCCGCAGAAAGCAGTCTTTACGATTGCACCTGTCTCAAGAAGCTTTGCTACAGCTCCGTTTTTCACAAGCTCCATGTATATTGGAGTAGATGCCGGGTAAACACTCAGTGTAAACTCGTCTGCTCCGATTGAATGTCCGTTTAATATGTCAGCCGCATCGCAGATATTCTCAAATCCACCGCCTGCACAGCCTGCGATGATTCCCTGGTCTACATACAATTTTCCGTCTCTTACCTTACTCTTTAAATCAAGCTTCACCTTGCCGTCAAAGCTTACCTCAGCTCTCTTCTCACAGTCATCGAGAATATCCATGAGGTTTGCATTGAGCTCATCGATAGTATAGGTATTGCTTGGGTGGAATGGCATAGCTATCATTGGGCGGATCTGGCTTAAATCAATCTCAATAAATCTGTCGTAGTAAGCCACCTCACCCGGATTAAGCTCCTTGTGGTCCTCAGCCCTACCGTGAATCTCAAAGAATTCCTTAACCTGGTCATCTGTTCTCCAGATAGAAGAAAGACATGTAGTCTCTGTTGTCATAACATCGACACCTATACGGAAGTCAACGCTCAGATTAGACACACCCGGTCCTACAAACTCCATAACTTTGTT
>OGOS01001700.1_pt1 | contig 13346 bp, 9 predicted proteins | sample 1552701 | NCBI WGS metagenome assembly OGOS01 (sample SAMEA2580128, study PRJEB22360) | human gut metagenome | biome: human gut; feature: human-associated habitat; material: faeces | place: Denmark | collected 2008/2010
AGACTTCTGCATGGTCATGGAGGTGAGTGCAGCCTGTCATAAGAATGAGGGGAGCTGAGATGCTATGAGACAATTCTGTCTGCTGGAGAATGAGGGAAAGAAAAGGCAATAATAAGGAGGGTAGTATTCATGAAGAAAGCAAGAAGAACTCTTATGGCATTGGGTGTTGTAGTATTTTCATTATCAGCAGCACTGACAGCAAAAATAAAGGAAAAATCCGTACTGGCTCAGCTTAATTGTAGCAAAGCAAAGCCAATTACAAGCAGTTGGGGAGATGACAAACATATTTTTTCAGCATTTGATGATCAGAAAGCATTAAGTGTGGATGCATCCTATGGATTTAAGATGCATCCAACGGATCAGACGAAGACGATCATTACCAAAGGAAAAGATACCAAGAAACTTCCGGACATTTCTATGCCTGGATTTTTAAAACAATATCTATGGTTTGATACTTCAGAAAACACAGCTGGAAATATACAGATCAAGAAAACGAATATGGAGATTTATCAGTGTGACAAGGATGGAAGCCATGGTAGATGGCAGACATTTGATCTGGTTATGACGATCACGGGAATCGAAAAATATAAGAACATGGAAGGATATGTGGCAGTAGGAGGTGATCTTAGTGGCTGCTCTTATATCGGAATTGAAGAGATGACAATGAAAAGTCAGTTTTTTAAAGCTGGAACGAATATTCCTGTAACGATCAAAAGTAATATGACATTACAGGATATTGATACACACCAGTATATCGGGGTAAAAGCAGATGACATCCATGGAGAATATGTTTCTAAAAACACAAAATTAAGTTATAACAAAGATGGAAATAAGAGTATTTATTATGCTGATTTTTCTGAAAATTATGACAATGAAGACTTTACATGTGCGGGATTTACATTTGCTTCAGATACGTTTGAATATACATTTGGAAGAATTATGGATGATGGACCAACAAATCAGGAACAATATGTTGGATATGGACAGAACATGGTAAAATTTGATCCACCAGCTCCAAAAAAAGAGATCATAACGTCGAATGGAGAATCAACAGAGCATTACAATTGTCCAGATCTTGCAAAGACATGGACTTATGAAGTAAGCCAGGCAATTGCCGGAGATATTCCGAAAGCCCATTATTTCAGCGGATTTGCATTCGAGGACAATGTAGAAGAATGTCAGAAGATTCTTGATATCAAAGTATATGGAGACAATAAAGATGTCAGTAGTGAATTTGATATCTCACAAAACGGAAATCTTGTAAAAGCCAGATTAAAAGATCCGAATGATCCTGAATTTTATAAGCGCGGTATATATGTATTAAAGATCAAGATCAAGATGAACATTATGAAAGATGCAACGAAAGAGCAGCTTATGGAGTTAAGGAATCTTTGGGAAAAGCATGGACATTATAATGAAAATAAAACAGTTCTTACACAAAATAATAAGGCAAAGACGATCATTGATGGCAAAAACACAATGACGAATGAAGTCAGGGTTGATATAGAACTGCCCAAAAAAGATGAGAGTAATCCGGGCCTTTTGCTTACAAAAGAGACAAAGCAGTATGAATATCAGGCAAAAGATGAGGTTACCTACAAGGTTACTGTGAAAAATAAAAATCCAAAAGCAGGAACAGCATACTTTACGATTCAGGATAGATCATTTGCAGATAATTCCAGAGTTTCGCTAAAGGATATAAAAGTATCAGGAATTCCAGAAGACTGCTACACAATGCAGAAAGAAGGAAATAGCTGGATCTTAAAGTCAAAAGGTGATTATGTTCTTCCGTATGAAAATGAAATCCAGATTGTATACACAATGAAAACATCAGTGGCAGCAAATGGCCAGTTGATCGATAATGAAGCATCTGCATGGGCAGCGGGAATTTCGGAGACAAAAGATCAGGCACAGATATATATCAATTCTCCTAAAAATGATGTTATAAAATCAGCTCCGGCACAGATTTATAAAAAAGGTGATCATGTGGCATATAAGGCAGTGATAACGAATCCAAATCCTGGAACATTTATGAGAGATATAAGAATCGAGGATGAAATCAAAGCAGAAGGGATCCGTATTATACCTGGAACATTATCAGTGATGGCAGATGGTAAAAATATAACATCAAAATGTCAGGCTGAATTTGATGATAACGAAAGAAGTTATACGATACAGACTCCGATCGCATTAAAGAACGGAGTAATACCGGTATTCGCTTCTGAATGTGGAAAAAAAGATACAAATTACAATGATCTGTGGATGACGGACAAGATTGAGATCAGCTATCAGGCAGTGATCGAGCAGGATGGACTAGAGGGAAAAGACATAAAAAATGTAATGAAAGTTCCAGCAACAAGAAACAGTAACAAAGAACTGATCCGTGAAGATGCAGATATTCCTTCAGGAGGTGGTGTGGCAGAAGAGATGATCAAGATCAAGGCACCTAAACTTCAGATTCTTAAACAGTCCGATAAAAAGATTTACAGTGTGGGAGAAACAGGAAGTTATAAACTTCATATTACACAGGGGAAGGAAGGCGTAAAAGCAAAAAATATAATAGTTACAGATGAATTTGAAAAAGAAGGAATGAAGATTTCTGATATTCAAGTCATGTATAACAAACAAGATATTACAGATGAATGTAAAATAGAAGCAAGAGATGGAAATTTTGTTGTAGAAACAGGAAAAGATCTTGGAGACAGTGATTCTATTGATATCATATATAAAGTATTATTTGAAAAAAGAATTGATGGTGCTATAAAAAATACAGCGATCGTACAAAGTGATAACACAGAGCCAGCGCAGGATGAAAATACAGTTGTTGTAAAACCTCCAATGTTAAAAATCGAGAAAACATCAGATCATAAGATATATAAAGAAGGTCAGACTGGATCATATAAGATTCGTGTGACACAGAAAAATGAAGGGATGACAGCACATAAAGTTATCATAGAAGATTCATTTGAGAAGAAAGGAATGGATATTGGTATGATCCGTGTAAAATATAATGGGGAAGATATCACAAATCAGTGTGAGATCAGCAGAGATGATACCAGTAGAAAGTTTAAGATCGCCACAGGAAGAGATTTAAGTGATAAGGATGAGCTTCTTGTAATTTATGATACAGCATTTCTTTCAATGATCGATGGAGATATTAAAAATACAGCATTTGCGTACAGTGAGGATGCAGATAAAGTAAGAGATGATATTGTTGTAACGATGGAGGAGAATATTCCACAGCTTTTGATCACAAAGAGAAGCGATAAGATAGTATATAAAGCTGGCGGTATTTGTGAATATCAGATTTTCGTATCACAGATTGTGAAAGATGCAGTTGCAAAGAACATTGTGATCGAAGATAAGATCGATCATAAATATGCAAAGATCATAAAGGAAAGTGTTCATGTTTTTTCACCAGATGAAGCAGATATCACTTCGAAATGCAGGATTGTTGTATCAGATAACAGTTTCAGAATTGAAACAAAAGAAAATCTTACAAATGACCAGAAAATAAAAGTAATCTATCAGGTAAAGTTAAATAACAAAATAATGAAAGATCGAACGATAAAAAATACGGCAAAAGCAAAGGCCGATAACGCAAAAGAAGTGACAGCAGTTCGTGAGATCAAAGTAAGAAAACAGAAAATACCTGAAAATATAACTTATACGAAAAACAAGGGAAATGATTTTCAAAATACAGATACTTCTTCTGGACCAAAAACAGGAGACGAAAGTGATCTTCGATGGATATTTGCTATGGCAGCTGCAGTATTTTCAGGGATTTTACTATTATATCGTAAGAAGAAACATTAAGTCTTGAAAGGCGCTTTTAGGCTGGACGAAAGCAGCTGAATAAGGTACAATGAAAGAAAAACGTTGGGAGTGAGCGTATATGGCAAAAGATTTTTTCGGACGTCTGGAAGAAACTATTTCAACAACAGGAAAAGCAGCTGCACAGAAGGCAAAGGAAGTGGCAGATTCTGCGAAGAGACATAATGATCTGCGAGTGGCGAAAAGAGATTTGAATGATTTGTATCGTCAGGTGGGAGAGAAATATTTTGAAGAACATATGGACTACCCACAGGCAGAATATATTGATCTGTTCAATCTCATCGAGAAACTTAGAGGAGATATTGAGATTCTCAAACAGGAGATTGAAGGCGAAGAAGATGAATTCGAGGATGGCGAAGACATCGAAGAATAATGAAACAAACAAGAACAGCAGAGAAAGCTTGTAAAGAATAATCTTTACAGGCTTTTTCTATTATGAAGAATTTTTTGGAGGAACATATGATAGATACGATTGGAATGACGGATATTGGAAACGGAAGACCGTCGAATCAGGATGCTTATTTATTAAGGCAGCAGGAAAAGAATGGGAAGCTTTATCTTCTGGCTGTTGTGTGTGATGGAATGGGTGGTTTGAAGAAAGGAGAAATCGCAAGCCGTTATATTGTAGAAGTATTGAAACAGTGGTTTGATGAAACTTTATTTGAAGGATTATATGAAATGGGAATTAATATGATCGAACAAAATCTGATCGATTTGATCCGAAAGATCAATCAGAACCTTTTGTTGATGAGCAGAAAAATGGAAGAAGTCAAATCAATGGGAAGTACGTTAACATTATTATTTGTGGAAGATCACGAATTTTTTGTATTAAATGTTGGAGATTCCAGAACATACTGGTTTGACAAAAATAGAAAATTTGTGACAACAGATCATACGCTGGTAGAACTTGAACTTCGGGCAGGACATTTGACGAAAGAACAGGCAAGAAAAGATCCGAGACGACATATTCTTCTGCAGTGTGTTGGTGTGACGAAGGACGTCAGAGTAGATTGCTATAAGGGAAGACTGCATCCGGGAATGGAATTTTTGCTTTGTACAGATGGATTTTATGGATTACTTGAAGAGGAAGAGATCTATCAAGTGGAAGCGTCCAGGGAACAAATGAAAGAATGGGTAGAAAGATGTTTTCGAAAAGTAAAAAAACGTGGAGAACTAGACAATCTATCCTGTGTGATCGTCAAAGTTCCGAAAGAGAGATAGCTCAAATATACCATAACCGTTATCAGACTCAGAAGCTTTTGGGTGCGGGTGGAATGGGGAAAGTATTTCTTGCAAAAGATTTAAAGACAGGGAAAAAGGTTGCAGTGAAAATACTTAAAGATGAAAATCAGTGGAAACGGGAGAAAGAGATATTAAATCAATTAAAAAATATCAAGGGTATTCCCAAATTATTCCTTGCAGAAAACACCAAAGATCATTTCCTGGTTATGGAATATATTAAAGGACAATCTCTAAAAACATATAAAACAATCCATGGAAAAATTTCAGAAAAAACATTGATACTACTTATGTATAAGGTCTGCAAGGTGTTGGAACAGGTTCATAAGAGAGGTGTTGTACATATGGATCTTAAACCAGAGAATATCATACTTCATCCATCAGGACGTCTGTATTTGATCGATTTTGGAGCATCTTCAATGAAAGGAGATTTTCTGACCGGGTATGGAACGAGGATTTATGCTTCCAAACGACAGACAAAAGCAGGAGAAAGAGCTGAATTTTTTATGGATGTCTACAGTATAGGAAAGATCATTCAGCTAAATACAGAACAGAATAAAAAGTATCCTATAGAGAATATCATACAGAAATGTCTTTGTGAGGATGAGAAAAAGAATTATCGGAGCGCCAGAGATATCAAGAGAGATCTTAGAAAAATTGTCTGGAAAAGCAGATCAGAAAAAAGTGTCGTTTTTTTAGCCTGCATTGGCATGATCGGTATTTTGGGTTTTACAGACAGCCACAAAGAAGAAAAATTGAAAGTACAGTCAGTGAAAACATACGAGGATTTCTACAAAAAAGGTATGGTTTATTTTTATGGAAACGAAAGGACAGAGAAAGATCTGACACTGGCCGGTCAATATTTTAAGAAGGAAGAAACAAATAAAAAGAAAACAGAAGCATATCTTCTGCTGATAGAAGTATTAAATGATCCTGAAAAGGAGGTGAAACAAGATGAGCTGGTGTCAGCATTAGAAATTTGTCAAAAGGACGTACATGATTTCTGGTCAGCATATTTTTTTATTGATCATTATATTTTGTGGCAGGAAAAACTTCCAGAGTTTGTTGTAAAGAAGGCAGAAAAACTGCTTTATAAGACAGAAAAGTTCAGACTTAAGGAAGAACAAAAAAAGATGCTGGAAAAACAAAAGATCAATCTGTATGAGATTAAGGCAAAAAGAGGAGATGATAAGCTTTTTTTTCAAGAGACTGACAGAGTGTTTCATGAGAAATTAGAGAAAAATGAAGCATGGGAAATATATGAGAGAAAGTTATCGTATCTTAGAGAAAAATCTGTGAATATTGAAAATGAGTATGAACGTTTTATAAAACATTATCCAAAAGTCATGGAAGCTTATATTGAATATGGAATTTATCTATGCCAGAAAAACCAGATAGAGAAGGCAAAGGATGTTTATCTGCAGGGACTAAAACAGACAGGAATGACAAGTAACAGAGCAAAAGCGTTGAGGAGGAAACTTGGATTATGAAGAGAAAGCATAAAATACTGATGACCATGACAGCCATACTATTTCTCCTTTTATCTGCAATACCTGCTGATACCAAAGGAATGGAAGAGACAGCAGTCTGGGATATTACATGGAAAGGAACTGGGGAAGAACCATTTTTTCGAAGCAGCGTGGTAATGGAAGTAGATCTGAAAGGATCCTGTACAAAAGATGATATTATGATTTTTGTAAACCGGCAGAAGTGGGAAGGAGAATGGGATTATGAACAAACTTTGAAGATGACATTTTATGAAGAAGGAAATTATGAGATTCATCTGATTCATAGAAATGGATATGAGGAAACAAGAAAAATCACGATAGAACTGAGTAATCCAACGATACCAAAAGTTGACAGTGGATCATACACAGCAGGAAAATGGACCAATCAGGATATTTTACTTGAAGCACATGGTTCAAAAGCAGTTTCGAAAATTTCTCACTATGAATATAAGACTGGTAATAATGAGTGGAGATCAATGAAATATGGCAGACTAGAGTTGAAACGTGATATGGATGATCTTGTTTTGATCAGAGCAGTTTCTAATGCAGGAAGATATAGTGAAATTCAAAAAATCTGGTGCCGTTTATGGAAAAAGAAGCCGCAGTTATTTAAAATAACGTGCAGTGAGAGATCTCTAAATGGATGGTATGGAAAGATTCCTGAATTTACATATGAATCAGAACAGGCGGAAGGACCTCTGGTACACGTTTATGCACAATTAACTCAGCTTCAGACAGGTCAAATACAGACAGAAACAGATCAGATTCCACAGATTAAAAAAGATGGAAAGTATCAGCTGAAAATATGGACAAAGGATGAAGCAGGAAATAGATCTGAAAATAGTTTCCATACAGTTTGTTTTTTGGATACAAAGAAGCCAGAAATATTGATACGATCTCAAAATGAATTTCAAAAAGTCAGCAGATATCAGAAAGTAAAGATAAGGATCAAGGATGAAAATCTCCAAAAAAATGCTGTAAAAGTTATAACTTCTGGGAAGCAGATGAAAGGTTTTGTTCAAAAAGGAGAATATTATGAGAGTGAAGTAGTATTTGACCGGAATGGTAAGCATAATCTTTTGGTTCAAGTGGAAGATATGGCAGGAAATGTGTCGATCAGTGAGGAAAAAGTATTTAAGATTGATATGAAAAAACCTGAAATTTATATTAGTGGGATAAAAAATAATAAGTCCTATAAAACATTTGTAAATGTAAAACTACATGTAAAAGATGAAAATCTGGATGAAAAGCAGACAAGAATTTATCTGAATGGGAAAAGATGGATACCGGATAAGATAAAAGACGATGGGTATTATGTATTACGAGTGGAAGCTTTAGATCTGGCAGGAAATCAAAATGTTGTGACAAAGAAATTTACGATCAACAAAAAGGGCGTTCATATTTATTTTTTGCAGAAAATACTTGCAGGAAAGAATATTTCAGAGAAAAGTTTTAGACCGGGATTTCAAGTTGTAAGTTTAGAGCCTGTACAGGTAACAGAATTTCTTATGAATGGGCAGAAGGTTTCATATGAATGGGAAAAAGATAAAGTTTATATAAAACAGCCAATTACAGAGAATGGAAATTATAGGATAAGTCTTAATGCGGTAGATGCAAATGGAGAACGGGTATCAAGTAAAAAGATTACATTTTTTTATGATACAAAAAAACCAGTGATCCAGATGAGTGGTCTTAATGAAAAGAGTGAATGTGATTATGGAACAATCGTTGCAGTATCTCTGGAAAATAAGAAAGATTATTGGACAAAGGTAAAGCTGGATGAAAAAGAAATAAAAAATTTAACAAACAAAATATCTTTTAAGAAGCTGGAACCAGGGATTCATGTGCTAAAACTTCAAGCAAAAGATGCAGCTGGAAATGTAACAAACAAAAGAATAAAGTTTGCGGTAACCAAAATCCTGCCACATCCGGTCAAGCAAATGGTAGAAAAAGATCAGAAAAAGGAGACAAAAGTCAAGGACAAAAGAGAAAAGTCGATGCTTGGCTTATGGATAGCTGCAGGCATGGTTGGTGTTATATCAGCAGCATGGCTGTTTTACAGAAAATATTCAAAATAACAAGGAATATCAGCGTTCTTGAATCTTTCTTATTCTATGTTATAATATGAAATAAATGTTTAAGAAAATAAAGCGGAGGAAGATTATTATGGCAGAAGAAGTAAAAGAAACAATGGAACAATTCGAAACTCAGTTAGAAGAATCTTTAAATAAAGCAGCAACAAATGAAGATGCAGTATGGAATCATTTAGAAGAGCTTAAAGAAAGTGGAGAAGTGCTTGCACTGACTGTTGGTGGAGTCGTTAATGGTGGAGTTATTGTTTATGTTGAAGGAATCCGTGGATTTATTCCAGCATCTTTATTATCAACAAAATATGTTGAAGATTTAAATGTATGGTTACAGAAAGATGTAGAAGCAAAGATCATTACAGTGGAACCAGAAGAGCAGAGACTTGTTTTATCAGCAAAAGCAGTAGAGCAGGAGAAAGCAAGAAAAGAACGTGAAAATAAGATCAATGAGTTAAAAGTTGGAACAGTTGTAGAAGGAACTGTAGAAAATATCATGCCTTATGGAGCGTTTGTTGATATTGGAGATGGAATCAGCGGATTAGTTCATATTTCACAGTTAAGCCAGAAGAGAGTAAAATCTCCAGAAGATGTTGTGAAAGAAGGAGAACAGGTAACAGTTAAGATCATAAAAGTTGCAAATGGTAAAGTAAGCTTAAGCATCAAAGCATTAGAAGATGACAAAGAAGCAGCCAAGAAAGCAGAAGAAACTGGAGTAGAGTATACAGAAGATGCTGCAGGAACGAGTCTTGGAGATTTACTGGCAAATATCAAATTATAGGAAGGAAGTCATATGGCAGGATCAGGTTTTGGTACAAATTTCCGCATCACAACATGGGGAGAGACACATGGTGCTGGTGTTGGAGTAGTTGTGGATGGATGTCCGGCAGGGCTATCATTAGATAGAGAAGATGTTCAGAAATATCTGGATCGCAGGAAACCGGGACAGTCTAAGTATACAACACAGAGAAAGGAAGGAGATCAGGTAGAGATTCTTTCTGGAGTATTTGAAGGGAAGACAACAGGAACACCGATTTCCATGGTTGTATATAATAAGGATCAGAGATCTAAGGATTATAGTAATATTAAGGATGTTTACCGTCCAGGACATGCAGATTTTACATTTGATATGAAATATGGTTTCAGAGATTATCGTGGTGGTGGAAGATCATCAGGACGAGAGACGATCGGACGTGTTGCTGCAGGTGCAGTTGCAGCGAAAGTGCTTGAAGAACTAGAAATTTCTGTAAAGGCATATGCAAAGGCAATCGCAGGTATTGAGATTTCAGAGGATAGATTTGATCTTAATGAGATGAATAACAATCCGTTTAATATGCCAGATAAGGAAGCAGCAGATCTTGTAGCCAAGAAAGCAGATCAGATGATCAAAGAACAGGATTCGATCGGTGGAATTATAGAATGCCAGATCACAGGGATGCCAGTTGGTATTGGAGAAACTGTATTTGATAAGCTGGATGCAGAACTTTCGAAGGCAATTATGTCTATTGGAGCTGTTAAAGGGTTTGAGATCGGAGATGGATTTGCAGCTGCAAACCTTAGAGGATCAGAGAATAATGATAATTTTGTCAGTATGGATGGCAAAGCAGTGAAAGAAACGAATCATTCTGGCGGAGTTCTTGGAGGAATGAGTGACGGAAGTACGATCGTATTTCGTGCAGCGGTCAAACCAACTCCATCCATTGCGAGAACACAGAAGACGATCAACCGTGATCTTGACAATGTAGAGATTGAAATTCATGGGCGCCATGATCCAATGATTGTGCCAAGGGCTGTAGTTGTGGTAGAATCAATGGCAGCCGTTACGATTCTTGATGGTGTGTTAAAGAATCTAGGTGCAACAATGGATAATATTAAAAAGATTTATGGTGAGTAAGAATGTATGAATTAATTAAAAAAGACGGAAGAGCAAAAAGAGGAAGGTTAACAACTGTCCATGGAGTGATTGAGACACCGGTATTTATGAATGTCGGAACAGTCGCAGCAATCAAAGGTGCAGTCAGCACAGATGATCTTAGGGAGATCGGAACTCAGGTAGAGTTATCAAACACATATCATCTGCATGTACGTACCGGGGACAAACTGATTAAGGAGATGGGCGGTCTGCATAAGTTTATGAACTGGGACAGACCGATTCTGACCGATTCGGGTGGATTTCAGGTGTTTTCCCTTGCAGGTCTTAGAAAGATTAAAGAAGAAGGCGTAACTTTCCAGTCTCACATTGACGGCAGAAAGATTTTTATGGGTCCGGAAGAAAGTATGCAGATTCAGTCTAACTTAGGTTCTACAATTGCCATGGCATTTGATGAATGTGCACCGGCGAAGGCAGAACGCGATTATGTGGAAAAGTCTGTTGCCCGTACAACGCGCTGGCTGGCACGCTGTAAAAAAGAAATGCAACGCTTGAATTCCCTGCCGGATACCGTTAATCCAAACCAGCTTTTATTTGGTATCAATCAGGGTGCAGTTTATGCAGATATCCGTATTGATCATGCAAAACGTATTTCGGAACTGGATTTGCCGGGCTATGCAGTCGGCGGACTTGCAGTCGGTGAAACCCATGAAGAAATGTACCACGTACTCGATGAAACCGTTCCGTATCTGCCGCAGGACAAGCCGACTTATCTGATGGGTGTCGGTACACCGGCAAATATTCTGGAAGCGGTAGACAGAGGGATTGACTTCTTTGATTGTGTATATCCGTCCAGAAACGGAAGACACGGGCATGTGTATACAAAGTTTGGTAAAATCAATCTTTTTAACGCACAGTACGAAAAGGACGACAGACCGATTGAAGAAGGCTGTCAGTGTCCGGTCTGCAAAAACTATACGAGAGCATATGTACGCCATCTTTTAAAGGCAAAAGAAATGCTTGGTATGCGTTTCTGTGTACTGCATAATCTGTACTTCTACAATCATTTAATGGAAGATATCCGGGGTGCGATTGAAGAAGGAAGATACAGTGCCTTTAAGAAAGAACGCCTGGAAATGTTAAAGACCTATGATAAAAAGTAAAAAATTATAAACAAAATGTTTTTTAGTGGACAGAAAGAATAAATTCCGCTATTATAGAGTGTATGTGTCAGGGACACGTATGTCATTACATTTGAAAGTATATTTTAGGAGGCAAATTAAAATGGGTTCAATCGGAATTATCGTTATTTATGTCGTTGCATTAGGACTGATGATGTATTTTCTTGCAATCAAGCCACAGAAGAAACAGCAGAAGGCACAGCAGCAGTTAATGGATTCAATCGAAATCGGCGATTATGTATTAACAACAAGCGGTTTCTACGGCGTAATTATGGATATTACAGATGATGATGTTATTGTAGAATTCGGTAACAACAAAAACTGCCGTATCTCCATGCAGAAGAAAGCCATTGCACAGGTAGAAAAGGCAAAGAGTTCGGAAGAATAAGTAATGAAAGTACAGACACCGGAGCGGAAAGCATCAATTCCCGCTTCGGTGTCTTTTGTTATTCATTTATCAGGCATTACATATTGAAAAATACATAAAAATACGTTATGATAATAAACAATAACCTTTTTCATACATAAATATGAAAGTGGAGAAGTATTCAGGGGCGGCAGGTACGGGTAGAACCCGCCGGATTCCTGTAAGAAAAGAGAAAGACAGGTGGTAGTAGCATGGATTGTAAAATAACATTAATTCCGGGAGACGGAATCGGACCGGAAATCGTAAGAGAGGCCGTAAAGGTATTAGATGCTGTGGGAAAGAAGTATGAGCATCATTTTACCTATGAAAAGATTTTAATGGGCGGTTGTTCCATTGATGCATACGGTGTGCCACTTACAGATGAGGCAATTGCTGTAGCAAAGGCATCCGATGCCGTATTACTGGGGGCAGTCGGCGGCAATGTCGGCAACTCCAAGTGGTATGACGTTGCTCCGAATTTAAGACCGGAGGCAGGACTGTTAAAGATTCGTAAGGAACTGGAATTGTTTGCCAATATTCGTCCTGCATATTTATACAATGAATTAAAAGATGCGTGTCCGTTAAAGCAGGAAGTAATCGGGGACGGATTTGACATGGTTATCATGAGAGAATTAACCGGCGGACTGTATTTTGGTGAACGACACACAGAAGAAGTAAACGGTGTCGTAACAGCAACCGATACGCTCACTTATAATGAAGAAGAAATCAGAAGAATTGCCATTAAAGGCTTTGAAATTGCCATGAAGCGCAGAAAGAAGCTGACAAGCGTGGATAAGGCAAATGTTCTTGATTCTTCAAGACTTTGGAGAAAGGTCGTAAAGGAAGTTGCAAAGGATTATCCGGAAGTTGAAGTAAGCGATATGCTTGTAGACAACTGTGCAATGCAGCTGGTTATGAATCCGGGACAGTTTGATGTGATTTTAACAGAGAATATGTTTGGTGATATTTTATCCGATGAAGCCAGCATGATTACCGGTTCAATCGGTATGTTATCCAGTGCCAGCTTAGGAAAGACAAAACTCGGCTTATATGAACCAAGCCACGGTTCTGCGCCGGATATTGCAGGCAAAGACATTGCCAATCCGATTGCCACCATTTTAAGTGCGGCAATGATGCTTCGCTACTCACTTGATTTAGATAAGGAAGCAGATGCCATTGAAGCGGCAGTAGCACAGGTATTAAAGGAAGGCTACAGAACCGTGG
>OGOS01001703.1_pt1 | contig 13337 bp, 12 predicted proteins | sample 1552701 | NCBI WGS metagenome assembly OGOS01 (sample SAMEA2580128, study PRJEB22360) | human gut metagenome | biome: human gut; feature: human-associated habitat; material: faeces | place: Denmark | collected 2008/2010
TTGACAATATCGATGTCTATTTAGTGCATGGGGTCGTTAGATGGGTACTCACATTTTGTTTTATGTTATAATTTTTCTATGAATGTTTGTGTATATTATGAGAAAATAAATGAAGATTCCATTCGTATCAATCGAGTGTATTCATTAAGTCCCAAGATAGAAATACCAGAATCCATTGATGGATATGTTGTTCGTGAAATTGGAAATTATTGTTTTTCTTCAAAAAAAGTCGATTTATCGAAAGCTATTTTAAGTTGTGACATTCCTTCGAATTATCATGAATGTAGTGGGGTTGATGTAGAAAGTGTTAAGTTTCCGAGTACTTTAAAAAAACTTGGGAATTATGCGTTCTACAATTGTCGGAAGCTAAAAGAAATATATTTACCTTTTTCTTTAATGAGTATAGGTAGCGATGTGTTTATGAATTGTTTAAGACTCAATCATATTTATTATGATTGTTCAATTTTTGATGTTACTTTCCTGAAACAAATCTTAACGCAAATCACATGGGATGTAGAAGTTCACTTTTTAGATAGTTCTATATTCTATCCAGAATACAATGGGGGTTATGATGAAGTGGGCCCTGCTCATATCTTTGCCCTGAATATTGAAGGGGAAGGTTTTCGTATGCGTCAATGTTTTAAAGAGGGGAAAATCGATTTTGACGGATATGATGCTTGTTTTGAAAAGCTATGCGCTGAAGAAAGTGAATCTTGCATCTTTCATGTAGCGATTCTTCGCTTTATGATGGGATCTGAACAATACATTCCTTATTTAAGGGCACATGATTTGACTTCTTATTTACATGTATATAAAGATATATGTGCTATGGTAGAAAAATTGTTAAAAAAAGAATGTCTTGGTCAATCCGATCTAGATCGATTGATTTTTATGGAAAAGGATTTAGAAACTCGTACTCTATTGATGGAATTAAAGAATAAGATGTTTAAATCATCATCGACATATTCTTTTGAGGATTTTTAATGCGACAAAGTGAATGGGAAAAGGAAAAGGCGATTCATATCTTAGAATTAGTTCGATCCGAACTCTATATGGATATGCCACATTTTTTAACAGCTTTAAATACGTTGGTGTTGAAGGAAGATGAGCGTGTAGCTATATGTGCGACAAATGGCGTGTATTTTTACTATAATCCATTAAAGATTATTGATTTATTTCAGAAGAATGCAGTGTTTTTAAATCGTAGTTTTTTACATAGTGTTCTGCATTGTTTATATAGTCATATTTGGCTTAAAAAAAATCGTGTTGAATTTATTTGGAATGTAGCTTGCGATATTATCGTGGAGTATACATTGGATTCGATGCATAAAAAAAGTGTTTCGCGAATCTTGTCATATGTTCGAAAAGATGTATATCGTGAAATTGAAAGTTTAGATGGGCTGAGTTGCATTACAGTTTATGAATGGCTTTGTACACGTGGTGATATTCAAGATTTATATTATGAATTTGTGGTGGATGATCATGCTGCATGGCCTAAAGAGCAGGATGAGAAAGTACCTCAATCTTCTACTGTTCAAAAAAAGTGGCAAAGTGTTGCCAAACAAACATTGTTTGATCATAAACAAAAAGGGAAAGATAATGAGGATGGGGATGCCTTTCTTGTGTCGAGTTTACAGGCAAAGAAATCGAAATACTCTTTTTCACAGTTTTTAAAACGATTTAGTATTGTGAAAGAAGAAATGCAAATAGATTTGGATGAATTTGATTTGTCCTATTACACATATGGAATGTCGATCTATAAGAACATGCCATTGATTGAGCCTTTAGAGACAAAAGAAGTCAAAAAAATCTATGAGTTTGTGATTGTACTCGATACGAGTTATTCTATTGATGAAAATCTTGCGAAGCGTTTTATATCCAATACATATAGTATTTTAAGCACTTCAAATATGTTTTATAAATCGTGCAAGGTGCATATTATTCAATGTGATGACAGAATCCGCAAAGACGATGTTATCTCAAATCAAAATGAGATGGATCAATTATTGAATTCATTTACTCTAGTGGGTAAAGGCAATACCGATTTTAGACCGGTATTTAGCTATGTGAATGATTTGATAGATCAAAAAGTTTTTCAAAATCTTTGTGGCCTGCTCTATTTTACCGATGGCAAGGGAATCTATCCCAAAAAGAGTCCGGCCTATAAAACAGCCTTTATTTATTTAGAGGATTATGATCAAAGTAAAGTGCCTTCATGGGCAATTCAATATAGATTGGAAGAAAAGTTATGAATATATTACAGGCAAAAAATGAAATAAAAAATACTGTACAGGCATATTTATCGAAGAATTCGTTTGGTGAATATGAGATTGAAGCGAAGAATCAACGACCTTTATTGTTGATTGGTCCTCCTGGTATTGGTAAAACACAGATTATGGAACAAATCGCAAAGGAATGTCAAATTGGACTTGTCAGCTATACAATTACGCATCATACACGTCAAAGTGCTGTGGGCCTTCCTTTTATTCAAGAAAAGGAATTTCAAGGAAAGACATACTCGATTACGGAATACACAATGAGTGAGATCATTGCGAGTGTTTATTCAAAAATGGAAGATACAGGATTAAAAGAGGGTATCTTATTTATTGATGAAATCAATTGTGTATCGGAGACATTAGCACCTACTATGTTGCAGTTTTTACAGAATAAAACCTTTGGAAATCAGAAGGTTCCTTGTGGCTGGATCATTGTAGCAGCAGGAAATCCGAGTGAATATAATAAATCGGTTCGTGATTTTGATGTCGTGACAATGGATCGTATTCGTTATATTCATGTTGAAACGGATTACTATGTATGGAAAGAGTATGCGATTTCAAAACATATACATCCGATGATCTTAAGCTATTTGGAATTAAAGCCCAATCATTTCTATACTGTTTCAACAAGTGTAGATGGTATGGAATTTGTGACGGCAAGAGGCTGGGAAGATCTATCTTATTTACTCTATACCTATGAAAAGATGCATCTAGAAATCTCTCAAGATACGATTTATGAATATCTGCATCATGAAGATATTGCCGAAGATGTTTTCGCCTATTATTTGATGTATAAAAAATATCAGGATGATTATGGCATTGATGATATCTTAAACGGAAATGTATCGAGTACAATCTACGCTCGATTGTTTAATGCCGATTTTGATGAAAGAGTCTCTGTTGTTAATTTGGTGATGGATGGTTTACTACGACAAGTGAATTTATATTCTTTTGAAAAACATTGTACAGATCTTTGGTTTAGTTTCTTGAAAGAATATCGCAAAGATATGGATTCTTCTTATTTGGACCATACAAAGGTATTTATGGCAAATTATCGTGATAAATTGCAGGCAGAATTATTAAGTATTTCACAAAAACATGAACATGAATTTGTGTTAAATAACATACAAAAAGTAATGGTGGATGAAAGTTTAGATCCAAAGTCACGTTTTGATTCTTGTACAAAGCCTTTCTTTGAACAAAAGGAAAAAATGGAAAAGTTGGATAGTCAATTGAAGCTGGAGATTGAAAATGCGTTTGAATTTATGGAAAGTGCATTTAAGGATGGTCAGGAAATGACAATATTTGTGACCAATCTAACAATGTCAGCTGAAATGGCTTTATATTTAAGTTCACATACGATTGATGTATATGAAAAGTACAAACAAGTCTTGTTGATAGGAACACAAAAGGCAAGATTATTGGATGAGTTAGCGCATTAAAAGGAGAAGAGTATGGATTATTCAGACTTGAAATATGATATGGAAGAATTTGAATCGGACCAAGATAAAAAACTTCCACAACCCCCATTGGTAAAGGATGCAATGCGAACGGAATCGATAGAACTTCCTAAAAATTTTGATGCGTTATCCATTTGTTCTAACTTTTTAGATATCATAAATACACGCCATAGTAGTCGTGTATATACGCAAGAACCTATGTCTTTGTTGGAACTATCTTATATGTTGTGGACTTGCCAAGGTGTGAAACAAATTCGTGGGAAGAAATATGCGACCTTGCGTACTGTACCTTCTGGAGGAGCTAGACATGGTTTTGAATTGTATTTTGTATGTCAAAATGTAGAAGGGTTAATCTCTGGAACCTATCATTATTTGCCTATGGAACATCGTATTGAGTTTTTAAATCCAATTGAAAAGATAAGTGATGTTTTGGCATCTTCCTTATGTGATCAATTATGGGCCTTAAAAGCCAATGTGATTTTCTATTTCAGCTATATTCCATATCGTACCGAATGGCGCTATGGATATCTTGCGCATCGAATAGCTTTAGTGGATTTAGGCCATGTTGGAGAAAATATATATTTGGCAAGCACAAGTATTGGTTTAGGAACTTGTGGAATTGGAGCGTGTGTGACAAGGATTTGTGATGAAATGTTTGAATTGGAAGGCGAAAATGAATTCATTATTTATGCGCAGCCGATTGGGAAGGTGAATAAAGAGGATTTTGTGAAAGAAAAATCTTTTTATGAATTTGTTGAAAAAGAAGGCTTATAATGTGTTAAAATAGATTCGAACTAAGGAAAATATATTATGAGTAAAAATGATAAGAATATAGATGCTTATTCAAAAGCACTTTTAGATAAAAAAACAGAATATAACGATGAATTAAAAAAGCCTAAAGTGGTTCATCAGATGTCTGAAGCAGAAAGAAGACAGGCTGAAAAGACAATGTCTTCAGCTTTAGATATGCTTCGTAAAGAGCGTGGTCAAAAAACAATTGAGGAAGAAGAACAGTTTTATCAGGAGCATGAAGATGATTTAAAAGACATGGATGATGATTTTACAACTTCTTCGATAGAAAAGGAACAATCCAATGAGGCATTAGATCTTGTGCATGCGATGTTAAAGAATATGTCAAATGAGGGTGACGAAAATGAAGAGGTAGTTATCCAAAAGGAAAAGAATCCAAACGAAAAGAAAGAAAAAAAGGAACATAAACCAAAAGAAAAGAAGTCTAAGAATAAACAAGTCAAAGAAAAGAAACCGTTGAAGAAGATCACAAAAATTGTGTTATGCGTAATCTTAGTAGGCTTGGTTGCCTTAGGTGGATATGCATATAAGGTTTTGGTGTATGATCCACAAAATATTGTTTCTGAAACGCAACAAAAAACATATGATAAATTAGTGTCTTATGCGGATGAGTATGGAGATAATATGATGTCAGATGCTGAGAAATTAGAGCTTCTAGATTTGGATAAAGATTATCAAAAGCTTTTGGATAAACAAAAGACTTCAATCAATGAATATTTTAAAGAACAGACTGGCAAAACATATAAGGCTTTGTTGAAAGATATGAAGCAGCTTCATCATGATAAAGAAGAAGTTAAACTTCCTGCTTATCAACAAATTGTTGGTTTATTAAATGGTTGGGAATCAAAATCGGATGAAGAAAAGATGGCTGTAGCCGATATGCAGTCTACATATAGTTCATTATCTAAAAATTTAAAAGATGAAGTGGATACTTTATCAAAATCAAAGACAGGCAAAGACTTTATTGATCTATGTAAAGAACAGGGTGAATTAAAGGCGGCTGCCGAGGAAAAGGCTCGTCAGGAAGAAGAAGCTAAAAAAGCAGAAAATGAAAAGAAGGTTAAAGAATATCAAACAAGCTTGAATAGTTTGCAGCAAGACTACAATACGTATGCACAATATGCACAGAGTCTAGAGTCTGATTTGGCATATGCGCAACAAAATGGAGAAGATACTGCAGATATTCAATCTCAGATTGATACAAATAATCAGATGTTGTCTTCTTTGCAGCAACAAATTACATATTATCAACAACAGATTTCTGCTTTACAATCTTAAAAAATAAGACTATTCTAATAGGGTAGTCTTTATGCCGACTTAGCACAGTGGTAGTGCAACGCACTCGTAACGCGTAGGTCATTGGTTCAAATCCGATAGTCGGCACCATGTTTTGAAATTAAGCTGGTTCAACCAGCTTATTTTTTTGAAGGGAGAATCTATGAATTTAGATGAAAAAATGATTTTATTGGCAACTGCCTTTCTGTTTTTGCCCTATCAAATCGCAAGTGTAGGAATCGCATGCGTTTTAATACAAGCATTATGCCGACATAAAATGGTGGATGCCATAAAGAATCAAACGGGCGCAATTCTCTTTTACAGCTTTAACGTATTGGAATTTATTGTTTCCATCTTCCATTCGAACTGGACAGGTTTTGGCAATACATGGTTATTTGTGTTGATTGGTTTATATGGAGCCTATTATCGTAGAAGTATCACAAAAAGTACATTTGAAAAGATGTGTGATCTTATTATTATTTTGTCGGTATTTGCGGCTATCTACGGTTTGTATCAGTTTAATCAGATTTCCCTTGCGAATGGACGAACATTTTTAGAATTCCATATCTTCAATTCACCAAAACGAAGAATTACTTCGACATTTATGAATGCGAATATCTATGCGATGGTCATTGATTTTGTATGCGTGATGTGTATGTATCGTTTTGTGAAAAACGACAATATTCTTTGTAAGATTTGTTATTTTATAATTGCACTGTTTAATTTCTTTGTTCTATATTTAACGGGATCTAGAACGGCATTATTACCATTTGTTGTGATTTTTCCTATCTTTCTTTATTGTGTGCGATGGAAAAAACTGTTTATCACATCCATTGTATTCGAACTTGGTATATGTGGTTTAGTATTCTTAAAACCAACATTGATTCCAAGAATCAGTGATATGTCAACTTTTGCCTCTCGTATTAAGATTTGGAAGACAGCATTTATGTGTATTTCAATGTATCCATTCTTTGGATGGGGTCCGCAGACATATCAGAAGTTTTATCCATTAGTACATGGTCATAAGGCACCTCATGCCCATAATATTTATATTGATTCCATTTTGTCGTATGGAGTTGTTGGAACAGTAGTGCTTTTGGCATATACATTTGTGCTAAATAAGGAAATCTTTACTTCGAATACAAGAAAAGAAAATCCTGCATTATTTGGCATGATGATGTGTTTTATTGCGATTGTGTTGATATATGGATTGTTGGATTGTACATTAAATATTGTCACAACAGGAACTTTATGTTTTATCATTTTAAATAGTGCTTGCATGTACTTAGAAAAATAAATACAATAATTTTAGAAGACAGACAGTAGAAGGAGTTTTATGAAATGTATATCACTTTTTGTCTGTTTTTTTATTGGTTTACAATCGATGATTGTGCCAAGTTATGAAGTTTTAATTTCAAATATAGAATCCAAAGTCGATACAATTCATGAAGATAGGGCTAGTTTTTTATCTTTAAAATGTAGGGATATTGCGACGGATGTTACATCTAAAAAAACGGATTTACGGATTGAAATGGATAAACAAGAAAAGTTTGTGGATGAACTTGAACGTAGGTATAAACAAAAAAAGAATTATTATGAATTGAAAAAAATGGAATATGGCTTGGAATTACAAGCGATTCAAAGAAACAACTCTATCTTGTATCCATATAAGATTCAAAAGAATTTGACGTTGTACTTTGATGAATATCTTGAAAGATTATCGAATTGTCAAAGTCGTTTATTAAAACGATTTTCACATTTAGCACAAATCAATGAATCTGGGCAACATAATGAAGATTCTATGATTTCAGGAACTGAGCATTTGCCTGATTTTGGTGGTTATGAATCGTGGCAACAAAATGGTATGTCTTGTTTGGTGGATGGAAATTATGAAATTGATTCATATAGTTCTTTTTGGCAAAATCCGGTTGAAAATGGTACAATCAGTGCTGGATGCTGGTCCTATCCGGATGGAGGTATTCATTTAGGTTTGGATATCGCAAGTGCCATGTATAGTGATGTGTTAGCGGTTGCCAATGGTATCATATTGTATGCCCATGCACCAGTGGATTCGAACAATGGATATTTAGGAAACTGGTGTGGATGGCCAAATGGTGGTGGAAATACCATTTGTATGGTGGTTGCCGTAAATGATAGACTTTATGCGATTAGTTATGCGCATTTATCCAATGAAATCTATGTGACAAGTGGCCAGCAAGTCAGTCAAGGTACAGTTATAGCGAAAAGTGGGAACAGTGGCAATTCAACGGGGCCTCATACGCATGTAGAGGTATTTGAATTAAAACAGGATCTCAATTCAATCGTAGAATATTTTAGAAACAGCGGTGCTGATTTTTCTTTTGGATGTGGCTATAGTGAGGCTGCAACATGCTCAGGCTATGCTTGTCGCATTGATCCTGAGACCGTTTTGGAGGGTGTATGAGTCAAGAAATGTATTTTTCTCGCATGCAAGAATTATTAAAAGATGAATATAATGCCTATATTGAATCTTTATCGAAACCTTTATATCGTGGTATGCGTATTAATTTAAAGAAGGCAGAATTGAATGAATTTGATTATTTGGATAATCCGAGTCAGTTCTGTAAGGAAAGCTATTATGTAGATAAGCCGTTGGGAAATCATCCTTTCCATATTTGTGGCTGTTTTTATCTGCAAGAACCAAGTGCTTCAAGTGCTGTTGAAATTTTAGATGTACAAGAAGATGATTATGTATTGGATTTATGTGCAGCACCAGGGGGAAAGAGTACGCAGATCGCATCACATTTAAAAAGTGGCTATTTAGTATCAAATGAAATTGATGCGAAGCGTGCCCAGATCCTTTTGTCTAATATTGAGCGTATGGGTGTGAAAAATGTGGCAGTAACTAATACAAGTGTATATAAGCTTACGAAGGTGTTTGATGCTTGTTTTGACAAGATTTTAGTGGACGCCCCTTGTAGTGGTGAGGGGATGATCAAAAAGCATGATATTGCCCTAAATAATTGGAGCATTGAAAATATTGAACTTTGTGCGACTCGTCAAAAAGAAATATTAGAACATGCCTATTCCATGTTGAAACCGGGCGGTACTTTGGTGTATTCAACCTGTACATATGCTTTAGAAGAAGATGAAGATGTTGTCATAGATTTTTTAGAAAAACATGAGGATATGGTCTTGATGGATCCTGAAGTTTCGTGGGGAAGAAAAGGGTTAAAAGACTTGAATGTGCGTCGTATCTTTCCGATGGATGGTGGTGAGGGTCATTTCATTGCGAAATTCAAGAAACAATCAGGTGTTGCAGGTAAACTTCCAGTTCTAAAATTAAAAAAAATAGATAATGTGACTCAGAAATTTTTAAAGGAACAATTGAATACATTACCAAACTATTACTATATAGATAAGGATAGAGTATATGGTATGGATGTTCCGTTTGTGGATTTTAAAAAGATAAAAGTATTACGTCAAGGCGTATATTTAGGGGATGTCATTAAGAATCGTTTTGAGCCATGTCATTCTTTTTATATGGTTGCAGATTTTGACTATAAAAGAAAAGTGGATGTAACTCTAGAAGAAATGGACCTTTTTATGCATGGTGAAGTTTTACAAAAGGAATGCGAAAAAGGGTATGTGGCTGTATGTTTTAAGGGACATCCGTTTGGCTTTGGCAAGAGTGATGGAAAACAAATTAAAAACAAGATTCCTAAAGGACTTCGTTTATTGCCAAATTCACGTGTAAATATAGACTAAAAATGCCAGGAAATCTATTCCTGGCATTTTTTTGCGATTTCTTTTGCGACATTAAAATAGTCTTCTAATTGATCGTCACTTGGTGTGTAACATTGATTGATCACATCGTGACATGATTCGATTCCAGATTGTTGCATTCTTGTATCGATTTCTTTGGCAACTTGGTTAAACCATCCGTATGCAGCAAAGGCCAACCCTTTTTTGTTCTTAAATTTACATGGACGAATGTGTTCAAGGAAAGCGGCTACACTTGGTGCCATGACATTGTTGTAGGTTCCAGATCCAATACATACAACTTTGGCATCCATGATTTCGCGCATCACAATACTAGATTTTGTATCCGATAATTGATAGACTTTTACATCCATATCAGCATCGCTGAATCCTTCGGCTAAGCTTTCAGCAATCTGTTGCGTATGTTTCCATACGGATTCATATACAATAACAGCTTTGTTTGCGGCTTTTTGTGTTGCGATATCTTTATATGTTTCAATAATATCTGCAATATAATCTTTCCAGATAATACCATGTGCCGGCATGATATATTCAATGTCTAAATTCATGCCTAGAATTAGATTTAATTTAGCCTGCACTGGTGTTGTATATGGTAAAACAATATTCGCAAAGTATTCTTTGGCTTGTTTTAAACAATATGCTTTATCCAATCCTTCATCGGTTAGATTAAAGTTTACAATGTGCTGTCCAAAGGCATCGTTTGAGAATACTGTTTTTAACTGTGGACAATATGTCAACATGTTGTCTGGCCAGTGAATCATTTGCATTTCGACAAAGACAAAGTCATATTTTCCTGTGTTGATTGTATCATTTGTCTTTACGACCTGATATGGAACTTGATCAAAGTATTGTTCAATCATATTCTTCTTTCCAGAAATAGATGCGTAAACTTTTGCGTTTGGATATTTGGCATATACTTTTTTAAATCCACCCGAATGATCTGGTTCTGTATGTTGAACAACAATATTGTCAATTTCTCTTCCTTGAAGTACAGATTCAACTCTTTCCAATAGTTCTTCTGTGAATTCTTCTTCGACTGTATCAAAAAGTGTGACTTCATCATCTACAACTAAGTAGGCATTATATGTACAACCTTCATCAATTGGATATAAATCACCATGGAAGTGGCGGTTATTTAAGTCTCTAACCCCAACCCAGTACACGTTATCTATAATTTTTTTAGCTCTTTTCATTTTTGTTCACCTCTTCTTTTTATTGTATAATTATTTAGAGAATATGTCTATTCATTTGCATCTTTTATATTTTTTGAATAAAAAATATAAAAAGTCAACTAAAAAGTGTAAGTGTTTTCTTTTATAAAGAGTATAATAATAGTTAGGAGGAATTGTCGATATGATTATTCAAAGTAAAAGAATTTGGGTCGTAAATACATGGTTGGCAGCCCAAGTTGAAGTAGAAGAAGGAAAGATTGTTAATATCTATCCATATGGCGAAAAAGAAGTGGATGAGGATTATGGAGATAAACGAATTATCCCAGGATTTATCGATGTACACACACATGGTGCTTATGGATTTGATACTAATGATGCGAATGAAGAAGGCCTTCGTAACTGGATGAAAAATATTGTTAAAGAAGGGGTTACAGGTATTCTTCCAACAACAATCACACAGTCTGAAGAAGTTTTGACAAATGCGGTTAAAAATGTTGCGAAAGTTGTTGAAGAAGGGTATGAAGGTGCAGAAATTTTAGGTATTCACTTTGAAGGACCTTATTTGGATCAAGTATATAAGGGAGCACAACCTGAACAGTATTGTGTAAAACCAGATCTTGAACAATTCAAACGTTACTTGGCAGCTTCTAATAATTTAATTAAAATCGTGACTATGGCTTGTGAACACGATGATAACTATGAATTAACTAAATTCTTACGCGCAAATGGAATTGTGTGTAGTCAAGGTCACTCAGGAGCCACTTTTGAACAGGCTCGTTTAGCCATTGCGAATGGTGCAAACTCAATGACTCACGTATTCAATGGTATGACTAAATTCCATCACCGTGAACCAGGATTAGTTGGTGCTGCAATGCGTTATAGAGATGTATATGGTGAAATCATCTGTGATGGAAACCACTCAACTTATGAAGCATTAAACGACTTCTTTACAGCTAAAGGAGCAAACCACTGTATTATGATCACTGACTCATTAATGGTTAAGGGACTACCTGTTGGTACAAAAGTATTGTTTGGTGGAAATGAAATCGAATTATATCCAGATGGAAGTGCACACTTAACAGATACGAAAGGTCTTGCGGGATCTACATTGCATGTCAACGATGGACTTCGTATTTTAGTAGAAAAAGCAATGGTTCCTTGGCAAACAGCTATCAATGCTTGTACATTGAACCCGGCTCGTATGTTGAATGTAGATGATCGTAAAGGATCGATTCAAACTGGAAAAGATGCAGATTTAGTTGTATTAAATGATGACTATTCTGTTGAAATGACATATGTAAAAGGTCAAAAAGCATTCTAATATAATAAAAGCACATTTAATGTGCTTTTATTATGTTTTCGTGTTTTATAGTATCATCTAGTTTATTATCGGTGATAATCATGTCAAAATCATCAATATTGGCTATTTTTGACATATACTTCTTATGGAATTTTGTATGGTCTGCCATACAAATTTTTTTATTGGAAGAATCAAGAATCGCTTTTTTAACTAAAGCATCACTCATGCTGGGAATGGATACGCCATAGTCTAAGTCAAGGCCTAATACGGAAATAAAGGCTTTATCGATATAATAGTTTTGAAAGAATTGAATGGTGCTTTCAGATAGAGCTGCCTGAGTTACAGGATTATAGGTGCCTGGAGCCATAATGATTTTCGCCTTGGTATTTCGATCTACATAGTGAAGAATCTTCCAGAAATTTGTAAAGATTGTGATTTTTTTATGGTGTATACGTTTAAAGAGCTCAAGGCAGGTTGTACCACAATCCAAATAGATAGAATCTCCATCTTGAATGAGTGTACTAGCATAAATCGCGATTTCTTTTTTATCCGATTGTGACATACCTTCTTTGATTTCAAAGGAAGGTTCAGTTGAACTAGACTCATTGAGTGTGGCTCCTCCATAGCGCTTTGTGGCGAGTCCTTGGTTTTCTAGACTATCTAAATCTCTTCGTATGGTCATTAAGGAAACGGAGTATACTTTTGCGAGTTCACTTACTTGTACGGTTTTATCTTTTTTTAGTTTTTCATAGATTTCATATCTTCTTTGTGTTGTGTTCATAATTCTATTAAAGCACAAAAAGAAACAGAAGGGAACATGTTTATTTGTGTTCTTTTGAAATAAATTGTTTGATGTGAAAATGTTATTGAATCAAAATTTTTCTGGTGTTAGTATACAGATGAACTTAAGGAGGATCTATTATGGAATTAATTATCGATTCATCAAATATTGAACAAATTAAAGAACTAAATGAGTTATTAACAATTACGGGTGTTACGACAAACCCTACAATATTAACAAAATCGAATAGAGAAGCAATGGATGTAGTAAAAGATCTTTGTGAGGTGTTGAGCGAAGATCAATTGTTGTTTATTCAAACGGTACAGACCTCTTTTGAAGGTATTATGGAAGAGGCAAAAATGATTTCTTCCATTCGTAATAAAAATATGTATGTAAAGATTTTTCAAGGTTTCGTTAGGAGTGTTGATTATGAATGGATTAACGGATATATTCTATGATGTTGTTGATTCAGCAGTTAGCAAAGAATGTAAAAGGTTATCC
>OGOS01001710.1_pt1 | contig 13311 bp, 14 predicted proteins | sample 1552701 | NCBI WGS metagenome assembly OGOS01 (sample SAMEA2580128, study PRJEB22360) | human gut metagenome | biome: human gut; feature: human-associated habitat; material: faeces | place: Denmark | collected 2008/2010
CATATTCTGAAAAAGAGAATTTGATAGAGGATATAGAGCCAAATATTTACAAACTTAGAACAATTCATTCTAATCCTGAAAATTCATTTGGAATATATGAAAAGGTTGGAATTGGGAAAAGAGAGAAATTCTGCTCATATTTATCAAAGAAAGACATGTTTCTTGAGAAACTTTCAGAAGTGATAAATGAAATTTTTGATCCTAATGTGCCTTTTCAACAAGCTAAGACGGATAAGCCATGTGTATATTGTCCGTTTTCAAAACTATGCGCAAAAAATAATTAATGAGGAATATGACTTTTGTATCTGACCTATGGGAAAGATGGTGCAAAGGATAGGGACAAGATATATGAAAACTGCACTGGATAGGTCGGCGATAAATCAAGTTACAAAGTTCTCTGATGTGTTGTTATATTAAGATGTTGTTGTGAATAAAAAAATCAAAAAAATTTTAGAAAAATTGCAACTTAAAGATTATATGTGACAAAAAAGGAGATTCATCGTGTATTACGACGTATCTCCTTTTATAAGTTAAGCCAATATGTAATTTGAATTACTTTGCTTGTTGTTCGTAAACCAAAGTCATAGGAGGAAGATCGCAAACTTCGGCAGGACCGAAGTATTGGATAGGACCAGGGTAAACATAAGATGTTTCTTTAGCCCATTTTTCACGTTTAGCTGCAAATTTCTTGAATGGACCACCGTCAAGCTTAACAAGAGCCTTTTGGATAACTGGTTTCATTTCACCGTGTCTGCGCTCCATATTCATCATCATAGTGATTGGAATACCACCAGCAATCCATTGAACAGAAGGCTTTGTAAGGTTACGGATTGAAGACATGTAACCAGTAACACCAGACTTGATAAGTTGTGCAGCATTGAAACCAAGAGCATAGCAGTAGTCAGCGTCGAAGTTTGATGGAGCAGCGCAACGGCCTTCGTAACCGAAGAAGTGGTGCTGAGCAGCAAACTTACCAACATACTTACCTTCTTCTTTCCATGCAGCCAATTTAGTAGCTACCATTTCGGACAACAGTTTTTCAGTTTCAATCAATGATACCTGAACGTTTCCGTGCGGGTCACGATCCAAAGTCAACTGACGTGCAACACCTTCCGGCAGACTTGCATAGATAGCAGAGTTTTCCGGAGAAAGTTTACGAATGATATAATCACGTTGGTGAGATTTCTTAATTTGAGCAAACTCTTCTGCGTTAGCAGCCAGGAAGTCGTTCAATTCAGCAATCAGACGTTTCATAGCCGGGATGAATTCGACCAATCCTTCCGGAATCAATACTGTACCGAAATTATGTCCCTGTGCAGCACGATCTGCTACCACTTTAGCGATATAAGTCACTACATCATCCAAAGACATATCTTTTGCTTCTACTTCTTCAGAAACGATACATACGTTAGGTTGTACCTGCAAAGCACATTCCAGCGCGATGTGAGAAGCCGAACGCCCCATCAATTTGATGAAATGCCAATATTTGCGGGCAGAGTTACAGTCACGTTGAATGTTACCGATTACTTCCGCATAAGTCTTACAAGCAGTATCAAAACCGAAAGAAGTTTCAATCATATCGTTCTTCAAGTCTCCATCGATAGTTTTCGGGCAACCAATTACCTGTACACCGTATTTCTTAGCAGCATAGTATTCAGCCAACACACAAGCATTTGTATTAGAGTCATCACCACCGATGATAACCAATGCTTTGATACCCAATTCTTTCAAGATTTCATAACCTTTTTCGAACTGATCTTCTTTTTCCAGTTTGGTACGACCAGAACCGATAATATCGAAACCACCAGTGTTACGGTATTCGTCGATAATATCAGCTGTCAGTTCCATATATTTGTGGTCAACCAATCCACCAGGACCCAGGATGAAACCATACAATTTGTTTGCAGGGTTCAATTTCTTTACGCCATCAAACAAACCAGAGATTACATTGTGTCCACCAGGAGCCTGACCACCAGACAAAATTACTCCCACGTTCATAGGAGCATATTCTTTTTCTTCTCCTTCAACAAATTTAATCAACGGCATGCCGTAAGTATTCGGGAACAATTTCTTGATTTCTTCCTGATCGGCAACCGACTGTGTAGGTTCTCCTTCCTGTACCTTTACAGCACCCTTCAATGCCTTAGGCAATTTTGGCTGATAAGCAGCTCTTGCAATTTGTAATGCGCTTTTTGTCATAATTGTTTTTAATTTATATAAGGTGTATAAATTTCGGTATGGCAAATTTCGCCTTTTTTTCGGAAATATGAAAACGTATGCAAAAAAAATGTTATCTTTACCCCGTAATCAATCTATTTTATTAACCCATTAAAACAATAAAACTATGGCTAGTAGAAGAAATTTAAAAAAGAACGTCAATTATATTTCCGACCTTATCGCAGGTCTGTGTATCGTAGAAAGCATGAATGCCAAAGATGAAAACCGTGAAGAACTGAGCAAATTGTTCCTTCAGGCAGTCAATCTCCGTCAGGACATCATCAGCCGCATCAGCCATACTGAACCGGGTAATGTAAAAGGCTTCTATAAGAAACTGAAAGAAGACTTCAACAACGGTACACAAACTATTTTCAAAAAATTGGAAGAACTGGGTAAATAAGGAGCATGAAACAAGCCATTTGCAGCTTTATCTACCACAAGATACTGGGATGGAAAGCTGAAGTTTCCGTCCCTGATTTCGACAAGTGCATTATCTGTGCAGCCCCTCACACCACGAACTGGGATCTGTTTATCGGCAAGCTGTTTATCAGTGCCATAGGTCGTGAGTCGGGATTCATGATGAAAAAAGAATGGTTCTTCTTTCCGTTGGGTATTTTGTTCCGCTGGATGGGAGGAATCCCCGTACATCGTGACAAACGTACCTCAATGGTAGATCAAGTCATCAAGCAAGTAAACGCCAGCGAGAAATTTCATCTTGCCATCACCCCTGAAGGAACCCGCTCTCCTAACCCGAACTGGAAAAAGGGATTCTATTACATAGCATTAGGGGCAAACATTCCTATCGTACTGATCGGTATCGATTACGAAAAGAAATGTATAACAGCAGGCAAGTATATCATACCCAGCGGGGATATAGACAAGGATATGCGCGAAATCAAATTGTATTTCAAAGATTTCAAAGGAAAACATCCTCACAAATTCGTTCTAGGCGATATAGACTGACAATGTATAGTCTTTATATACAACGTCCTGTGTGCTTTTTCACACGGGACGTTTTGTTTTTATAATTCATCAGGAAGTTCCTTTTTCTTTTTGTACAAATTTTCTCTAAAACTTCATGATATTTTGGAGAAAAGATGCTGAATTTTTAATCAAAATATCTGCAATAATTTATTTCCCATCTTCGATTCACCGAAAGTAGACAGACAGTGATTTCGACAAGACAAACATACACGTCAAGATTCACATGAAATTTTGTAACTTTGCAGACATTTTTTGAGATAACAACAATGAAAAATAAACTCATCCAACTATCTATATGGATTGCCGCCCATATTACCCTTGTGGTAGTGCTAGTGACGGCTGTGGCCCTCTTTTTGCCTTCTTCGTTCGTCTGGATAGACACTTCGGCCATCACACCAATGCTGGGCGTAGTGATGTTCGGCATGGGACTAACACTCCGTCCGTCCGACTTCAGACCGGTCTTACAGCATCCGAAAGACATTCTCGTCGGCGAACTGGCACAGTTTCTTATCATGCCCTCACTGGCGTGGCTACTCTGTAAGTTACTGTCTTTGCCGGAAGAATTCGCCTTAGGAGTAATCCTCGTAGGATGTTGTCCGGGAGGTACGGCCAGCAACGTTATCTGCTACCTGGCCAAAGGTGATGTAGCCCTGAGTGTAGCTATGACCGGAGTTTCTACCCTGCTGGCTCCCATCATGACACCTGCCCTCGTATGGTTACTTGCCGGTGAATCGGTGGAAGTAGACGTAACAGGCATGTTTTTAAGTATCGTACAAGTGGTGATAGTGCCCATCGTACTGGGAGTAGCTGCCAATCATTACTTCCAGCGGACTACCCGACGGATAGTGCCATTGCTACCGATGATTTCTACCTTATCCATTGCCTTCATCATCGGCATCATCGTAGCACACAACGCGACCAGCATCCTTACATGCAGCCTGATAGTAGCTGTAGCGGTAATTCTACATAATGTATTCGGACTAGTCTTAGGATACGGCCTCTCTGCCATAACCGGAAGCGAACCGTCTAAACGTTCGACCATTGCCATCGAGGTCGGTATGCAGAATTCCGGTCTGGCAACTTCACTTGCTGCCACCCATTTTGCCTTGTTTCCTATGGCAGCCGTACCCGGAGCCATGTTCTCGGTATGGCACAACTTTTCAGGCAGCATCGCAGCACAGATTTTCAGAAGACAGTCAGATAATCAGCATAATGTGATTTTATAAGAATCAAGGTCTATATGGTATTCGGTGCATTAGATAAGAAAAGTTGAGGTAAGGGCTAAAGTTAGCAATAAACCCTATAAAATTTTGCCATTCGTATCTATATAATACCAGTCGGGACTATCCCAGTAATATTTTTCATCTTTAGAATCAGGAACGACCTTACTTTCTCCTGAAAATGTAACCTTTGCCTTGCCATTCTCAAAAGGGAAGGCAAATTTGAATTGGGGCTTTATAACTATATTCCCTAAAGAATCAGCGAAGCCAATCAGTCCGTTTTCATCCGTTATACGAAACAGTCCTTCCCGAAGTTTATCCGGTCCGTTGTCATACTGAAAGACGTAGAACAGTTCTTCGCCTTGACCATTCAAGCAGACAATCCGGGTATCTTGCTTGTTTTCGTATGCGAAAACTAAATTTTTGACGCGATTTATTTGACAGTAATTATACTTGCCGTATGGCACAATGGTATCTCCCCGTTCATTTAGGAAGCATACGGGAACACCTGTCTCAAGATTTTTCTCAAATGTATGAGCAATCAGTTTGCCTTTTGTCTTCCTGAAGAAAACGTTCATGGTCCATATAGACTCTCGGTATTTGCTTTTGCCATAATAACTGATGGCAGGTGTCCATCGGGGCATACCTTTGATAATATTCACAACTTGCGCGTCCCACTCATGTATGCCGCAGCTACGGAAAACATCAACTTCGGATACTTCTCCATACGAATTTATTTTTACTTTATAAAATCCTCTCACCTGTTCTTTATTACCTAACAAACTCGGGTCATACACAAGTCTTTCGTCTATATAATTTTGTATAGTCCTTGGATTTCCATCCATGAAACGAGATGGTGATTCCCATTCCACAAAGCAATGTTTCTGTTCTTCTTCCCAAATACTGTCTTTTCTTACTCTGTCTTTATAGTGTTGTGGCAGAAATGGGACATATACTGTGTATAGACATTCCATACGCTTCCCGTTCTTGTCCCGACATGGTAGGCAGTGCGGAAGTTCTTTGGTCAATCTAATGACTTCCTTGTCGAAGTCTTTATATTTGGTTGTCAAAATATTGATAGCACGTGGCAATCCCAAAGTATCAATGGAAAACATCACTACAGAATACCCCGCCCTGTTCTTTTTCAGCAATTCTTCCGGGTATTTCATCTTGGCAACATAGTATTTTGTCAGATCATAATCCCAAACAGCCCATCGTGGAGGTTCTATCGTGGATAAATCTTTAACAGGTTCTCCGGTTATCATTGTAACACCCATGTTCCAAATTTCCTCTTTACGCCAGATACTGTCCAGCCGTTCTTCGTTCTTACGCTGTCCTTCAATACTGTTGTCTGTTACACATTTGACAGAGCCGACTCCCATCGTCAAGCTATCCGGCAGATATTGGAAAACCAAAGTGCTGTCTGTCAGTTCTTGAATGATATACTTTTTCCTTGACTCAAAAACCTTGATTGTATCTCCACATAAAGAATAAGAATAAAATGTTTCTGTTTTCTTCTCATCAGATAAAAAAGTCTTTTTCCATCCTGCATCACGAAATTCCATCTCCATGGCATATTGCTTGTCTTTGGGAGCTTGTACCTTCCAAATTTTGTTTTCCAGCAATGCGGATATGTCTGTATAATCGCTGTTTTGTGCGGCAAGCTTACTGATAACGACCAATGAACACAATATGAACAGAAACTTTTTCATAATCTTTCATCTTGATGACACTCAAAGATACTGATAATAAATAACCTAACCAATTTTTGACTATTCCTTTTCGATTAAGACTAAGGAAATTAATTCTTATATTTGATTCCTTTTCTGTCTTAAAACTGTATAAGGCTTTTTCCGTAAATCTGTATAAGGGATATAGCTATTTGAAATTAAATGAGTTAGAAGAATTACCTTGTTTTGGGGTAACGATTTGGCAACCGTCCCAATTGCTGTGGTCTGCGTTATATTACTTTTCAAGTAACTCTTTTCCTTTTGCAAATTTAGAAAAAAAATAGAGATATGAGAAACTTATTTTAGCGCATTATTTCAGTTTGCTTATATAGTAAAAGACCATGAAAGGCAATTTAAAGCTCCTCCCCCTCTTTTAACTATAGATTGCATCTGCACCTGATAAATTCTACCATCATACTCTGGAAACAGTTTTTTTATATGTTTCAAAGCTTCTTCATCTGTAGAACGTCCTACACCTGGGACAATTATTACATTTTGAGTATGAATCATATTTATATAAGCCCAACTCATATTATGATAATCACTTAGCTCTAAATCGATGACTTTAAAGTATGATTCTAATTGACTTCTCATCTTAGCGGCAATATCATCAGGGTAAACTTTCAGATTCACCAGTACTTTATTACTGCCAACAGCATGTAAAATTCCATCTGTATGACCACAAACGTCACTTCTATCCCAAGGCAAAAATAAGAACTTATGATTTGGAAATAACTTTTCCATTAGAGAAACAAGATATTTTCTATCCATATCAGGGTTCTCAATAAATATTTTCTCCGTCATTATAACAACAGCGGTGTATCCTCTACCTTTTTTTATGCTTCCAAAGGTAAAGTTACCACCGTCTGCTACAATGGGAGAAACACATATTGAAGAACTTGGTAATATCGTTTTAGCCAGCTTAATGGAAGTTTCTGTTGATGTTTCATAATCGCGAAGTCCTTCCAGATAGTCAGGATGATATTTAAACTGAACAAAAGAATTACCATCTACTTGTACTGGCATATAATCTCTACACCAATAATCGGCTGTTCCTTTCAATACGCCGTAATGCACATCATGCTTTGACAATATTTCAGTCAATTCATTGTACACTTTCGGATAATATCTTTTCAGATTCTCCGAAAAAAACACATAGTCCATAGTTGATTTTAAGATTTTCATTGCTGATCTGCGTCAAGATTAGTAAAACGCCACATACGGTCAGTTGCTTCCCCTTTTATTTTTTTTACATTTATTCTGGCGGAAGACATAATACGAACTTTATTAAAATCTTCATTATCCATCCAGACAATAGACAACCCTTTCTCGAAAATTGAGGCATTACCAAACAAATCTTCCCATAAATATTGTGGCTTGAATTTATCTATTTCTCCTTCTTTCAATTTTTGAGAAGCCTTATTTGTAAAAGTCTTTTCATCATTATTAACCAAGGATTTATAAGTATACCCTCGAATAAGAAATGATGCACGATATTTTCCTTCACGCTCAAAAGTCATGTCAACACCAGACCTATTGGGACAAATCGCTCCTACCGGGAAATAGGGAACATCTCCTACATGGTACATTTGAGGTTCAATTATACTTTTATTCTCTTCATCATGAAAATAGAACTCAATATCAATTGGATATATCTCGTATTCTCCATTTACGACATAACGTCCATTAAATACAATTTGGGCAATGTCCTCAAATTGCTTTGTCAGTCCACTAACAGTATTAGCTGGAGCAAACCGTTCAAGAGCATTTTGTAATCTTTTTAAGTGATTCATTTAATTATTCCTTAAGTGTTCAACAATAATCCTATAATTTTCAATGCCGATGTTCTTCTCCGTAAGGGATTGATTAGCATAATTTTTACTAACCAGCAGTCTATTGTTATCATATAAATAATTCCATAGACCTTCTCCCATTAATGTTTTCCATTGGGCTTCGTGCCTCATCACAAGAAACTTTACTTCTTTTGCAGAGGTAGCCAAATAGAGCAACACCATTTTTGTAAATTTCTGAGATGGAAATAAATTCTTAATAGCTGGAGATACCAGCGAAGTGTAAGCAAAATACTGACATAAGGAAACATGATTAAAAATATTTTCCTTTTCCTGTTCTCCATATACGGCTGTTCCTAAAGGAAGTATTTTCTTTCTCCAATAATAGTCACCCAATATTCTTGTTGGCTCGTAATAGTCAAATTTAGTTCCTTCCATTGACAAAACCTTTCTTTTGTCCTCCATGATTTCTTCAGCCATCTGAGGTTTGAACATATTTGCAAGATTCTTATTCAGGTGCTCTACATATCCAGGATTCAAAGAAAGGATTACAAGTTTGGAATTAAGGATATTTCCACTCCATGGCTCAGGAGGAACACATAAAACCAACTGTCTAGTGGGGTTATCTTTTTGTTTTTCATTATACGCATACACGTATTCTTCATCACCAGGAAACACCAAATCATCCGCAAAATAAAGGTCATACCCAGATAACTTGGGCAATAATTCTTTCCAACGATTTAGATATAGAACATAGTCCTTGTTCATAACAGCCTTGCTTATTGATTCTTGGGCTGTCAATAAATAATTATGACATGATTGTTTTTCTTCTGAGGACTTTATATTAAAACGATTTATTATTGCGGTATAATCTAATGGAATACTTCTAAAGATTATAGTATATTCGTTAGAATTTACATCCGGATATTCGTTATAACGAAGTAAAATTTCTTCAACCAATAAATCTACAAGCTGCATTAAATCAATATCTTTCTGCTCTAAAAGGGTTTCCGTTAAAAGAGTTTCCGTTTCTCTCAAATAATCTATATAAGAAAACAACGAGCTCTTTATATTATCTTCATAACTTCGATATTGAACGTCTTTTGCATGTTCACTTATATCCTTCTTAATTTCTGTATATAAATTTATACCTCTTGTTACAGCAAAACCTAAATCACATAATTTATTTTCTATAGTCAAGTGACTGAACTCATCAGAACTTGAATCTATATATGCTCGTATACGATGAGGAAGAGTAATTATACCATCACCGTAAGGATAGAAAGCACTTTCATATATTTTTTGTTTCCCAATAAGATAGTTCATGTTATTTCTTTTATGTTTAAAGTAGACAAAATATAAATATCTCTAAGTAAAATCAATCTTTCAGATACAAAAGTAATATAAAGTCATAATAATCTGCCTAATAAATATGATTATTAAGGCTTTTCCTGAATTATAGTTTTTTACTCTGTTGTTCCTGTTTCGGTAATCCCAATGCTTTCATAAACTCGTATTTCTTGCGTCTGAACCAACTTACATGTGAAACGCCATCTATTTTGAGGTCAAATTTTCCATCTGAGGTTTCTATAAGTGAACAAACTGAGCCATCAGTCTTAAAGTGCTGTCGGAACTCTGTAGAATAGAGTTCGCCTTTAATGGTGACATCCTTGAACATGCACAGCTTTTTGATTAGCCCATCGCCAAAATTCAGAGTATCACGCAAAAACTTGATAGTAGGCATCAGCTTTTCCACATAAGGGAAGTAGCGTTTGACAAAATCCGTAAATTCCGACAATTTGCGGTATTGTCGTTCGTAAGCATTTTTCATTTCCTGTATCTGCTTGGCATGTTGTACCTCTCGTTGTATGGCTTCTTCTTCAAGTTCCTTTATGCGGTTTTGCAGATCTTCATTCCTGTGTTCAAACTCTTTCAATTTACCACCGCCCAAAAGAGAACCGACCTTTGCCACGAATGCGGCTTTCGCTTCCGTCTTGGCAGCTTCCAGTTTCTCCGACTTGACTTCCGGCCTTACCTCGTCAAGCTGTTGCTCTGCCTGTTGCTGCTCTGTCTGTAACTGTTGCACATTGGCTTCAAGTTCACCCGTCTGCCGTATCAAATCACGGTAGTATTGGGCTGTTGTCGTATGCCGTGCTTCCGAGCCACGTACGCCACGTTGCAAACCGTATTTCTCCATTACTCTTGCGTAACTGTCGTGATATGTTACCAGCTTCTCACGTGTCACTACATCGTCAGCACACAGACGCACGGTATTGGCTTTCTTGCGGTAGGAGCGTTTACCTTCCGTCTGCTTTTTCTTGGCTTTCCTGCGCTCTCCTGTTACTATCGGTACAACAGTGGCATGAATGTGCGGTGTGTGCTCATCCATGTGCAGGACTGCCGAAACTGTATTTTCCTTGCCGAAGGTATGGTACAGCCATTGCAGGTTGTCACCACACCACTCGTCAAGTCTGCCCTCGTCCTGTAATTTCATCATATCCTCGTGCGTACCCGAAAGCACGATTCTAATTGCCCGCACTTGGCCAGGGGTTATCTTACGTTTGATACCTGCCGTACGGATACGGTGACTTATCGCTTCGGTACGGTCGGACACTCCATCAGGAAACTCCACCAGTTCACGGTTGAGATGTGTACGTGTAGGGTCGGCGTTCTTGGGTATGGTCTTACGTTCTATGTGGTCGGATGCGCCCGTGTCAGCCGAGCCTTTCGCTTTGTTGATTTGAATGCTTATATATCCCATGCTTGTTTTTTGTTTTCAGGTTTGACAATTTGGTTTGTTGGTTTCCGTCTGCTGCGGTCATGCCGCATGGCAAACGGGGGTGTCCAGAGGGGTGTAACCCCGTTGGCTCATTGGGGCATTTTTAGCTGTGCCTGCACTGCGTAAAGAAAATGCCCTAATGAGCTATGGCTTTTCTGTTTCCAAAAGCCTGTGAGAGTACCAGCGGTATAAGCAGACCTTTTCTTGTCGTCGATATGATACGCTTTTCCTTGTCGGCCGGTCGGACAGCAGGCAGGTCGGATGTCCGACCGACCTGTCTGCAAATAGTGGCATTTCCTTCCGTTCGTATGTCCGGCAGACCTGTTGGTAGATGAAAACTCGATGAATTGATGATTTGATAGGATAATATACTGATACCCATAATGATATACATTCATCATCGTTTCATCAAACCGCTCGCCAAAAGAAAAGTGATGTAGAGTGCTGTGTGTCCTTTCTCTTTTCATCAGCCCTATTCTCTTGTTGAAAGGCTGATGAAGACGTAAGTTACTGTTTTTCTTTATGTTTATATATACTTTCATCATCTCATCAAAAATTTTCCAGTTGTGTTTTGTTTACCGTATAGTAACGTCCTATTCCCCTTATCGGCGAATAATGACAATCCCGATTCACAATCTTGTAGAGAATTGTACCTACGCAAATGAATTCTTCTTTTTTCTCCATGTTCTTGATACAGGTTTTAGTGCTGTCTACATTCTGTCGGCAACGGGTTAAACATGGTTGCAAAGCTATGGAAGTGTCGGTAAAATATTGATACGCAAATCTATGCGGAACGGCGCAAAATAGGTCATGCAAAAAGAAAATGCAGTATAAACGGGTGGCTCTTTCAGGTAAAAGGAGATAAAAAAGCCCGAAGTCGTGGAATATGCACTTCTTCGGGGACTGGTTGTTGCAGATAATTACAGATTGACTGACGCACTGATTAACGGATTTAACGACTTCATGTCGTCACTACGTCAGATTAAACCGTTAATCATCCAATTGTGGCCGATGCCGAGAAAGTGAAGCGTGAGGAACAGGCTTACCTGTCTATACCCGTCATCACGGACTTTACAGATGCCGGCGGCAACGACCGCATGAAGGAGATGATCTAGGATAACTACAACCGTATCCGTGCCGAAGTCCGGCAGATTGTCGCTAACGAGTTGCAGCGCATTCAGTACGCCCCCGAACTGCAATCCCTCTTGCAGAACAAATAGAAATATCATAGACGAAAAGAAAAATCCGTAATACGACTGGATATTCCAGACTGTATTACGGATTTTCCTTTTTTATAACGCGTAATTCTGATTCAGATTGACTGAAAAGCCTTCCATTTCTTAGGTATCTGTAAATCAAAGTTTGCCTTTCCAAGATGTACCACATCAGGTAAAAGACATTGCCTGAAACGAGTTTCATATTGTTTCATATGGATAGGCTTACCCATACCCATAGTAGCAAGATTACTGGAGTACTGGTAAGGAGGGAAATATACAAAAACCTTTTGACAAGCTTCTGTTGCAAGTTCGATAGCAGGTATCATGTCACTATCAGCTGATACTACAATGGATATATCACAATTCTTCTGATAGGCATCTGCTACAATCTGTGTGGCTATTCGTACATCAGTTTCCTTTTCCTCATGGGTATGAATAACATTTCCGCATTTGAAACAGGTTATAGATTTTTTCAGGTACTTACCCAATATCAACTTGAATTTCGGATTTTCTCTATTGGCTTGAAAAAAGGCATTCTGGCGAAGACTTTGGTCTATATCGTCAGGCTTTGCCGAAAAATACTTGACGGCAACAAGCTCCTGATTCGGACGCATGAACATCTCGAACAACTTGACTATATCAAGCCAGTAAAATTTCTTCCATTTAGCGTTGCTCTTCAGTCCGAAATAGAAATTGAATCCGTCAATATAGACTATAACGCGTTGTTTTTGCTCCATATTCCAATTGTATATATAAAAAATAAGCCACCTTTTTAGGGGTGGCGAGCCTTAGTATTTTCCACCTAAGGGCGATATTGTATTGCAAAAGTACAATTTATATTTGATAATACAAATATAGTAGAAACTTTTTTTATTTTTTTTCGTAATAAATCAAGGCGGACTTATCGCTTATTTTCTTGCTTCACCGCCTCTTCCGTTGCGGCACCTGACGTGTCAATGCGGAAAGCGAGTGCCACCACCATCGGCAAGGCATACATGTCCGCATAATAGCCGTTGGGCAGCTTGATACGTTTTTCAGCTTCAAGAGGATTCAAAACTCCACACTTGTACACGGCACGAATGGCGGCACGGAGCGTCGGGGCGATTACCCCGAACAGCTCTACCAGCTCCATTTCATTCATCCATATATTGCCTGTATCAGATGGTATGGTAATTCTACCATAGCTGTCCGTTGTGATTATTTCCCGTTTCATATCCCTGCCATTTTCACGTTCCCGAATGATTTGCTCAGCTTGTCGCCCAGCATCGTGAGGTCATTATCCAATTTCTGCACGGTTATCTGTAGGCTCGGCAAACAACGCCTTTCCGCTTTACAGCGGTAGGTTTTCGCTTACCTGCCCCCGAACCGTACTTA
>OGOS01001712.1_pt1 | contig 13296 bp, 7 predicted proteins | sample 1552701 | NCBI WGS metagenome assembly OGOS01 (sample SAMEA2580128, study PRJEB22360) | human gut metagenome | biome: human gut; feature: human-associated habitat; material: faeces | place: Denmark | collected 2008/2010
TCCAGAAACGAAATCCGACACTTCGGGTATTTAGTTGCTATCTGCATCAGGATGAGGCTACTCCACATCTCCATATTGACTTTATTCCTTATGTGACGGACTGGAAAGGAAAAGGAATGGATACCAGAGTTTCACTGAAACAGGCATTAAAAAGGCTTGGATTTCAAGGTGGAAATAAGCATGATACGGAACTGAATCAGTGGATAAATCATGAAAAAGAAGTTCTGGCAGAGACTGCAAAGCAGTATGGAATTGAATGGGAACAGAAAGGTACTCATGAGGAACATCTGGATGTCTATAACTTCAAGAAAAAAGAACGGAAAAAGGAAGTACAGGAATTGGAGCAGGAGAAAGAGCATCTAACTGCTGAAAAAGAAGAATTAACAGCACAAATTGCAGAATCCAGAGCAGATATCCAGAATTTAAAAGACGATAAGGAACAGGCAATCAAGGCGAAGCAAGAAGCAGAACAAAAGGCAGGGAACGTAGAAAAAGAACTAAAAAGTCTGGAAGATCGCAGAGAACAGCTACAGCCGATTATGGATAATGTGAGCAAAGAAATTAAGGAATATGGAACGGTTAAAACGTTACTGCCGGAGGCTGGCACTCTGGAACGGGCGGTAACTTACCGGGATAAAAAGATTAAGCCGCTGTTTATTCAATTAAAGAATAAGGTCGCTGCAATGGCGGCTCAGGTTAAAGAACTTACGAAAGAGGTGGAAAATTGGAAGGGAAAATATCAAAAGCTGAAACAGAAATATAATGGTATTCAGAGCGAACTGAATGATATGCGTAAAGACAATCAGAAATTGTCAGAAGAAAAAGATATATTACAAGGTGTTTCTGATAGGTATGATCGTGTTGTGCGTGTTCTGGGAATAGAAACTGTAGATGCGGCAGTACAGCAGGATATTCAAAATGAGAAAACTCTGGAAGAAAAGCGACAGATGGAGCAAATGCCGAAGGGAAATATTCATGAAAGATTGGCATGGGGAATGAAAAAGAGCGAGATGGAGAATCAGCAGCGTAAGAAAACTAAATCAAAAAACAGAGAAATGGAGAGATAAGATTATGGAAAAACACATTTATGATGAAAAGAACGGATTAAGATATACTTTGCAAGGAGATTATTATTTGCCAGATTTGGCACTGAATGAAGAAGAACCGACATATGGAAAATATGGAATGTTACGAAAACAATTTCTGAAGGAACACAGATCAGCAAAATATCAATACTTGTTGTTGACTGGAAAGCTGACGGAACATCTGAATCAGATCGATCAGGAGAGCAGAGAACAGGTGGAAATGCTTATGGAACAGATGGCAGAAAAACAGGGTGTAACTGAAGAATTAAAGGTACGGAATCAGATGAAGTGGGTTAGGCTGATGAATAATATAAAAGCCAGTGCAGAAGAAATGGTGTTGAGAGAAACACTTTATATATAAGTATTGTTTGTAAAGGACTGAACAGGAAAAGCACAATACTATCCTGCTTATTAAGATTTATTTCACATCTCTTGATTTTTATTACGGTTACTGATATAGTTATTACAGTAACCGTAATAAGGAGGGGATGCTATGAGGGATAATGTGAAAAGTGGTGCACTCACAGAAGTGACATTCTATATTTTGCTTTCACTCTATTCACCTAAACACGGATATGCTGTCATGCAATTCATTGAAGAAAAAACAGGTGGGCGGCTTTCATTGGGAGCAGGTACTTTATATGGTGCATTAAATTCAATGCAGGAAAAGGGATGGATTGAGCTTTTCGGAGATAGTGAAGGTAGAAAAAAAGAGTATCTTATCACTGTAAAAGGAAAGGAGATAGCTGAAAAAGAACTTATCAGACTTCGTGAACTTGTAGGCATTGCAAGCGGAATTGTAGGAGGTACACTATGAGTAAAAAGTGTTATCGTTTTTTTGGTGGGCTATTGACGGTACAGAAAAACTGGCTGAATAAGATGGCTGAAAAAGGTTATCGCCTTATTCGAACGGGGAAATTACTCTATGAATTTGAAAAATGTAAGCCAGGTCAAGTTCAATATTGCGTGGAGTTTATAGGACAAAAATCAAAAGCTAATGCTGAAGATTACCATGATTTCTTGGAAGAAATGGGATATTCCGTATTCTATAAAAATATCAATCTTAATTATTCTGTTGGTAAAGTTCGCTGGCGTCCGTGGGCTGAAATTGGCGGTCGTGTTGCAACAAACACTACAACATTTAACAGGGAATTGCTGATTGTAGAAAAAGAAAATGATGGAAAACCTTTTGACCTTCATACGTCCTATGAAGATAGGGCAAATTATTACAGTAATTTGCGAAATCCCTGGCTTTTATTAATGCTTATGCTCGCGGCATTTGCTACTGTAAATCGGTCTGTTATTTTAGGCATAGTTGCTGTGATTTTTCTAATCCCTGTCATTATATACCAGTTGCAAATTATGAAAAATAGGCATGAAGCGAAGATGAAGGAGTGGTGATTCAGGATAACAAGGTTGGTTTAGTTGATGCAATGTAATACACTGTCGTTTGAGGGTTAGTAGCCCGTTCTTAAACTTGTGGGCAGTTTGTTGCTGATGATATAAATATTAGAGAAAATTAATTGAAAGTTAAAAAAAGAAAGTAATAAGTAAACAAAGGCTCAATTGTAAACATGTATTGGGAACGCTATAATGGAAATAAGGACAGGAGGTGTGAACAATGCGTATTGGTGAGCAGATAAAAAACTATCGAAAAACTGCGGGATTAACACAAGAACAGGTGGCAAATTATCTGGGTGTTTCTACTCCAGCGGTAAATAAATGGGAAAAGGGAAATACATATCCCGATATCTCATTACTTCCAGCTTTGGCACGACTATTGAAAATTGATATGAATGAATTGTTTTCGTTTCATGAAGAATTGACAGAAAAAGAGATTGGACAATTTGTGAATGAACTTTCGGAAGTTTCATTGGACAGCTTTACCGAGGCTTTCGAGATGGCATCTCGTAAAATACAGGAGTATCCTCATTGCGACTTATTAATATATACGATCGCAACCGTTCTGAACGGATCTTTGACTTTGTCAGATCTTAATGACGAAGAACGAATGGAATATAATACAGCTATTATTGAGTGGCTGGAACGAACAGCAGATAGTCAGGATGAAAGAGTGAGAAATTCAAGCGTTTTTATACTTGCAACAAAATATGTCCAAATGGAGAAATATGAAGAAGCAAATGCCCTTTTGAAAAAAATTCCTGATACTGTAATTGATGCAACGATTATGAAAACAAGTGTATTAGCACATCAGGAAGGAACAGACACTGCTGCGTTATTCCTGGAGGGGAAACTGCTACAGGCAGTTGTCAATATTCAAAGCTACTTGTATAAGTTAATTGAAATGGAAGAAGAAACAGGAAATCATGATAAAGCAGAGAAAATTGCTGAGATTACAGATCACATGATATCGTTGTTTGGACTATGGAATTACGGCAACACAGTGCCATATCTGCTGATTGCTGGATATCGAAAAGATGTAGAAAAATGTGTTCAGTTAATTAAGCAATTATTAAGTGAATCACAGAAGCCTTGGAATATGACACAATCCCCTTTGTATTACAGGTATGAAGATACTGCACAGGGAAAAGCCTTTTCAGGAGTTGGAAAAAATTTTGTTCGTGAATTATATTCGGAAATTGAAAATAAGAAAGAGTATGAATTCTTGAGAGGGAATAAGGAACTCGAATCAATTTTTGAGGAACACTTGAAATAGGTTGTAAAAATGTATGGAAATAGATATAGTTGAGAAAGAAGAAAATTTTTGACATTTCCACAGATGCGTGCTAATATGATTATAGAAAAAGAGTGCTACCGATAGACGGTTAGTCCGTTTTACTATTTAGAATATCATCAAAGATAACCGCTTAGTTTACCAGACCAGGGCGGTTATTTTTGTGGTTTATGATTATCTTTGCCTAATGTATATCCGATACTAAAGCAGGTTAAGCCGAAGCTCACTACTGCTATGAAGTCAACAATACTCATTGGCTTAGCCCTCCTTTCCAGTGGATTCCCTTTCGGGTTTCTATGTAATCAGAGGGTCACAGTCCCTCTGTTGAAGGACTAACCGCCTACCGTTATGAACAATATCCTTGGTTTGATTATAACAGCATATAATCCGATATGCAATATAAATAAAAAAAGCATCCAGATACATAAAATCATGTGTCTGGATGCTTTTTGTTATGTTTATTTTAGTTTATGATTCTTCTTTGATAACTCCTTTCTTCTTTCGGTAATATACGAACAATCCGCCAAGGATCAGGATCATTCCGCCTGCAAGTGGAAGATAATCGATCCATTCTCCTGTCTTTGGAAGATCGAGTCTGGAATCATTCGTTACCTCATAGGTCAGATGATAGAAATAATAGTTACTTCCCTGCTTGATCGCTTTACTCGTATCGACGTTGTTCTTGTCTACTTCTGCCTGTGACATCGTCAGTGGCAATGTTATCGTGATCGGTTCTTTTAATAACGTCTTTCCTTCTTTGGTCTTCGTCTCTGTGATCGTGTAAGTATCCGGGATCAGTCCGTCAAATGTGACCTCTCCTGCGGCATCTGTTTTCGCTTTCGCTACTTCTGCCCCATCGGAGGACTGGATCACAAATTCCACATCTTTTAAGACTCTTCCGTTAGAATCCTTCTTGATCAGTTTCACGGAACCCTGGATCATCTGGTTTATAAATTTCGCTGTTCCTTCCAGTTGTGCTTTCGCTGTTGTGCCTGCAGGTCCGATATCAAATGTTACTGTTCCTTTGTCCTGGTCCAGAGTCGCATTGCTGCTATCACTCGTCAGACTATTCAGCTTGAAATATTTGAGCATACCGCCCTCATTACACGTATACGTACCATATTCCAGATCGTCAAATGTAACTGAAAGTTCAATCGGATCGCCAGGATGATCTTTCATCTGTTTCTCGACCTCTCCTTTGGTAAACTTAATCTGTTTCTCATAGCTGTGTTTCTTTCCATAGACATCCGTTCCACTCAGCGTGAACGTAAAGGATGGATCTCCGACATCCATGTTCAGATTTCCGGAATCAAGATCCTTTGTGATCGTTACTTTTCCTTTTGGCTGTGTACGGTCATGGGTGTTCGTGATCAGTGTCAGATCTGCATCATTCGCATCCGTATCATATGTCGGCTTGTAACCGATCTCAGATTCTCCCGTGATCAGATCTTCCTTGACCTCCTCCCATGTATAGTTGACTTTCTTTCCATTGACTTTCACTGGAAGAAGCTTGCTCTTTGCCTGCCAGTTGTTTTCAGAGCTTAAGGTAAATGACTCTTCCACTTTTCCATCGGCAAGCAGATTCACAGACACAGATTTCGGTCGGATTCCATCCTTGTTTCCATTGTCATTCCAGATCTTTTTCACTTTCTTCTGTGTCGTTTCTGGCGTATGGGTGTTCGTGATAATGATGTTCTTAGTTGTTGTGCCATCAGCATCCGTTGTTTCATTGGTTTCATAGGAATCCATATATCCTGTCTTGGCATCGCCCGTTAAGCCATCAAAAACTTCTTCCTTAATCTCATAATTGATTTCTTCTCCTGCTTTATCATATTTATCTAAATTATGAAATGTTGTATTATCACTCCAGTTATTAGAGGCATTCAACTCTATTGGCTTACCATATGCTTCTCCATTCTGATAAAGCGTTGCTTTAATAGCCTTAACTCTCATACCATCTGCATCACTTCCATCTTCCCACACTTTCTGTACATTAATATCAACTCGACCTGGATTATCATGAACGTTCGTAAACGTAACCACATAGTTTACACCATCCCATACCGGATCCTTACTTTGATATCCCTGTGGCACATCCTCTGTAAACTTCCAATTATCCTTGTCATCCTTCTTGATATCCGTAAACGTCATCCAGTTGTTTTCTTTCGTCAGCGTATACGTCTTGACTTCACCCGTCGTCTTATGTGTCGCCTTGATCGTGATCAACGTTGGCCGGATCTTGGCTGCATCGTTATGATCATCCCAGATCTTCTTTAATGCGATGTATTCTGATTTCTGATTCACAAAGGTATCGGAATCATGAATGTATGTACTTGTGTCATTATCTGTATTGTTCTCGGCTTTCACATCATGGATCAGGTTCTCTTTCGTATTATTGATCACTTCTCCTTTCAGTGTCAGCTTCTTGTCACTTCCTTCGTATCCCGCTGGTGCGGATGTTTCCACAACTTCATACATCTCACAGCCTGTTCCGTCTTTTGCGTAGATATCCGTTGGCAGTCCGATAAATTCCAGATATTCAAACTGGTCATCCTGTGAAATGGCTGTTGCGATCGTATCACCTTTCTTGAAGATCGTGTTGCCTTTACCATTTACGATATCTGTCTTTGCTTTCAGGGCAAATGTCGCTCCGGCAAGTTTCTTTCCGTCCTGATCAGTCTTGATCAGATGGATGCTGTATTTCTGCAGAACGTCACTTGCTTCCACGGATACATTGACTTTCTTGGCAGTCTTTAATGCGACATCTTCTTCGTCCGGATCGATCACATCCACGGTTGTCTGGATTGTCTGGAACTTCGCATATTTCCCTGTGCTCTTGAAGTTGATGTTCAGTTTCAGCTTTCCGCCTTTTTCTGCAACAGTTGGTGTAAATTCCACATCATCATCGGTCACATCCACATCTTCTGCACCATCATCGTCGTATTCAATTCTCCAGCTGAAATCCTTTGCCTTGAACTTATCACCTTTTAAGAAGCTGTTCTTTGGCATTGCTTTGATCTTGACCGGCTGTTCTTCCTTAAATGTATCTTCCTCGATCTTTAAGATCTGATCCATCGTATAGGTTGTCTTTAACTGGCTGTCTCCATAGAACATCTGGCTCATATCCTCGACATTGGATGTATTAAAGGAGGATAAGTCGAGCGTCTTGATCGAATCCATACCATAGAACATCTGGCTCATGTCCACGACAGACGCAGTGTCAATATTCTTAAAGTCGATCTTCGTGATCTCTGAACAATCCCTGAACATCTTTGCGGATACTGCGTTCATATAGATCACCTGTCCGGCTCTCTGACTGGAGATATAGTAATCTGTCCCGTCGTTCCATAAGACAACGCTGCCATCCTTATTCTGTGAGACATCCGTTGTACTTGTTCCTTCGGGTGCTGTTACCCAGGTAAAGGTAACCGTCTCCGCTTCTTTGATCTTCTCATTTAGTTTTTCTCCTTTTTCCAGGACATAAACGCCACTGCTTGGATCATTTCCATTGTTTCCAAACGGATCTTCCTTATCTGGTACCTTATCACTGTCTCCCATGTCATTGACATTTCCTGCCGTCGTATCCCAGTTAAGTTCGACTTCATGTTTTTCCTGATCCACGACATACCCTGCAGGAGCTTTGATCTCTTTTACATAATATTTTCCAAGATAAAAATTTCTGGTCTCAGTTCCATCATCTCCTGTTCTTGTAAAATAGATTTCATCGTCTTTTGTCGTTGTCTTCTGATCAATGAGAGTATCTTTCTTCCAGACAACGCTGCCATCATCTTTCTTGATATCCTCATCGGCATACAGACCATAGACTGCCCCTGTGACCTTGTCATTTTCATAGACAAAGCTCTGTGCTTCCTTGTCATAATCAGATAAGACTTCTCCTTTTTTACTCAGACTGATCTGTCCCGGAACCGGACTGTCCGTCTGCTCAAACTTGTATGTTCCATTTCCGGCATTATCGTATGTGATCTTGACACTCGTTGATTCCGCACTCAGTTCAAAGGCCTTTTCTTCTGCATCATCCATGTTGTATCCTGCAGGTGCTACCGTTTCTTTGATCGTATACTTTCCGTATGGAAGATAGCATGATGCTTTTCCATCTCCATCAGTTCCTGTTGTCAGTGTTGCTACCACGTCATGATCTTCATCATAAATCTTATAGACAGCGTCATTTAGCAGTTTCTTTGTCTCTTTGGAACGCTTGGTCAGTTCGATCTCGATCATCTTTTCATCATCATTATACGGTCCGAACGTTACCGTCTTGTGAACGTCTGATTTGATCAGAACGACATCTTCATCTTCCATCATCTCATGTTTCGGATTGCCGTAAGTCTGATGCAGGGTATAAACACCGATTGCCAGCGGAATGGATGTTGCTTCTCCTTTTTCGTTGGTTGTCAGTGTATCGACCACATCTCCGTGTGGATCGATGATCTGAAATCTCGCCCCGACCTCTGGCACATATTTGTTTTTATTGACTGACATCTGCTTTTTAATCGAAATCTTTGCTGACTTCGTGTAATCGTCTTTCAGACTGAATTCGTAAACTTTGATTCCATCTTCGTCTTCTGCTTTCATCTCGGAAGAATACTGTGGTGCTGCAAGATCATATCCTTCCTCACCTCTTGTCTGCAGAACGATAAATCCAGTATCTTTGGTAAAATCTTTTAATAACATGACTGCGTTTCCGTCTGCATCTGTGACAAGTGTTCCAAGGATCGCTTTTTTATTACTCTTTTGTAGTTTTTCGATATAATCCAGTCGGTCCTGTGAAGTTGCAAGTGTCTGGTCCTTGAAATCCTTTACCAGTGATTCATCCAGCAGAACAAACTCCGCTCCCTGTTCCGGTTTGGATCTTCCATTTTTCACCATCGATTTTCTGATCCGGACTTTCCGGCCATTGTATGGATTATCCAGTTCAAACTTCTTAAATGTTTTATCACCGTCCTTGATCGTTACATCAAAGTCATCGGCAAGCTTATAATTATCTGTTCCTTTTGTCTGATGGACCGTATAAGTACCAGGATCTAATCTTCCTGACTGAGCAGATCCGTTCTCATCTGTGACAAGTGTTTCAACGACTTTCTTTGTTGCCTTATTGATGATCTGAAACTCTGCCTTATACTCTTCTTTCTTCGTGTATTGAGCCGTTTCTTTATCGGAGATCCTTGTGACCTTTGTCACCGCAATGGCCGCATATTGTTCTGGATCGTTCGATTCAATCTGATACGTTGCTTTCGATCCATCGATCGTTACCCATTTATCAGGTACCATCTCATATCCATCGGTTGTCTTTGTCTGATGGATCCGATAGGCTCCATATGGAAGCATTGATGTCTGTGCGATTCCTTTATCATCGGTCGTGATCGTCTCTTTCAAGTTGTTCTTTGAATCATAAACTTCAAAGACTGCCTGTGCTTCTGGAACATTTTTCCCGCCGAATGTCTTCAGGACTTTGATCGTTCCTTCGTACTCTTCCTCCGGCAGATACTGTGTTGTATTCTGGTCGATCGTGACATAAACATCCTGACTGGATGTCTTATACCCTAATGGAGCGTACTTTTCATGCAGACGGTAATATCCTGGATACAGATCTGTTATCTTTCCATAACCGTTCGCATCGGTCACAAGCTGTGTGACATAGGATCCTGCCGCATAAACAACACTCTTATTATCAGATCCTGTGATATCACGGGCTGCATACAGTTCATAGACTGCATCCTTAAGACTTGCTTCCACTCCATGGTCACCTTTCGGATTCTGTACCTTTCCCTGTTTGATAATCTCAAGATCCACTTTTCGGAATTCATTCGTGTAATTAAATGTAAAGGATCTGACTCCACCCTGTTCAATCTTACTCTGATCCGTCTGATCTGGAAGTAAATGTCCAAATGCAGATTTCGTTTCTCTTGTCATCCAGGTATGAACGGACGCACTCTTCATCGCTGCGATCTTATTCTGTGCATCCTTTACGGCTTCCTGCATTGCAACGGAATAAGCTTTTGCCTTGGAATCATACCACCCATTTTTGGTGGCTTCTTTTTTCTGTGCCTTGGAAAGATCATTCCAGTTTGTTACATATGTTTTATTTTTGGAAGATCCTTTACTGCTTAAGGTACGCTGCACTGTATACGAAGCTTCTCCGTTTTCGTCCGTCTGCACTGTCCCTTTCAGCGTTCCATCCATATAGATCTGAAAACTCGCTCTAGCAAGTCCTTCCCTTGTCTCTGCATCCTTTTTTCGGATTTTAATTTTAACATTATCCGGACTTTCCATCGTTTTTGTTGCATTTGTCTTTGCTTTTTTGATCGGTGGCGGTGTATGACGGAATCCAAACAAGACCTGATGCGAATCTAATTTCTTCTTTTTCACACATTTCTTGACCGTGTAATAATAGATTGTTCCCTCCGGATCCTGATCACTGATCGTTTCACAGAACTTCTTTGCATCGTTCTGTGAATATCCTTTCTGGACATTCTTTCCAGCTTGATACACGGTATTCTGTTTGTTTGCTCCATGTCCGCAAGCCCAGATATATGCCTGTGTCAGTGCCAGTGCCTTTGTATTCTTGTTACTCTTCATAAAATACCACTGCAGAGCCTTTGCGATCCCTTTTTTCTCATAAGTCGCTGCATTGACTGTTTTGTACTTTAAGGTATCGCCAGAACACATTGTCTTTCCTGAATTTAAGCAGAACACTCTGTGTCCGCCTGCCGTCATTGCCCATAAGCCTTCGGATGCAGCACGTCCGATCGCAGGGATCTTATTACGGCTCATTGCCTGACTCATCGCAAGTGTCGTCTCTCCTGTGTCTGCTTGAACTTTCTTTGTCTTTAAGAAAAGACTTCCTCCTGAATTACTGAAATAAGTTGTCATTACAATCAGGAGGGCAAGCATACTGACACCGATCTTTCTTAAGATCATCTCTATGTATTTCTTCATCTCTTCCTCCTTTATTTATAACGGTCCGTAAAATATCCTGGTTGATTGTTCTTATCGATACGTCCATACTCGGAATCAATATGATCCCGGCTGAATCCTGTTTTATTTCCACCTTCAATCTCGACATCCCCCTGGAACATCGCATCATCACGGATCAGGTTGTGCAGATCGAACGATCCGTCACTCTTCTTCCAGATGGCATACAGTTCATAGGTCTGTCCTGCATCACAGAGTGTATTGACCGTCTGTCCGTCCGTATATTTCGGTTTGATGGCATCTGGATCTTCACTCCATCCGATAAAGGTATAGCCTGCACGCTGAAAGGTATTAGCTGGAAGCCGATCGTCTTTTCCATATGCAAGATTTTCTAATTTTTTACTTCCAGAAGCCCCATTTCCGTCGAAACTGACTTCATAGGTACTCTTTTCCCAGACTGCATACAACTGCAGTTTATCGGCTCTCTTCCATGTAATTGTCTGACCTGGTGAATAAGTGGCTGTCGTTGCATTTCGATCTTCACTCCATCCAACAAAAGCATAGCCTTTTTTTGTGTAACCATTGTCTGCAAAGGTGAAGTTCTGATCATATGTTGCTGTACCATCACCTGTCCATCCGGAATCTTCTCTGTTTCCATCATAGCTGACAGTATAAGTATTTGCTGTCCATTGTGCTACAGCACTATAATCTGTGCTACATACAACCCATCCTGTTCCCATCCATTCACCCCAGTCGTTATCACGTCTCCATCCAGCTAAACTATATCCTTCTCTCCATGCATCTGGAAAAGTAAAGTTATCCCCATCATTGAAAGTTCTTTCACTTTCACTAATACCTCCACCATTTCCATTGTAATAAACTTTATATTGGTTTCTTCCCCACAGATAAAGTGTTGCATGACAATCATGGTAACGATAATATTTTTTTGCAGATTTATCATAATAAGTTGCTACCGCAGTATCATATGCACTCATCCGAATTGTAGTTTCAACCCAATGATTTTCTTTGGAATGACCTGCTGTATTTGATACTTGGTGTGCCGCTGATGTCGCGGAAGGTGTGTCAAAATAGTTTCCACTATAATAATAATGTGCCGGTGCCCAATATCCTATTTTTAAATTAAACCACGAATAATTTCCTGAAGCATTCCGACTCGTTGATGGTGAAGTATCCAAAATTTTCATACCATACGGATTGTCATTCGTTTGCTTTACATTAATGTAAAGAGGACGACTTTTATCATTAAATGTATTTCCTGAATAAGTTTTATCTGTGGTAACAGTAAAATAAATAGTTGATGTTCCCCATGGTCCATTTATTGAAACACCCGTCCAATAACCATTTCCTGGATAAGAAGTACCACTTGACACTTTATCCGTACCATGCTGTGCTTTGACTATTTGACTATAAGCAACAGCTACAACAAATAAAACCACGATTGCACTTACCCACAATTTTTTAGTTTTTTTTCCGTAGTTTATAAGTTTGTGTTTCATATAACTCCTTTCTTTATTATTCTTTCTTCACAATTAATTTCTTGCCATCATTGATAAACAAAATCGTTCCGTCTTGATCTGTTCGATACAAATTTTTATTACTGATATATTTTTTGATTCTTTTCATTGCTTCTGGACGAGGATGATTGTATGGATTATTTTTTCCACAAGAAATGACTGCATACTTAGCATTAACTTTTTTCAGGAAAGCTACGCTACTGGATGTATAAGAGCCATGATGCGGAATCTGTAACACAGTTGATCTCACATTGAACTTTTTAATAAGCTCTGACTCATTGGAACTATAAATATCTCCAGTAAATAAATAGCTATATTTCCCATAAACTAAACGAATTACAATACTTGTTTGATTTACTTTTTTGTAGTTTTTACCAGGGGATAACACAGTACCTTTTGCATTACTTCCAAAATCAATTTTATCTCCCGTTTTTACACGTAATGTTTTAATATGGTATTTAGAAATTGCTGAATTTAATTCTTTTACATCTTTTGTAGATTTATTTTTCTTATATCCATATTTTGATTGAATTACAGTTCCAACCTTTCTGGTTTTTATTAGTCTATCCACGTTCCCAACATGGTCTGGATCGTTATGTGTCAAAACAATCTGATCAATAGAATTGATTTGATTGTTTGATAAAAAAGAATCTAATTTGTCATAGTACTTTTCATCTCCCGTATCTATCAGAGTATTTTTACTCTCTGATTGTACCAAAATAGAACTTCCTTGTCCGACATCAATAAAATACACTTTCAATGTCGGTGTTTTCTTTGCTTCTGTTCGATGTTGGCAAAGTATACTAAGTATCAGTACTAAACTTACAACTAATACAAATGCTAATTTAACATTATTTTTTTTACTTTTTTGAAACATTTAGATATCACCTCTTTTTCTTTGGCATAATTATTCCAATCCCGAAAAAAATTAAAAGCATAAGTCCAACATACCGAACAATCTTTTCTCTTCGGATGTCCCATTCGGAAGATTGAAAGTGCATGTCTTTGATCGTGCTGTTCTTTTTCTCCACGATCTTTTGTCCGTGGT
>OGOS01001718.1_pt1 | contig 13277 bp, 5 predicted proteins | sample 1552701 | NCBI WGS metagenome assembly OGOS01 (sample SAMEA2580128, study PRJEB22360) | human gut metagenome | biome: human gut; feature: human-associated habitat; material: faeces | place: Denmark | collected 2008/2010
GATAATGTCTATATACTTGATAGCCCGACTTGCTTCGTGATAAGATTCTTTCAGCTGTTGATAACCTTCCACACCTCTCTCTTTTTTCTTTGTCCCGTACATAAACTCATTGATTGAAAAAGGAAGAATCATACTTTTCACTCACACATTTCAAGCATAATTCTTCCTGTTTGTCTAATAACGCTTTTTCATTTTTCTAAGAAATGTCATGCCACCTGCACTTATAATCAATACAACAATCAGCAATAAAATCCATTCGCTATCATGAATGGTTCTTCCTGTTTCCGGAGGTGCCACTGTAGATGCATTTGTAAACGTAACCTCATCATTTCCTGTTGTGGAAGTTCTGAATTCTGCTGCTCTTCCATCAGTTGCATTACTGCCATTCAATTTATAGCTTGTCTTGTAATTCTTTCCAGGATCAGTTTCCGTAACTGTATATGTCCATCCTGTTGGCAGACAACTAATGTCTATGGATTCACCTTTTGCCAGGTTAAACGTAGCCTGATTATTTGTAAAGGTGAGATTCTTTACTTTATCAGTTCCTTTTTTTATGAAAATCTGCCCAGCCGTTATAGTAGCGGTACTTGCATCAGTTCCTGATGGTGGAACGGCTTTTATTGTAAACTCATACGATCTATTCGGTTCCATATTGTATCCGGTTACGGTTTTTCTTACCGTTAAAACAGTTGGTTTATAATACAGATTAAGTGTAATTGTATCAGAAGACGAATCATTTTTTGCTTCTTTTTCTAATTCGTTCCGAGGATCTTCTGTATCAAAAACATAACCTGAAAATGTTCCGTTTGCTTCTGGTTTTGCGTACGCTTTAACACTCTCATTTTCTGTTGCAAAGGAAATACTTCCTGTAGTTGTCGTTCCCAATTTTTCTGCACTACCCGGTACCTTAAGCCAATGCTTCACTTCTACCTTTTTCGTATCAATTTTCTTCCACTGGGCTACAATCTGATATCCCACCTCATTATCCCATACAGACACTGGAAGGTCACGGTTTGCGGCAAATTCATAATTTTCCTCAGAAATGTTAAAGACTTCATTATGCTGATATAACTTATCACTATATTGTGAAGGTCCATAAAATGGTTTCAGACGTAGCTTCCAGCCAAGGAATTCATATCCCTCACAGGTTGGTTCTGGACATTCCTCCCCTATTCGAAAGGTGCTTCCCATACCTCTTATCCCCTCATGGGTGTTTGGATTTTCTCCATAAGACTGCATTGGTTTGTTTGTTCTAGTATCAAGTTCCTCATTATACGGAATATTTTTCACAACGGCATCTGCCGGAAGCACACCTTCGCCGGCACCAGAATTGTAATGTACATAGACGCTTTCTTTCGTAGACATGAAGTATGCCGCATACAATTCCCAATCGGTATTAAGTGTTGTCTTCTCACCTGCAAATGCCAAAAATTTTTCATACCCCGCACTACTTGCTGCGGTTTTAGCTGCTGTCCAAATTTCATCATAAACTTGAAATTCTCTTGGTTCTCCAAGAGAAGTAGCATTCATATTATTTAGATCACCTACAACAGCTTTAGATTTTCCGCCATCAGTATGAACTCCACCTGACGTCTGTGCACTGTCTACACCCTCTCCTGCAAATCGATATCCTGGTTTTGGCTTTGCAAAAAATATTCTCACTTGTCTTTTCTTTAAAGATACTGCTACTTCATCTCCCACAGGATCCATATTTACCGTATCATTATCTCTCATTGGAACCAGCTTATTCTGATCAGGATCCCACATGACAACATCGATACCTTCACCACTTCGACGGTTGTCTGTTTTTAAACGTACGGTTAAAACCTGCTTTCCTGTTTGATACGGAGCTAAATTAAAAGTAAAATCTCTCAATCCTCCGTCTTGACATTGCACATTGAAACTATATTCGTACTCACAATCTTTTTCATTATCGTTTCTCGTATACTGTTTGGTTATTTCGGCATTCACAATAAGTTCACCAGCATGGCCTTTCACGCCATTATCCGATCCAACTCCATCTGGAACCTCCTTGTTACTATCTACAGCTGCTACTGTTTCTCCATTTAATGCCATATGAACCAATCTATATCCTCTTTTTACATGAAATTTTGGAACATCAATAGATCTATCGTAGTTCACTTTATCTTCCGTATATGTCCATACAAGTTTATGTTGTTCTGGTAAATAGTCCCATCCATTCTCTTTACTATGCTCAATATTGATATATTCAAATCCATTATTGTCTTCGGTGTTAATCATTACACGATATACACCATTTTTATCATATGAAATCGTTACTGTATCGTCTTTCTGAAAATTTGCTTCATAATAGGCTTCATATTCATCCCCAGATACTCGTTTAATACTTGTAGACGTATCTGCTCCTTTAACGCTTCCAATTTTATATCTGACCTTATTAGCTGTTCCTGGCTTCACGGTGAACTTCCACGTTTCTCCAGCATTTACACGTATCGTTTCAGCAGTATTTACCTTTACCGTTCCTGCTTTTGTCGTAATCGTACCAGCAACTCCACCTTCTGGGATTTCTTCATTGACTTTAATATTGTAATATTCCTGATAAGTCATTGTAAGTTTCTGACCATCATCCAATTTGATGGCAATCACGCCATCAGTGCTGTAATATACAGTGTCATTATATTTTCCGATGTATACACAGTTTTTTCCATCTACTTTTGCACTCTTAAACTCGAAATGTCTGCCTTCTATAGATAGATCTTTATGATCCGCAATTGCTCCAAATTGAATGACAGAAGGTGCTCCTGCAATTGTGTTTCCATTGACATCTACATATTCTACCCGATCTGTAGATGTTGCATTTTCATCACCATTTGCGACACTAATCTGTAATGCTTCATCCAGGCTCTGTACAGATATGCTCTCTGGGACGTTCAGTTCTTCTGGCTGCTCAGTTCCTCCTTCATTATCAATAATCTGTTCCGTCGATTCTTCCGATTTATTCGTATCTTCTGTAGCTACTGGTTCGATTTCTTCATTAACAGAATTTTTACTCTCGGAGTAAATCATTATAAGCAACTGTTCATCTGTTAGCTTCTTTGCAATATTGCCATCTGTACTATAATAAATATAATTTTCATACTGTCCGATAAATACACAGTCTTCATCACTTACTTTGGCATTCTTAAATTCATAATTTTTATCAGCTATGGTTATTTCTGTATGATCAGAAATTTTTCCAAGCTCAATGGTTGTCGGTGCTCCCTCAATCATTTTTCCATCTTCATCTACATACTTTACTCGATCTGTTGATGGCACTTTACCATTCGCAACTCTATTTTGAATTTCAGTATTCAGCTGTTCCACCTCGATACTGTCCGGGATTTGTTTCTCCGTTTCCTGTTTTGTTTCTTCACTTTCAGAAGTAAACTGATCTGTAGATGGCTCTGATTCTATTTCTGTATCACTTGTAAATGCTTCGGTATCTCCGGTTTCACTTTCTGATTCAAAAGCAGTTGTATCTTCAGCTGATGCATTTACCGTATTCAGAGATAAAAAGCACATAGAAAAAATCAAAATCCAGGAACATGCAATTTTCAAGCATTTATTCCACTTATTGTGCCTCATTTTGTGCATCTCCCTTCTTCTTTCTCTGGTTTTCTCTGATCAAAGCAATCAGGCAAACCAATGAACCCAGTAATAATGTAAAATATCCCATGATAGGACTATCATCTCCAGTCTTTACACTATTGCTCTTACTGATTTTTGATATCAATGATGGTCCAGATTTATCTTTTCCCTGCCAAGTATAACTATTTTTAAAAGAAATTCCTGAAACTTTCTCTCCATCCTGGTTTTCAACCACCGTTATTACTTTCAACTGATTATCTGCATTATAAAATGCTTCCACTGTAATATCATAGTTTCTCTCATCATAGCTATAATTTTCTTTCTTCTCTGTTATCTGACTGATTTTGTAATGATACTGACCTGCATTTCTGATATTCATGGTAATTTCCGTAGCTATATTGCCTTTCATGTTCCAGACATATCGCTGATTACTGCTGCCATCAGGCATGGGTGCATCTGACTGATCTGTTAGCAAAGCATACATAAATTCATCCGAAGCATCCTTATTTTGGCTGTTAAATACCTGTTCCACTGGTATTTTCACTGTAGTATCAGTATCAGCTGCAAAGGCTGGTATCTGTATGCTCAGGAAAAGAAGCATGGTCAGGAACACAATGCTGACTTTTTTTAACTCAATTCTTTTCATGTTTTTTCCTTTTATTTATAGTGGACTTTTTCCGTCCAGCATTCGGTTATAACGATGTAAAGCTTCGATGAAATAGTAGTCGGCATACGTTAGCGGCACATCTATTTCTGAATTGTGAGGTACGGCACCTACACTATGCATCAGTATAAAGTTTGCATTCTTACCTAGCTCGGCACGGTAGTTGGTACTACCTAGTGCATGTAGAATCTGTTTGGCACTTTCCAGATATTTCTTGCTTTTGCTACCTTTGCTATAAGTACTCAGTTCCAGTAATGCCGAAGCTACGCAGGCTGCGGCGGAAGCGTCGCGGTAGTTATTTACCATTTTACAGGCGTTGGAACGGATACCGGGTGTGTAACCTTCTTGAAAGGCGTTAAAGTCCCACCAGGCAACCTTGTCGGAAGGAAGGTTGGGATGATCAAGGTAGAAGTCTGCCATCTTTTCTGCAGTTTTCAAGAAGCGTTTGTCTTTCGTCTCACGGTAACACATGGTAAATCCATAGATTCCCCAAGCTTGTCCACGTGACCAGGCTGAATTATCGGAATATCCCTGAGAAGTCTCTCCTTTGATGGGCTTGCCTGTTTTTTTATCATAATATATGATGTGGAAGCAACTGTAGTCCTTACGTACTTGATGGTGCATTACTTGTTCTGCATGTGAAATAGCCACTTTACGAAAACTTTCATCACCCGTCACTTTGGAGGCATGGAATAATAGTTCTAGATTCATCATATTGTCGATGATAACAGGAAAATCATATACTTTGTCACCGTGCCAACTGCGAAATCCATTCCATGATTGAATGACTTTTGCTTGAGGGCGGAAACGTGTACAGAGTGAACGTGCCGATTCTACTAATATGTCCTCATATTCGTCTTTTGGTGCGAAGCGATTGGCATTACCATAGCTGCAATACATCATGAATCCAATATCATGATTGTCTGTGAAGGTCTTTGCGGGTTCCATTTGATGTGTATAAACTAAGGCAGAGTCTTGCAAAGCTTTGTCACCTGTGTAGTTTGATAGATACCATAATGTACCAGGGAAAAAGCCTGCTGTCCAAAGGTAAATACTTCCTTTGCTGGGAGTACCGTCTTTGCGCATACTGTGTGGCATGATAGCTTTTCCATTTTTTCCTTGTGCAGGGGTTTGCATCATCAAACTATATTGTTTGGTGGCGAATTCCATATTCTCTTTGATAAATGCTTTTTCTGCTTGGGGCGTTTGAGCTTGTGCGGCAGTTAGTGAATATGCCAATGCAGTAAGTACAATCCATCTTTGGGGGATTGCCGGATTCTTCTTTATAAATTTAATCATGTTATTAGATATTATATGTTAGATGTTTTTATGCTGCAAAGTTATTCCTATATAAAATAGGTAGGGGGATATTCCGTCCATTCGAAGGGGAGTTTGTGTTTTCACTTTTGTTTTTAACGTTTTGTCCGGTAAGAAGCTTTTTTAGGAAAGAAATCGTTAATCCTCTCTCTGTTGTGTTAAAATAGATTTTTTTCATGGAGAAGACAAATTCAGTACCTGAAATAGATGAAATATCCTCTTTATTTGAATGGAATTATTCACTTTTGTGCCGGTAAATAATTAACCCTTTATCTAAAATAAAACTTTTATTATGAAAACAAAAAACTCTTTATTATTATGAAAAAGAAAAGTGGCATAATTCTTAGTGCGCTTCCTTTGTTGACTTTAGGTCTTTGTTTCATTTCGAATTCTTCATTCGCAAATGGAGTAAATGGAAATGAGGTGATTTTAGTTAATTCTATGGGAGCACAACAAAAAACGGGCGAAATCCGAGGTGTTGTTTTGGATGGAAAAACGAGTGAACCAGTTATTGGTGCAGCTGTCAAAGTAAAGGGAACTACTGTTGGTACTACTACTAATCTTGATGGTGAATTTATTTTGAAAGCATCAAAAGGAGATGTGCTTATCATTTCTTATTTGGGGTATGAGAGCAAAGAAATCAGTATAAGTCATTTGAAGACTTATACAGTTGAGTTGAGTGAAGCTACTGAATCATTGGATGAAGTGGTTGTGACTGCTTTTGGCGTAGGACAAAAGAAAGAAAGTTTGGTTGGTGCTGTGACACAGGTGAGACCTGCTGAATTAAAGGTACCTTCTTCTAGTTTGTCTACTTCATTTGCCGGACGTCTTTCGGGTGTCATTGCTGTACAACGTAGTGGTGAACCGGGTGCCGATGGGGCCAGTTTCTGGATTCGCGGTAAATCTACCTTTAGTGGCGCAACTGGTGCACTTATTATTTTGGATGGTGTGGAAATCAGCAGTACTGAATTGAATTCACTCGATGCTGAAGCTATCGAGAGTTTCTCTATCTTGAAAGATGCTACTGCTACTGCGCTATATGGTACACGCGGCGCCAATGGTGTAATGATTATTACTACCAAAAGTGGTAAAGATCTTGACAAGCCTATTATTAACTTTCGCTTAGAGGGAGCCTTGACCTCGCTAACCAAAGTTCCTGAAATGGCTGATGGTGTAACCTATATGGAAGCTTATAATGAAGGAGCCGCTCGCCCCACTTCGGCTGCTACTCCCTATAGTAGGGAAAAGATAGAAGGAACACGTGCCGGACTCAATCCCTATCTTTATCCTAATGTAGATTGGTATGATGAGATGTTCAAAAAAAATGCTTTTGCCCAGCGTGCCAACTTCAATATTCGTGGAGGTAACAAAAAAATGGACTACTTTATGAGTGTGGGTGTGAAACACAGCGATGGTAACTTGAACTCGTTGAGCGAGAAATATGGTTTCAGCTATAATAATAACATCAATGTAACCAACTACGATTTTATTAATAACTTGAATGTACAAGCGACTCCTACTACTAAACTGTCATTGGGTTTGAATGCCTCTATTAAAGATTGGAAAGGACCGAATGCTAGTACAAGTTCTTTATTTGCATCTACTATGGAACACAATCCTGTAGACTATCCTGTTTCTTTTCCTGCTGGTTATGGATATGATACCGAAGATATTATGTGGGGGGATAAAAGTGGGGGCCCATTTGCTACCGGTGGATATATGAATCCTGTAGCTGACTACGTGACCGGATACAAAACAAACCATACCAGTATTATTACTGCCAATTTTAAGTTGCAGCAGGATTTGGGTATGTTTATAAAAGGATTGACATTCAATGGATTATTCTCTTACAAAAACAATTCAAGCAGTAATGCCACTCGTGTGAGTGACTATAATGCTTTTGAGGTCGCTTCTCAAAATGACGAAACCGGTGAATATACTCTTCGTAGAACGGGCAATGAACGTGGTACTGCTATTAAAACCTCGGGCTCGCATAGCGGTAACCGTAAACTCTATCTGCAAGCTACTTTAGACTATAAACATACCTTTGGCGGTGTACACGATGTGAATGCCATGTTTTTGTTTAATCGTCAGCAGTACAATACAAATAATGTGACTGACCTTTTTTCCTCACTGCCTGAGCGCAAACAGGGTATTGCCGGACGTGTGTCGTATGCTTACGATGGTCGCTATATGGCTGAAGCTAACTTTGGTTACAATGGTTCGGAAAACTTTGCATCAGGTAACCGCTATGGTTTCTTCCCATCTATCGCTGTAGGATATAACATATCAAATGAGAAATTTTGGGATAATATTCGTCCTGTGATTTCCAACTTAAAACTGCGTGGATCGTGGGGATTGGTAGGTAATGATAATACCGGAGCCGGACGATTTACTTATCTTGAAGATATTGATTTGGGTGGTAGTCCTGGATACACTACAGGTGTCGGTGGAAACAGGGTAACTTACAAGGGACCTAAATGGTCTCGTTTCTTTAATCCAAATTTGGGATGGGAAATAGGAGAAAAGATAAATGTAGGTATTGATCTTCAACTTTATAATAGTTTTAATCTGACAGTCGAAGCATTCAAAGAGACTCGTAGAGACATCTTCTTGAGTCGAGGTAGTACAATCCCCGATTTCTTGGGTTTGAGCGGAGCAACGGTATATGCTAACTTAGGTAAGATGAAAAATATAGGTATGGATTTGGCGATAGATTATAACAAACAGGTGAACAAAGATCTTTTTCTCTCTTTCAAGGGAACATTCACCTATGCGCACAATACCATTTTGGAACGAGATGAGCCTCCTTTCCAAGAATATCCTAACTTGTCATCGGTAGGGCATTCATTAGGGCAATATTTGCTCTATATTGACAACGGATTATTCCCCGATGAAAAGACCATCCATAATAACCCCGATCAAAAAGCTTTGGGATACACTCCACAACCTGGGGATATTTGGTATCATAATCTTCCTAACTACCGTGGTGAATATGATAATGTGATTGATGGCAATGACCGACGTTATGTGGGCAATCCGCAAGACCCGGAAATAGTATATGGTTTTGGTCCTTCTATCAAATTCAAGAAATGGGATTTCTCTTTCTTCTTTCAAGGAGTAGCTAAGACTTCAATTTTGATGAGTGGTATCCATCCTTTTGGTGAGGCACGTATCCGCGGCTTGTTTAAATACATAGCCGATGACCACTGGACTACTGAAAACCAAAATATTGATGCCAAATATCCGCGTTTGACATTGGAAAACAATGGCAATAATACACAAAACTCAACCTATTGGTTACGTAATGGTTCGTTTTTGAAACTGAAAAATGCCGAAGTGGGTTATACTTTCAAAGGCTGGCGCTTCTACTTAAGCGGACAGAATCTGTTGACATTTTCCCCTTTCGATTATTGGGATCCTGAAATGGGGAGCGGTAGTGGTATGAAGTACCCCACTCAACGTATCATCAATTTTGGTATTCAAGTAACCTTTAATAATAAATAAGAATTCTATATGAAAAAGATAGCAAAATTTTTAATCGTATTGGGAATGATAGGGCAACTTAGTTCTTGCGATTATCTAGACATTGTCCCCGATGAACGTGCACAAGAATCGGATACTTGGAAGACGGAAGGTGCGGTAAGAGGATATCTCTATTCTTGTTATGGCTATTTACCAGCTAACAGAACTTTCGGTAACAGTTATTGGCTTGCGGAAGAACTCACAGCTGTTACCAAAGAATTGTTTACCACTTTCAAATACGGTTATTATAGTCCTGTCAGTTTGGGATTTACTAGTAATACATGGTCTACTATTTGGAATGGTATTCATCAATGCTACATGTTCCAAGAAAGCTTGAAACAAGTGTCCAACGAATATGTAACAGACGAAATGAAAAAACAATATTTGGCAGAGTCTAATTTTTTGATAGCTTATTATCATTTCTTGTCTATGCGTTCGTATGGTCCGACCATGATTATTCGCAGTGTTATAGATTTAGAAACACCCATTAGTGGTTTTCCCGAACGTAGTAGTATAGACGAAGTAGTGGCCTTTATTAACGAAAAATTGGATGAAGCAATGTCTGAAGGCGGACTACCTACTACATGGAGTGGAAAAGATTATGGTCGTGCCACACGTCTTGCAGCATTAGCATTGAAATCCAGAGTTTACCTCTATGCCGCTTCACCGCTCTATAATGGAAACACAGAAATGTATGCCGATTTCCGTAGTCCGTTAGATGGACGTCAGTTAATAGCTCAAGAGAAAAGTCAAGCAAAATGGGAAATAAGTGCTACCCAAACAAAGTATGCAATTGATGAAGTGGAAAAAGCTAAATTCCATCTCTATCACGATGCGGATGCCGGTGAACCAAGTGATGCTAAACCGGGACTTCCCAATAAAGCACAACGAAGATTGAGATATACCAATATCGACAATCAGACAGGGAATAATCCGGAAATTATTTGGGCTGACACACGTAATGATGACTATTATGGAATACAGCGTCGCTGTCCGCCTCGTCAGACGCTCGGTGGTAAGTTTGCTGGTATCAGTATGACTAACTGTCCTACTTTGCAAACCATTGAAGCATTTTACACTAAAAACGGGCTTCCAATAAATAAGGATAAAACGTTCGACTATGACGAACGTTATGAATATATTAGTGCTCCGGAAAATTGTGATGGAAACAATTATGAGGATCTTGTGAAATATGCTAATTTTACTCCTAGTAGTGATAAGGTAATGCGTCTTTGCACCGATCGTGAGCCCCGATTTTATGCGTGGACTACCTATCATAATGGATATTTTGAATTTGGTAAATATAACAATGAAGAAATTAGTGCTGATCCGGCTAAGCGTGCTATCAGAATCCATTTGTTGAGAGATGATCCTCATGGTCGTGGTAATCGTACCGATCAGGAGTATTCTATTTCTGGATTTGGAAATAAAAAGGGTGTTGTACCGTCCGCTGAATGGAATGTAATAGAATATCCATTTCCGTTATTCCGTCTTGCAGAGCTTTATTTAAACTATGCTGAAGCTTTAGTTGAGTTGGATCGTTTATCCGAAGCTAAAGTATATTTGGATAAAGTACGCGAACGTGCCGGTATTCCTAGTGTAGATGAGGCTTGGGATAAGTATTCTACTAATCCTGGTTACCAAAACACTCAAGAGGGGATGCGAGAGATTGTACGTGCAGAACGTATGAACGAGTTATATTTAGAAGGTCATAAATTCTTCGATATTCGTCGTTGGAAAATAGCAGAGCAACATTGTGGAATGCCCGATCGCGGACTGAATACTAATGCTACTAAGGTGGAAGATTTTACTCCGATGGATCTTCCATTACCGCGAAATTTCCATAAGGGACAATATCTAATGCCAATTCCTTATCAGGAAATTAACAAATGCCCGCATATTGTGCAAAACCCTTACTATAATTAAAGAAAAAGCTTTCTCTCTCATGTCTATTAGGGATGAGGGGGAAGGCAAATAAAGTATCTAATACAGAAAGAAAATATACTATGAAGAGTAATTTATTAAAAAAAATAGCTGGTTGGGTTATAATGGTGTTCTTTGGGATGACTATATTAACTGGCTGTGACGATTATAATTTTGATATACCGCTCACTCCGTTTTTGCTCTTAGACAGCTACAATGTGAACTTTGACCAAAACAGTGGAGAACGGATACTGGAGGTTCGTTGTAACGAAGAATGGACTGTAGAATTGAGCAAAGAACTACAAGGCTGGTGTAGTGTGACTCGTAATGAAGATGACAATTTGATTGTAAGTGTTATTTTGAGTGAAGACAAATATGTGCGTAGAGGTGAATTCTATGTAAAGGCATTTTCTCAAACAGATACTGTACGTGTAGCGCAGTTAGGTTACCAACAAGCTATTTTGGTATCTCCTCAGAACATGAATATCGATGCTGCCGGAGATAAAGTATTGGTGGAAGTAACTTCGAATGTAGACTATATTATTACCCTCCCCGATTGGATAATAAAAGAGACTCAACCTGATACCCGTGCTCCGCAGGAAACTGTTACCAAACAATACCTCTTTAAAATAGAGAGTAACAAGGGAGCAAAACGTATGGGTGAAATTGTGTTTGCCGATAGTGATGAAATGTCCGACTTGGAGCCAACCGTTATTAATGTGGTGCAAAAAGGACTGGATGTTTACGAACCTGTTGCACCTGAAGAGGGCAACGATATTCAACTGTTTCCCAACAGTGCGGAAGGTGATGGTGGTGTGCCTGGTGGAAATTATGATGCAACTTTCGATAATGATTTGACTACCGAATGGCAAGCGAATTGGAAAGCTCCAATAGGATTGGTATATCCTCAGTATATTGAATATACTTTTGATGAACCGGTAGATTTGGACTACATCATTTATCATTGTACCTATTCTGCTAATCGTTTTAAAGATGTGAAGATTGAAGTGTTGACCGATGTTAATAAAACACGTAGTGCAGAATATGTGAAAGTATACGAAGGGACATTTGATAACGCCAACTCTACACGTGCAGACTTCAATGCTTCCCAAAGCAATGTGACAAAGGTAAAATTTACTATCAGTACTTGCTATAATATGAGCAAACCATTGCGGTGTCAAGAAATGCAGTTCTTCCAAAAAGATCCCAATGCTTTCAAATATGATGAACTGTTTACTGATATCGCTTGCACTGACTTGAAGCCTACCGTCACCGAAGAGGATATTTTGAATTGTAAGAGTTCATTTTACAAGACTTTGGCTTGGTTTATGTATAATAATGAGTACCAACGTGAGTTCCGTATTGCCAACTATAAGGCTTATCCGCATCCTGATATCGATGCTGCTGTTAATAAAACAGCTAAATATAGTTTACTTGATAATCCAACAGGAATCTTTGTTCCTGCCGGAGAGAACTTGGTAGTAATGGCCGATTTGAATGGATTGGATAAAGTGAATATCCGTGTACAGAATCTCGACAAACCAGGACAAGATGGATTTGGAGGAACGGAATATACCATTGTAAACGGTGTTAATACTATTAGCATTAAAGAGAAAGGACTTGTGTATGTGATGTATCACAAAGATGATTATGAAAATGCCCCTGAAATCACTCTGCATTTTGCATCGGGTAAGGTAAATGGATATTACGATAGTCAAAATCCAAAACTGAAAGGACGTTGGAAAGAGTTACTCAATAATAGTGTAGATACTCACTTTGATGTGATAGGTAAATATGTGCATCTTACGTTTACTACGCGCAGTTTCTTGAATTATACTAAGGATGTAGATAACCTGATTAACCTTTATGATGATATGATTTATCGTCAGCAAGAGTTCTTGGGATTGGAAAAGTATGATCGTATGTTTCATAATCGTAGTTATTTCCATGTCCATTATAATAGTGGCTCATTTATGTATGCTACCGATTATCATACAGCCTACATTGAAAGTAGTTTGAATTATCTGGCTGATGAGACCCAAATGGCGGCCAATTGTTGGGGACCTGCACACGAATTGGGACATATTCATCAAACTCGTCCGGGATTGAAATGGCATGGCATGACAGAGGTAACAAACAACATTACTGCCATTTATGTACAAACTAAGGTCTACAACGAGCCGTCACGTTTGACTGTTCAGGATCGTTATGTGTCGGCTTTCAATAGCATTATGGCAGG
>OGOS01001722.1_pt1 | contig 13249 bp, 9 predicted proteins | sample 1552701 | NCBI WGS metagenome assembly OGOS01 (sample SAMEA2580128, study PRJEB22360) | human gut metagenome | biome: human gut; feature: human-associated habitat; material: faeces | place: Denmark | collected 2008/2010
ATGGCAAGTTTTGTACTCTTGATGTTGCTGTTTTTATACGCAACATACAATGATATCGTACGATTGTTTTAAAAAAAGAACCTATATTTTGGAAATTCCAAGATATAGGTTCTTTTCTACATAAAGTATAGGATAGCTAATAAGTGACAAATACTAGCTAAAATGATGAAGATATGCCATACAAAATGAAAATATCTTTTTTGTGGTTTTGAATAAAAGAAAGTACCCATGGTGTACATAACACCACCTAAGGCAATCAAAATGATAAATATAGGTTGAGTTTCTTTGATTAGCGTAGGAAAGATAAAGATAGCTAACCAACCCATGACCATATAGATTACCATTGAAAGTTTAGGATAACTTTTCGTCGCAATCGATTTCAATAAGATTCCTGCAATTACCATAATCCATTCGATAGCTAAAATTGTATATCCTTTCCAGTTGTTCATAAGATTTAGACAAATGGGCGTATAAGTTCCTGCAATAGCCAATAAGATCATAATGTGATCTAATTTTCTAAATACATATTTGTGTGTTGTCTCATGTGGCATGCTATGGTAAAGACAAGACCCTGTAAACATAAAGAGCAGACAAATCAAGAATACCGCTGTTCCAAATGTTTTGATTGCTCCGCCTTGTAAATAGGCACGAACACTATAGTATGGAAGTGCAAATAGAATCAAAAGTGCCATAACTCCATGTGTGATACAGTTTCCTACTTCTTCACCAAAACAAAGTGGATAAACATACCTCATACTATCTTTCTTATTCATACACGTACTATAACATAATAATAAATAATATACAATCTAGAAATGGATACTAGATATATTTTATGTGATTTTTTTGATATAATACACTAGTTAGAGTGGAGGGTCTTGATGTTTTTAAAACGTATTGAATTACAAGGCTTTAAAAGCTTTGCAGATAAAACAGTGATTCAATTTGATCAAGATATTACAGGCATTGTAGGACCAAACGGATGTGGTAAAAGTAATGTGAATGATGCCATTCGTTGGGTGCTAGGTGAACAGAGTGTTAAATCACTTCGTTCAGGTACTAATATGTCAGATATTATCTTCTCAGGAAGTGAATATAGAAAACCTGTAAACATGGCACGCGTTACATTGGTATTTGACAATTCAACACGTGTTTTTGATTCGGATTTTGATGAAATCGAAATAACACGACAAATTTTACGTGCCAATAATGAAGCAAGTTATTTTATAAATAAAACACCATGCCGATTAAAAGATATTAATGATTTAGTCATGGATACAGGATTAGGCAAAGATTCCTTAAGTATAATTACGCAGGGAAATATTTCTTCTTTTGCGGATGCAAAGCCAGAAGATAGACGTTCTTTATTTGAGGAGGCTGCGGGTGTCGCAAAGTATAAAAAGAGAAAAAAGGTGTCATTGTCTAAATTAGAGCAGACAAAAGAAAATCTAGATCGTTTGCAGGATATTCTAGATGAGCTTGAAAGACAAATTGGACCTTTGGAAAAACAAGCTAAAAAGGCAGAAAAATATATTTCTTTAAGAGATAAACTATCTAAAATTGAAATTAGTGTATTGGTTGAGGATATTGATCAATATAATGATAAAATCAATCAGATCAATAAAGAATTGTTTGATATCCAAGCTATGCATACATCAGAAAATGCGGAGCTTTTAAAGCAGGAAAATCGCTTAGAAAGCATTCGAAAAGAAATGTATGCTCTAGATAAACAAATCAATGAGCTGCAAGGAAAATACACAAAGGCGATGGAAGAAAATTATCAGCTTGAAAGACGTAAAATCGAGCAGGATGAAAAGCGAAAGTATATGTTGCAGGTAGCGGATAAACAAGCTCGTCAAAAAGAATTGCAGGCTATGCTTGAAGAAGCACGATTCGAATATCAGGATCGTCATCAACGTTTGATGCAGACGCAACAAGATTTAAATAACCGTCGTAATATTGTGAATGATTTGAAAACAAAAATTTCTAAGGCTCGTTATGAATCGGATCAGGCAAACAATATCTTGATACAGCTACAAAATCGTAGACAAGTATTGGAAAATATGATGAAGCAGCCATTTGCTCATCAACAAGGTGTGCGTTCCGTAATGCAGGCAAAAAACTCTTTATCTGGCGTTTATGGAGTTGTCAGTGAATTGTTGATTGCACATACCGATAAAGCATTGGCGGTAAATGCAGCATTAGGTGGAAGTATCTATCAAATCATCACTAAAAATGAGGCAGATGCAAGAAATGCCATTTCATTCTTGAAACGAAACCGTAGTGGACGCGCAACTTTCTTACCATTAAGTGTATGTCATCCTAGAAAAATGAATGAACAAGTGATCACGGTTGCTTCAACAAGTCCAGGCTTTCTAGGCTTTGCGAGTGAATGTGTTGACTGTAAAGAGATCTTTGATCCCGTTAAAGAACGATTGCTTGGTAATGTGATTGTGGTGGATACATTGCAGAATGCGAATGAAACCGCGAAACGTTTACGTTATGCATATAAAATTGTTACACTAGACGGTGATATCGTACATACAGGTGGTAGTATGACGGGTGGTGTTACGAAGAATCAAAGTACACCGGTCACAATGCGTCAGGAATTAGAAACAATCAATTCAAAAATTGAAGGGCAAAAAATCAAAGCCGACAATTGTTTGGATGAAACAGAGATTCTTACGCAGAAACTTCAAAAAGAAAATGATGCGATTGTAACTTTACAGATTGAATTGGCTAAGCTAGAAAATATTTATGCGACTAAAAAGGCAAAATACGATTCAATTTTAGCTGAATATCAGGAGTTAGGTGTAGATATTGAAGATAGTGGTGAATTAGCACAAGATGATCTTGTTGTACAAATGTCTAAGATGCATGCTGTATTGGATTCATTGTCTCTAGAGATTCAAAGCTTGCGTCAGACTCGTTTTGATAAAGGAAATGAAGCAGAACAACTTGAAAATCAGATTCGTTTAGTTCGTAGAGAAATGAGTTCTAAACAATCGCAGATCCATAACTATGAAATGGAAGTTGTGAAAATCAAAACGCAGTTAGAGAACGCGTTGAATCGCTTAAGCACAGATTATGAAATGACATATGAGTATGCGTTAACTAAAAAAGAAGATGTCGAAATCGAAAGAGCTAAAGAAGAGGTTATTCAACTTCGTCAAGCCATTTCTCGTTTGGGAAATGTGAATTTGGATGCACCGAACGAATATAAAGAAGTCAAAGAACGTTTTGATTTTATGACAAGCCAAAAAGAAGATTTAGAAAAGGCAAGTCAACAAATATTGGCAGCCATTGATGAGATGGACAAGACAATGATCAGTCAATTTACTGAGATGTTTAATAAAATTAATGCTGAACTAGATGGCGTATTCAAGGCTATGTTTGGTGGAGGACGTGCTAGCCTTTCCATGGTGGATCCAGAAGACGTATTGAATACGGGTATTGATATTGATGTTCAGCCTCCTGGAAAAATGGTTAAAAATATCCAGACATTCTCGGGTGGAGAAAAAGCTTTGATTGCGATTAGTGTATTGTTTGCGATATTGAAGGCTCGTACAATGCCTTTATGTATCTTTGATGAGGTAGAAGCAGCATTAGACCAGGCAAATGTTGAGCGTTTTGCTCGTTATTTATCTCATTATCGTGGTCAATCTCAATTTATTGCGGTAACACATAGACCAGGAACTATGGAACAGTGCGATACGTTATATGGGGTTACAATGCAAAAAGATGGTGTTAGTAAAGTGTTAAAAGTTCAATTGAAAGATGCAGTACATATAGCTAAGGAGGAAAAGTAATGTCGGTCTTTTCGAAAATAAAAGAAGCTTTCGTAAAAAGTGAAGATAAAGATAAATATTTATCAGGCCTTGATCGTTCAAAGAAAAGCTTTGGAGATCGTATGCGTGCTTTATCCAATAACTTTCATGGAATTGATGATGACCTATTAGAGCAAATTATGGTTATTCTACTTGAGAGTGATGTGGGTATTCATACAGCACAAAAAATTGTGGATGCGTTTGAATCAAATGGAAAACATGTTAAAGAATATGATTCCATGTTAGATTATTTGGTTTCAATTCTTTATGATTTCTATGATGAATCAAACGACGAACCAATTAAAATGAATGAAAAAGGTCCAACAGTTATTTTAATGGTTGGTGTAAATGGTAGTGGTAAGACAACTACAAGTGCAAAATTAATTCAATATTATAAGGAACAAGGTAAGAAAGTTGCGGTTGCTGCAGCCGACACATTCCGTGCTGGAGCCATTGATCAAATTGATACTTGGGCAACACGTTTAGGTGTTCATTGTGTTAAAGGAAAAATGAACCAAGACCCAAGTTCCGTATTAGTTGATGCTTGTCGTTATGCCAAAGAAAATGATGTTGATATTTTGATTTGCGATACAGCGGGTCGTTTACAAAATAAAACAAACTTGATGAATGAATTAAGTAAGATGCACCGTGTTGTACAAAGAGAAATTGAGGGAGCACCACAAGAAGTCTGGTTAGTTTTAGATGCGACAACAGGTCAAAACGGTATTTCACAGGCAAAAGTATTCTTGGAAGCAACTGATGTAACAGGTATCGTTTTAACGAAGATGGATGGTACGGCAAAAGGTGGAGTTGTACTCGCAATTCGTGATCTATTACACTTACCAGTTCGTTTCCTAGGTCTAGGAGAAAAGCCTGCTGATTTAAGACCATTTGATATCAATGCCTTCTTGATGGGAATCACAAAGGGTATGGAAGAATAATGATTTCAAAATTAGATGCGAATGATTTATTAGATGTGTATGGAGAATTGTTGACAGAACGTCAAAGAGAGATATTATCTCTTTACTATGAGGAAGATTTCTCTTATACTGAAATAAGTGAGGAACTAGAGATTTCTCGTGCAGCCGCGATGGATTCGGTACATCGAGCTACGAAATTACTGGAAAAATATGAAGCAGCGATTGGTTATGTTGCTAAGAAAAAATTATTGGATTCATGGATTCTACATCATGAAGATGTTGAACAAATCGAAATATTAAAAGAAATTTTTTAGGAGGATCAAAAAATGTCGATTGTTATGAGTGTTAATGCAGGAAGTTCGTCTTTGAAATTCCAAGTTTTCAAAATGCCAGAAGAAGAAGTTCTAGCTCAAGGAAACGTAGAACGTATTGGTTTAAACGATTCTATCTTTGGAATGAAAGCCAATGGAGAAAAAATTGAAGAGATCTTAGATATCAAAGATCATGCAGTAGCTGTAAAAAAATTAATGGAAGCATTAATTGAACACAAAGTTGTAAATAGTTTAGAAGATATCAAAGCGATTGGTCATCGTGTTGTTCATGGTGGAGAATATTTCTCTCATTCAGTACCTGTAGATGCTGATGTTGAAGCTAAAGTAGAAGAATTATGTGTATTAGCTCCATTACACAACCCAGCTGCATTAGTTGGATATCGTTCATTTAGAGATGCTTTACCAGAGTGTAAACACACATTCGTATTTGATACAGCATTCCACCAAAGTATGCCAGAAGAAAACTATATTTTCCCTCTTCCGTATGAATATTATACTAACGATAAAGTACGTCGTTATGGTGCTCATGGAACAAGTCATGAATATTTGACAAAACGTTTGGCTGAGCTTCAAGGAAAAACACAAGAAGAAATGAATATCATCACTTGCCACTTAGGAAATGGTGCTAGTATTACAGCTGTTAAAAATGGTAAATCATATAAAACATCAATGGGATTCACACCTCTTGGAGGAATCATGATGGGAACTCGTTGTGGAGATATTGACCCTGCAATCGTTCCATTCTTAGAAAATAAATATGGATATACACCAGATGAAATGGATACAATCATGAATAAAAAATCGGGTATGTTAGGTGTAAGTGGAATCTCTAGTGATGGTCGAGACATTGAAGCAGCTATCAAAGAAGGAAACCCACGTGCTATTTTAACTCAAAACGTATATGTAAATCGTATTGTCGAAGTTGTATCAGGATACTACGGATTAATGGGTGGTGCTGATGCGATTGTTTTTGCGGGTGGTATCGGTGAAAATGACTGTGCAATGCGTCAAAGAATCTGTGATGGATTATCAGCATTTGGCGTTGTTGTAAAACCAGAAGACAACGATGGAGTTCGTGGCGTTGAAAAATTATTAAGTGCTCCTGAATCAAAAATGCAAGTTTGGTTATTGCCAACAAATGAAGAATTAGTCATTGCACGTGATGCTTACAAGGATTTGATGGCTAATGCCTAATGATATTTTAGAAAGCGTAAAAGATTTTAATACAATCACAATCTTTCGCCATGTTTTTGCTGACATGGATGCGATAGGATCACAATTTGGCTTAAAGTATTATTTAGAAAGTGCCTATCCGAATAAAAAAATCTATTGTTTAGGTAATGATTGTCCAGTTTCACAAAGAAACAACGTGCATATGGATGTTGTAGATGATGAAGTAGTAGCTTCCAGCTTAGCAATTGTTTTAGATACTTCAAATGCTGCACGCATTGATGATGACAGGTATCAATTGGCAAAAAAATCAATTCGTATTGATCATCACGTACAAGTAGAAACAATTTGTGATGAAGAATGGATTGATGATAAGGCAAGTGCCACATGTGAGTTATTAGCTTTGTATTTACAAGAAAAAAAGGCCAACATTCCTCTACAAAGTTCTCTGATGTTATATCTTGGATTAACAGCGGACAATATTCGTTTTACGACAAATAATGTTCGTCCAGCTACATTTGATGCCGCAAAATATTTATTTGAACAAGGTGTAGATGTCACAAAAGTGGAACAATTGAACTTTTCAAAATCCATGGAAGACTATAAATATGAAACTGTTGTACGTAATCATACAGTGTTTAAAAACAAGTTCCTTTATTCAATTCTAGAATGTGAAGATTATGAAGAATTTGGTTTAAGCTTTACAGATGCGAAAGACAAAGTCTATTGTTTAGCAGGTATCGATTGTGTTGAAATGTGGGCATTGTTTACGCGTATGGAAGATCGTGTACATTATAGTGCGTCTTTACGTTCAAGAAATATTCCAATTCGTGATGTTGCTATGGAATTTGGTGGCGGTGGTCACGAATGTGCAAGTGGAATCAAAAACTTAACACGTGATCAAGTCAATCAAATTATTGAAATTTTATCAAATCGAGAGGTAGCTTAATAAGCTATCTCTTTTTCTTATGGTATAATATTTTAGAAAGAAAGGTGGGATTTCATGGTTCACTTACATATGCGAAGTTCATACTCTTTACTTGAATCACCTATTCGTTTAGAAAATATGATTCTTCATCAAAAACAACTTGGATTCAACCATGTATGTTTGACCGATCATAATGTGATGTATGGAACGATGGAGTTCTATCAATTGTGCAAAAAGCACAATATACATCCGATTATTGGTTTAGAAGTTGATTCCATCTATAATGATGAGCCATTTCATTTTATTCTTCTAGCGAAGAATGATATGGGTCTACAGAATTTATATAAATTAAGTTCGATCATAAAAGAAAATGTATCTTTTGAAGAAGTTATAAAGTATGCCAAAGATTGTGTGGTATTAACTTCCAGCGACGGAAAAGATACATTCAGTGCATATATTGAACATCAAGATTTAGAAAAGTTAAATGCATTTGTAGAATTGTGTAAAAAATCTTTTTCAGATTTCTATATTTCTGTATCTATGAATGATTCGGGTAAAAAAAGAGCCGATAATCGTATTTTAAAACAACTTGATTGTAAACGTGTGGCTCTATCTCGAATTCTGTATGAGAATAGTGAAGACGTGAAATCTTTACAAATATTAAGGGCTATTGCCAAACAAACAAATATTGAAAATCAAGGTTTGGACGTACAATTTCAAAGATATTTAAGAAGTCCACAGGAAATGGAAGTGTTGTATGATGAAAGTGAATTGATCGCTACAGAAGAAATCGCAAGAATGTGCAATATTCAAATGGCTTTTCAAAAGTCCAAGCTTCCTGTATTTAAAAATAAACTTCAAATTGATTCGAGGGACTATTTGATCAAACTCTGTAAGAAGGGGTTAGAAAAACGTTTAAATGGGAATTTAAATCCTACCTATATCAAACGTTTAGAATATGAATTAAATGTCATAGTCACTATGGGATTTACCGATTATTTTTTGATTGTATGGGATTTTATTCGATATGCCAGAAGTCAAGACATATTTGTAGGTCCAGGGCGTGGTAGTGCAGCCGGTTCTTTAGTAGCTTATTGTTTAGGTATTACACATATTGATCCAATTCAGAATAATTTATTGTTTGAAAGATTTCTAAATCCATCACGTGTTTCCATGCCGGATATCGATACGGATTTTCCAGATGATAGAAGAGATGAAGTGATTCAGTATGTTCGTGAATTATATGGTTATGATCATGTCAGTCATATTGTGACTTTTAATACTTTGCAGGCAAGACAAGCCATTCGTGATGTAGGGCGTGTCATGAATATTCCGGCAAGAATCGTGGATGAACTTTCTAAGATGTTAAAGAATACACCTAAAATTACGTTGATGCAGGCCTATAATGAGAATGTTTTATTTCGAAAAAGGATTCAGTCAGATCAAAAATTAACTGAATTATTTAAGATGTGTGTAAACGTTGAAGGATTACCAAGACATACATCTTTACATGCGGCAGGAATTGTTCTTTCAGATCAGCCTATTGTGAATGTCTGTCCACTTGTCAGTGTCGATGGAGATATTCAGGCTACACAATTTACAGCGGAATATCAAGAAGATTTGGGCTTGATCAAAATGGATTTTTTGGGCATTCGTAATTTAACGACGATTCATGAGATTGTCACAAATCTAAAAGAACAAAAACATATTTCTTTGGATATGATGAAAATCAATTTAAAGGATGCGAAAACATATCAATTATTATCGTTTGGAAACACATTAGGTGTATTTCAATTGGAATCTAGTGGAATTACGTCTTTACTACAAAAGATACAACCCAACAAATTTGAAGATATCAGTGTTGTACTTGCTTTATATCGTCCTGGAGCGATGCAGCATATTGATACATATATTGAAAGAAAAAAGGATCCTTCAAAAGTCGTGTATCCTCATCCTTTACTAGAACCAATCTTAAAGGAAACCTATGGTATCATGATTTATCAGGAGCAAGTTATGCAGACAGCCCAAGTGATTGGTGGATTTAGCTTGGCACAAGCAGATACACTAAGAAAGGCTATGTCGAAAAAGAAATTGGATGTCATGCAGAATTTAAAAGAGCAATTCATTTTAGGAGCTCGAAAGAAGCGTATTAAGGATTCTGTTTCCAATGAGATATTTTCTATCATGGAACAATTTGCCGGTTATGGATTTAATAAATCACACAGTTATGCCTATAGCTTAGTAGCTTATCAAATGGCTTATTTAAAGGCAAACTATCCTTTATATTTCTATCAGAGCCTTTTAAATAGTGTCATTGGTTCAGGTATAAAAACATCACAATATATTTATGAATGTAAACGAAGAAATATCGTTGTGAATGGGTGTGATATTAATCATTCAAAGGCTTTCTATACGATTGAACAGAATTCAATTCGTATGCCACTACAAGTTTTAAAAGGTGTAGGGAAAACAATTTATCCAACGATTTTAGAACATGCACCATATGCAGATTTATTTGATTTTCTTGCCAAAGCAAGTATGTATAAAATCAATGAATCTACGATTCGAATTTTAATTGATGGCGGAGCATTGGATTGCTTTGGATATAATCGTGCAACTCTTAATGAGAATTTAAGAAAGCTGATTGATTATGTAAATATTGTGCGAATTGAAGATCCGAACAATTTACGTTTCGATTTTAGTATTGTCTCTCGTCCAGGTATTCAAAGAATCAAAGAGAATCCAATACAAAAAGCTCAAAAAGAGCAATATGTGTACGGTTTCTATGTGAGTGAACATCCTGTGCAGTCTTTACGTATGCACAACTATCCAAATTGTATACCATTGTTAAATGCAGTAAATAAAGATGGATATATGAGTATTTTAGTGCGTGTGGCATCTTTTAGAACGCATAAGACAAAGAAAGGCGATTGGATGTGCTTTATGAGTGTTGAGGATGAAGCTGGTAAAATGGATGCGGTTATCATGCCTCGTTTGTATGAACAACAAAAAGAAAACATTCAAAAAGATCGTATTTGTCTGATTCAAGGAAAAAAGGATCGACCAACATCGATTGTAGTGAATAAAATAGAATGGATCGAGGTGTAAAAAAATGATCACAAAACGAAATGATTTATTGTCTAAAAAAGTGATTCAAAGCTTAAAAAACAGACATATGAATGGGTATTATGTGCATTCGAAACAAGAAGCTGTAGATTTGGCATTTGAAATTATGAAGCCGGGCTCAAGTGTAGGCTGGGGAGGCTCAGATACTTTAAATAAGATTGGTATCAAGGAAGAGCTTTATAAAAGAAATTTTAAAGTTATTGATCGAGATCAGGCAAAAGATGCTGAAGAAAAGTACAAGTTGGAAAGAGATTGTTTTTATGCAGACTACTATTTAATGAGTACCAATGCGATGACAGAAGATGGAATTTTAGTCAATATGGATGGGCATTGTAATCGTGTGTCATGTTTATGCTTTGGGCCTAGACATATCATAATGATTGTAGGTATGAATAAGGTGACAAAAGATTTAGATAGTGCAATTTCTAGATTAAGAAATGTGGCTGCACCCATTAATAATCAACGTTTTAGTGGAAACAGACCTTGTCAATTAACAGGTAGTTGTGCAAATTGTTTAGCCCAAGGCTGCATTTGTGACCAATTGGTTATCACAAGAAACAGCATGGAACCCGATCGTATCCATGTCATTTTAGTGGATGAAGTATTAGGATATTAGAATGAAATGGCTATACAATTTAGCCATTTTTTCATATGTGTATAATAATGGTGATGAATTTCTTGCATTATTTGTAGTTTCATGTTTTAATCTTTATGCGTAAAAAAATTATCCAGAGTTGAAGTAGAGAGTTAGCTCGTTGACTTCACGCCAACCTGACAATATGTTAAGGTGGTCCTGCTAACAGCGATAAGAAGTATAAAGATTTGTAACATACTTCTTAAAGTATGTTTTTTTTATGGATAAGCAAGAAAAGAGGAGACAAAATGAAAGACTATATTTTTACAAGTGAAAGTGTTACTGAAGGTCATCCAGATAAAATTTGTGACCAAATTGCCGACGCAATCGTAGATGCTGCATTAGCTCAAGACCCATATTCAAATATGGCTGTTGAATGTACTATTAAAGATGATTTTGTATTAATTTATGGTGAATGTAATACAAAGGCAGAATTGGATTATGAAACAATCGCATTGAATGAAATCAAACGTATTGGATATACAGAAGAATATCATGTACATACTGTTGTAAACCAACAAAGTCCTGAAATTCACAATGCGGTAAACCGTGATGAAGTATGTGCTGGTGACCAAGGTATTATGTTTGGTTATGCATGTGATGAAAATGATGAATACATGCCATTAACTATCTATTATGCACACCTTTTAGCTCGTCAATTGTCAAAAGTTAGAAGACAACACCCAGATTTATTAAAACCAGATGGAAAAACACAGGTGTCTGTTGAATATGAAAATGATGAAATCAAACGTATTGATACAATCGTTGTTTCAACTCAACATTCAAAAGATATTACGCAAAAAGAAATTAAAGAATTAATCATGAATGAAGTGATTAAACCTTGCATTGATGAAAAATATTTAGATGAAAACACAAAATATTTCATTAACCCATCTGGAAGCTTCGTTGTTGGTGGATCATGGGGAGATTCAGGAACGACAGGACGTAAAATCGTATGTGATACATATGGTGGACGTGGACGTATTGGAGGAGGATGCTTCTCTAGTAAAGACCCTACGAAAGTAGACCGTAGTGCTGCTTACTACTCTCGTTATGTAGCTAAAAACATTGTTGCCAATGGCTTAGCTCGTCGTTGTGAAGTTGAAGTTGCGTACGCAATTGGTAAAGCACAACCTGTATCTTTATGTGTAGACACTTTTGGAACTGGTAAATTTGATGATGAAAAACTATTAGAAATCGTTAAGAAAAACTTCAATTTTGAAGTAGGAAACATCATTTCCGAATTGGATTTAAGAAAGCCAGTTTACCACAAAACATCATGCTATGGACACTTTGGTGATCCTCAATTTACTTGGGAAAAGGTTAAAAAATTGGAATATTAATCGTTTAGAACTACAAATCTTGTAGTTCTTTTTTTTACTAAAAAGTGCAAATTAATGGGACGAGCTCGTTAATAATGGCAAATTTAAACAAATTAATATGTTAAATTGTGGGAAATACGGGTATTCTTTTGACACTTACAAGAAATTAGTGTAGCTTCTTTAATTGTGTGAGCAATGAGGAGGCCCATAACAATGAAAAAATTAATGCAAGTATTTGCGAGTGTGATGATTGCTACATCTACATTTGGAGGCGTTACAAGTGTTGCGGCAAAAGAAAACACAGCAGCTTATAAAATTGAATATCAAGATGCAGATTCAATGCAGTCTGTATTTACAAAAGAATTACATAAAAAATATGCGAATGTAAAATTTAAAAAGAAATCAAAAAATGTATCTGTATATGAATCAAAAAACTACAAGGTAAAAGTAAAAGATTTAGATATAGAAACAGTTGGTAAACAAACTGTTTCTATTGAAGGAAAAAACAAAAATACAAATGAAAAGCACAGTGCTGAAGTAAGTATCAAGGTAGAAGATACAACAGCTCCTGTAATTACTTGTGAGGATACAATCACAGTGGAACAAAATGAAGCATTTGATATCAATCGCTATGTTTCATTAAATGAAGAAGGAACTATGACTGTGACTAAAAATGTAGATACAGCAAATACAGGAACTTTTACAACATCCATTAAAGCGAAAGATAAAGCGGGAAATGTAAGTGAAAAAAATATAACAGTTAATGTAGAAAAAGATTTCTATCAAAGAATTGCCGATGCTGCATTAGCTCAGATTGGTGTTTATCAAGATTGTACAATGTTAGTGACAAATTCACTTGCTGCTGTAGGAATCAATTTCCATGGTGCACCAGCAGCTTATTTAAGTTTAGGAACTTTGACAAACAATCCAGTTCCAGGAGATATTTGTGTCTATCAAGGACATGTAGCATTATATATTGGTAATGGGCAG
>OGOS01001730.1_pt1 | contig 13229 bp, 10 predicted proteins | sample 1552701 | NCBI WGS metagenome assembly OGOS01 (sample SAMEA2580128, study PRJEB22360) | human gut metagenome | biome: human gut; feature: human-associated habitat; material: faeces | place: Denmark | collected 2008/2010
CGGCGCGGTAGTGGCAGATTTTGTTGATATGGATTTGCAGTTCAGGGAAAAGTTAGAAGCGGAATTAGAGCTTTTGTCGGCGGAAGCCAGCATTACGGGAATGGAAAAGGCAGAGTTTTTAAAGCTGTGCGACGGGATTTATTCTAAGATGAAGGTGTGCAGACAATCTTAAAATCAAAGATTTTCGCACAACGTTTTGTGACGTCTGCGGATAGGAGGAAGTATGGGAATTTTTATGTTTATAACATTTGCGTCGGCAAATTTAATTACAATCGGTGCGATGTGGTATGGATTGATGAGCCAGTACCGGTATAATAACGGAATGGTTCTGGGGGTGCATATTCCACCGGAACACGCAGAAGAACCGGGGGTGACAGAACAGGTCACGAATGCCAGAAGAAAAATGAAGCGGTTTCATATCATTAATCTGATTTTAATCATGGCACTCAGCATACTGTGCTTTTTTAATACAGCACTTTATGTTGTCATCTGGATTGTGTGGATTTTTGCATACATAGGAGCGGCGATTTACTTCAATGCCGCAATGCACCGGAAATTGTATGATTACAAGGTGGCGCAGGGCTGGCTTGTAGAAGGGCAGAAAAAGAAGGTCTACATCGACACGGCGGTACTGACAATGACAGAAAAAAGCGCAGTGCCGTACAGGTATCACGCAGTCGTTATTTTAATAGAAATCCTGTGCGTACTGCCGTTTCTGTGTGGAAAACGTCCGGTTTTTTGGGAAGAAATGGGGATATTCTGTATCTGTGCCGTGGCGGTATCGGTAACGGCGTGGATAGTGCATGTTTTTATCAACCGCAGACAGCATACGGTTTACAGTCAGGATACGCAGAAAAACCAGCAGGTCAATTACCTGATAAAAAAATATACCGGGGAAGCACTTCTTGCCATGAGCAGCTGTAATGCGGCGGCATGGGTGATGATTGCCGTACAGGCACTTATTTTTAACAGTCTGAACGCGGTTGTGTTTTACAGCTATGTCGTACTGGAAAGCCTGTCAGGCGTGGCATTTCTGGTGCTGATTTTCCGGATGTATAAAAAGAAAAATGCCATTTTAAATGCAGATGACACACCGGTTTATGTTGATGATGACGAATACTGGAAAACAGGATTTTATTACAATCCCAATAACAGACATATGCTTGTGGCGGACCGGATGCAGTCGGGAAATTATTCCTTTAATTATGCAACGGCAGGGGCAAAAATATGGACGGGCATTATAACATTTGTTGTTGCAGGAACTATCGTATTTACGGTTGCGGCAATGCTTCCGCTGATTCATGTCAAAGTGGATTTTATCATGGAAAATAACAGGCTTACGGTTGAGGGCGGCGGTTATAAAATCACATTTGATAAAGAATCCATTCAGAAAGCAGAGCTGCTGGATACAATGCCGCGTGATAATTTCACAAAAACCAACGGCGGCGCCACAGAAACCTATGCGGTAGGGCATTTTAAAGGGAATACTTACGGAAAATGTATGCTTTTTATATATAAAGGAAATGCGCCGTACATTCTGGTTCAGACGGACACACAGACAATGTTTTTTAATGCAAAAGACAGCAGTATGACAAAGCAGTGGTATGAGCAGCTGTGTGAGTAGAACACACTATTATCCAAATAATCAAATAAATTTCAATTTTTGTAAGATTTCCATATGTTTTTATGTTTTGCACAGAAATTGTAGGTTTGTGTCGAAAGATTCTGCAATTTTTACACGATATTTATTTTTCATTCACACAGGATTGTGGTATACTAAAGTAAAAAACAAAACGGGAAAGGTAAGAAATGGCAAAGAAAAATAAAATAAAGAACTGGGTCATTCCGGGTGTAGTCGGAGGCGTGGTCATTATCCTGACAGTTGCTTCCATCGTTTCCGGTTCTATACAGCAAAAAAAGGAAAAGGAAAGCAATGCGGCGAGTGTCAGCGTAGACCGGATTAAGTTAAAAGATGATTCGGCGCAGGCACAGCAGATGAGCAATACAGAAACAGAAGTAGAGATTGAATTTGAAGACTGTGCCGTTCCGGTAGGCACGCAGTTAAAGATGACAGCACTGGTTGTTCCCGAAAATACGGACCAGGCACTCATCTGGAGCAGTTCGGATTCGTCTGTGGCAGAGATTGATAAAGACGGAATTCTCACAGTGAAGGCAGTGGGAACAACCGTTGTAACAGCAACTGTCGGAACCGTTTCCGATTCAGTTGTCATTGAAGGAATTGAAAATGTCGCACAGGGTTCAAAAAATAACCTTCCGGTTTACACCGGTACAACCCTTGCAAAAAATAGTGCATCCGGAAGCGGCAGTGCATCGGGCAGTACGTCATCCGGTGGAACATCCGCAGGAAGCGGCTCTGACAGCGGCAGTACAGGTACAGGCGTCGGACAGGCAGGCGGTTCATGGACAGGCTCAGGCAGTTCGGGAAGCGGTTCATACGACGGTGGTTCCGGTGATTCGGATTCGGATGGCGGAGATGATTCAGGCAGTACGGACAGCGGTTCGGGAAGCTCCGGTGGTTCTTCAAACAGTGGATCCGGCACGACGGGCGGTTCTTCCGGCAGTAATTCCGGCAATAACGACGGTTCATCCACAAACGGCGGGAATTCCTCAAACAACAGTAATAGCGGTAGTAACACCGGAAATGGTGACAACAGCAGCAGCATTTCAGACGGACTTTCAGGAATCGGATTTACACAGCGTTATTCCAATGTTTATGTATGCGAAGAAAATGATACATATTATGGAGAAATCATCACACAGCCGAATGTAACCATTATCTATATCAAGCAGAGAAGCGGCACATTTGACAGCAGGATTCAGACGGTGCTTGCCAGACTGCTTCCGGACGAGTACGGACAGGTGTGGAGCAATTATCTTTCTGCCAACACAGACAGAACTTTTACGGCAGAAGGCAGACGGGTACGAATTGTTGTAGCCCCGAATGGCGGTCACTCGCAAATAGTAATATACAATTAGACAAAAATATGATATGCTTACACTAATATGACTTGCAGTGAGGTGAATTAATTGCTGAATGAAAATAAGATTAAAATGATGACGAAAATGGCAATTTATGAAAAAAACGAAGGCAGGCAGATGATTAAAAATTCCCGCTATTTTAAGGGGGATTATGTAGCGTTTGGCGTACTCCGTACATTAATTGCAACAACATTTGCATATATAATCATGGTGATACTGTATGTGTTATGCAACCTTGAAAAACTGGTTGCCGACATTAATTCGCTCGATTATGCGGCAGTGGGAAAAAGACTGGGATTATATCCTGATGTTAATTGTATATACCATCATTGCGGCAATGGTTTATGCCTATCAGTATAATCATTCGCGGAAAGGTCTGAAAAAGTATTTTTCAAGACTGAACAAGCTGGAACGTTTTTACGACAGCCAGAGAAAGAAAAAATAGTATTGGAGGACTCACATGGTTTTTTTACTGGAATTAAAGGAAGGATTTAAGAAATTCTATAATAAATACGATACGTATCTGGTTCCGGCAGTACGGTTTGTGATGGCATTGGTTTCTTTTCTGATGCTTAATGCAAGCATCGGATATATGTCAAAGCTGAAAAATCCGCTGATAGCCGTGGCAATGGCAGTATTGTGTGCCTTTCTTCCAAATGGATTTATGATATTTTTCTTATCGGTATTTATGCTGGTTCATTTATATGCGATTTCTGCGGAATTTGCATTGATTGTACTGGGAATCGTGCTTTTAATGTATCTGCTGTATTACCGTTTTACACCGAAGCAGGGGTATCTTTTAGTGATTACGGTACTGCTTTGCTGGATAAAAATGCCGTACCTGCTTCCAATTGCGGCGGGGCTGTGCTTTAACGCATTCGCCATGATTCCGGCGGCATTTGGTGTGATTATTTTTTACATTATTAAGACAGCCAGTGAATATGAAACGGCACTGACGACAAAGTCAGTCAATGACAGTATGCAGCAGATTTCGTATATTGTAGAAAGTCTGTTTAATAATAAAGAAATGATTCTGTTTGTAATTGCAATGGTTGTTACGATTACGGCAGTATATGCAGTCAGACGGCTAAAGATTGATAATGCGTGGACCTATGCCATTGCGGCAGGGATTGTGGTACAGTTTATCGTACTGCTTGCAGGAATTTTAGTGACAGGTGCCAAAATCAATCTGATTCTGATGATTGTGGGAACCGTGCTTGGCGGGGTTGTAGGGTATCTGTGCCAGATTTTGTTTTTCAGTGTGGATTATTCCAGAACGGAATACGTACAGTATGAAGATGATGAGTACTATTATTATGTAAAAGCTGTTCCGAAAATTAATATTGTCAATGCTGAAGTCAAGGTCAAGCAGATTAATGCGAGAAAGACGAAAAAGGCGCATGACATCAGTGATATGACTTCATCAGAACAGGATGACGAAAATATTTAAAAAAGCTATAAGCGGTAAAATGAGTAAAGACTGGAAGGAACAGAAATGAGGTGAGTATGTGACAGCATGGAATAATTTTTTCAGCGATTATTTATCAAAATTATATATTCCACGGATTGGGTGGACAGATGTCATTGAGATTATCATTATTGCAGTGGTACTGTATAACATTCTGGTGTGGATTAAAAATACAAAAGCATGGGCGCTGCTCAAGGGAATTATCATTGTAGTATTATTTGCGCTGTTTGCATATATACTGAATTTAAAGACAATTCTCTGGATTGCGGGAAAAACCATCAGTGTTGGCATTATTGCGCTGGTGATTATCTTCCAGCCGGAGCTTCGGCGTGCGTTAGAGCAGCTCGGGCGCAAAAAACTGGTTGTCGGACTGTTTAACTTTGGTGAAGGCAGGGAAAAGGGTGAACGCTTCAGCAGCAAAACAGCCGATGAGATTGTCCGTGCCGCTTATGAAATGGGAGCGGTGCGGACTGGTGCATTAATCGTTATCGAGCAGGATATGGTTCTAGAGGAATATGTCCGCACCGGTATCGAGGTAGACGGTGTTGTAACAAGCCAGCTGCTCATTAATATATTTGAACATAATACACCGTTGCATGACGGCGCGGTAATTGTGCGGGGCAACAGAGTAGTAGCGGCAACGTGTTATCTTCCGCTGTCAGATAATTCAAACTTAAGTAAGGAACTGGGAACCAGACACCGTGCGGGTGTCGGCATCAGTGAAGGCACCGACAGCTTTACAATTATTGTATCAGAAGAAACCGGTGCAGTATCCGTGGCGGTGGGCGGTTCAATTATCCGCGACATTGACAGGGATTCTTTAAGAAATAAGCTGGAGTATCTGCGCAAGAAAACAGTAGATGTCAAGTCGTTTAAGATTTGGAGAGGAAGGTTGAAAAATGAAAGAAAAGATATTTAGAAATTTCAGCCTGAAAATCCTGTCAGCTTTATGCGCAATTGTATTGTGGACGATTATTGTCAATATTTACGACCCGACCATGGGGGTGACAATCAGTACCGTTCCGGTGCAGCTGATTAATACAGAAAGTCTTACGGATAAGGGCTATACGTATGAGATTACAGATGGCAGTAAAATTTCGGTTTATGTAAGCGGACCTAAAAGTGTTATCACGGATATTAAAGCGGCAGATATTGTAGCCACGGCAGATTTAAGCAGGATTACGGCATTTGCCGATTATGCCGATATTGATGTAAAGGTTGTCAAAGACGGCAAAACGCTGACCAATGTCGAAGTAACGCCAAAGACAACAGCGGTTAAGTTGGATATTGAAAACAGGGTAACACAGCAGTTTGATGTTGGCATGGAAGTCAACGGTACGGAAGCGGAAGGCTATGTAGTCACGAAACAGTCCGTATCGCCATCGACCATCAAGATTACCGGTTCATCAACCACCATTGCAAAGATTGCGCAGGTTAAAGCCATCTGCGACATCAGCAATGCACAGGATAATATCCAGAGTGTTGTACCGATTGTTTTATACGATGCGGACGGCAATGTAATTGATGATCCGCAGCTTGAACTGTCAAAGAGTGAAGTGGAATATACGGCAAGTGTCAAAAAGTCTAAAACCGTACCGTTAAAATATTCTGTTTCGGGTGAACCGGCGGACGGTTATAGCGTTCATAAGGTACAAAGTTCCGCAGACCAGATTACAATTTCGGGAGAGACAAAGGTTTTAGACCAGATTACACAGATTACGATACCTTCCGACCAGTTAAAAGTGACAGGGTTAAGCAGTGATAAGACATTTCGTCTGTGGATGGAAGATTTTGTGCCGTCTGATGTGAGTGTGGTATCGGATTCGGTTGTTTCCATTACGGTAAAGATTTCCGATGTACACAGCAGGGAATTTACGGTGAAGACATCTGATATTACATTTTCCGGTTTATCATCAGGTCTGGAAGCGGCAATTACCGATCAGGATACCATTCATGTAATACTGACAGGTTCAGATGAAGCACTGGCAGCAGCACAGGCATCGGATATCAAAGCTACGGTGAATCTGACAGGCTTAAAAGAAGGAACATATACATTATCGATACAGTTTCAGCTGCCGGGCGGCTGCAGTCTGGACGATACCTATAAGGCAGCCGTAAAGATACAGGCGCAGGCAGCACAGACACAGCCGGAAACAACAACACAGCAGACACAGGAAACAACAACAGCCGGTACCTCTGAAACAACCGGCCAGAACCGGTAGAATAAAAAGCTGAAAACAGCGGATGGGAGAGAAAAGATGGTTAGTGAAAAAATAGTCGTAGGAAGTGCATTGGGAATACATTTAAGACCAGCGGGGGCAATGTGCGATGCTGCTGTCAAATACGATTCCCATATTACATTTGCTTATGGAGAAGGAAAGACGGCCAATGCAAAGAGTGTCATTTCAATTTTAGCAGCAGGAATTAAATGCGGTGATGAAATAGAGCTGATTGCAGACGGTCCGGATGAGCAGGAAGCGTTAGAAAATGTTGCTGCTGCATTTAAAGAATCATTAAAAGATTGATTTCAAAAAGGGATTGTATTATAATTTTTATAAATTCAATCAGTAAAAAGAAGAAATATGGAGGATTAAAGTTATGGGTTACATGGAGTCTTACAAGGCGTGGTGTGCCAATGAATATTTTGATGAGGCAACAAGAGCTGAATTAAAATCAATTGAGGGTAATGAAAAAGAGATTGAAGACCGCTTTTATAAAGATTTAGAGTTTGGTACAGGTGGTTTAAGAGGTGTTATCGGCAACGGTACAAACCGCATGAATATTTATACTGTCAGAAAGGCAACACAGGGACTTGCAAACTTTATTAAGAAGGAAAATGCAGCAGACAGAGGCGTTGCGATTGCATATGATTCAAGAAGAATGTCCCCTGAATTTGCAGACGAGGCAGCATTATGCCTGAATGCGAACGGAATCAAGGCATATATCTTCCCGTCATTAAGACCGACACCGGAATTATCATTTGCCGTAAGACAGTTGCACTGTATCGCAGGTATTGTCATTACAGCCAGCCATAATCCACCGGAATACAACGGTTACAAAGTATATTGGGAAGACGGCGCACAGATTACAGCACCAAAGGATACACAGATTATTACAGAAGTAAAGGCTGTTACAGATTACAATACGGTAAAGACCATGGAAAAAGACGAGGCAGAAGCCTGCGGTCTTTACAATGTTATCGGCTATGATATGGATGAAGCTTATATCAAGGCTTTAAAGAAAATGAGCATCAACGGTGATATTATCAGACAGGTAGCGGATGATATCAAGATTGTATACACACCGTTCCACGGAACAGGTAACGTTCCGGTCAGAAGAATTTTAAAAGAACTGGGCTTTAAGCATGTTTATATTGTAAAAGAACAGGAAAAACCGGACCCGGATTTCACAACACTTGAATATCCAAACCCGGAAGACCCAAAGGCATTCACACTGGCATTAAAGCTGGCAAAGGAAAAAGATGCAGATATCATTCTGGCAACAGACCCGGATGCCGACAGACTCGGTGTATATTCAAAAGACACCAAGACAGGCGAATACAAGGCATTTACAGGAAATATGTCCGGTATGCTGATTGCAGAATATCTGCTTTCACAGCGTAAGGAAAAGAATCTGTTACACGATAACGGCGCATTTGTAAAGACTATCGTATCTACCAATATGGCAGATGCCATTGCAGCAGAATACAATGTAAAGCTGATTGAGGTATTAACAGGCTTTAAGTATATCGGTGAGCAGATTAAGTTCTTTGAACAGCAGGGTACATACGAATATGAATTTGGTTTTGAAGAAAGCTATGGCTGTCTTGTCGGTACACATGCAAGAGATAAGGATGCAGTTGTTGCCGTTATGGCATTATGTGAAGCAGCAGCATACTACAAGACAAAGAACATGACTCTGTGGGATCAGATGATTCAGATTTTTGAAAAATACGGATACTACAAAGAAGGTCAGAAGGCAATTACCATGAAGGGTGCAGAAGGGGCTGAAAAGATTGCAGAACTGATGGATAAGCTCCGCAACGAAACACCGAAGAAGTTCGGTTCATGGGACGTACTCGAAGCAAGAGATTACAAGAAGGATGAATGTGTTGATTTAAAGACCGGCGAAAAGAAGTCTACCGGACTTCCGTCATCCAATGTATTATATTATGCACTTTCTGACAATGCATGGTGCTGTGCAAGACCGTCCGGAACAGAACCAAAGATTAAGTTCTACATGGGCGTTAAGGGCAGCAACTTAGCGGATGCAGATGCAAAACTTGAAGAACTTACAAAGGCTGTTATGGAAGTAGCGGGACAGTAGTAATGTGAAGAATCCTTAAATTTAAGATTCTTCACATAGATAATTGTGCTGCAGGCGTCACAATTATCTTTTTATCGCAGAGCGAGTTCAGAAATTCTTAACAGAGAAAACACAATTAGAACACATTTCGTTACTATACTACAAAGCATAGACGAGATGTGTTCTTTTTTATCTAAGAACAAAAGACACGACAGAGAGGAGAAATCGATATGTATAACGACGAAAATAACCAGTATAACCCAAGACCGAGATTTGACCCAAAGACAGGAGAACGAATTCATTACGACGATGAAAATACAACGGAAACAACACAGGCAGAAAGTTCAGAATACAGATACAGCGCAGGAAATATTCCGTTTGAACAGGAAAACAATAACACTTCCTATTATCAGCAGAGCAGTACATTCCAGCAGGATACAACCTATCAGCAGGCAGGCGCCGGGCAGGGCAGTATGAATCAGCAGAATGGAAGGCAGAAGAAAAAGAAGGATAGAAACAAAGACGGTTTTGGAGAAAGGCTTGCAAAACTGGCAGGTTCGGCAGCCGTGTTCGGTGTAATTGCCGGCGCAGTAATGTATGGCGTATATTACATGGGAAGTACTCTTCTTCCGGTAAAATCATCAAGCGACTATAACAACATTGCAACCGTGACTTCCAATGTAACCGCAACAACGGCACAGAGTACTTCATCAGCTTCAACGGGTATGGATGCACAGTCCGTTGCAAATGCAGCCCTTCCGGCAATGGTGGCATTAAACGGTACGACAACCGTGTCTTCAGGAAGTTCTTCATCTTTCTATGGACTGTTCGGCAGCCAGTCCTATGAAGCACAGACAAGCGGAACCGGTATTATTGTAGGTAAGAATGATAAAGAACTGCTTGTTGTAACGAATGCACACGTAGTTAGTGATGTAAATGATTTAAAATGTGTCTTTGTGGACGGTGAATCTGTCAGTGCAACCGTAAAGGGTTCAAAGTCTGATAAGGATATTGCGGTAGTGGCAATCAATCTTTCAGATATTAAGGATTCAACCATCAACAGTATTGCAATCGCAGAACTGGCAGACAGTGATGATGTAGCCATCGGACAGGAGGTTGTTGCTATCGGTAATGCATTGGGTGAAGGCCAGTCTGTAACAAATGGTATTATCAGCGCCACAAACCGTTCTATTACTGTTAATAATGTAACATTTTCAGGACTTTTAATGACAAATGCAGCGATTAATTCCGGTAACAGCGGTGGTGCATTACTCAATGCAGAAGGTAAGGTTATCGCAATTAACTTTGCAAAGACTTCCAGTGATGGTGTAGAAGGTATGGCTTATTCAATTCCTGTCTCTAATGTTAAGGATATTATCGATTCATTAATGACTAAGCAGACAAGAAACAAGGTTTCATCAGATAAGGCAGAATACCTTGGAATTGCAGCAGTAGATATTACAAGTAATTATGCATCATATTATGGATATCCTGTAGGTATTCTTATAAGAACTGTAGCTGATGATTCAGCAGCAGACAAGGCAGGATTAGAGACATATGACATAATTGTCGGATTTGATGACCAGACAGTTACTACTATGTCAGGACTTACTAACATGCTTCAGTATTATGAGGCAGGTGAAAAAGTAACTATAGATTATTATCATATGGAAGGAAGCGAGTATGTTCTTAAGAGCACGGAGGTAACGCTTGGTTCTAAGAAGGCATCTTAAGGATATATTCCAAGTATATATTTATGGATAATACCAATGAGAATATGACAGAAGATAAGGATATTAATAAGAATAACAATGGGAATTCCGATGATTATGAGAAGATATGTTTTGTGTGCAGAAGACCAGAATCAAGAGCTGGTAAGATGATTGTTATGCCTAACAATATATACATCTGTCAGGATTGTATGCAAAGAACATTCGATTCAATTAACAGCAGTGGAATTAATTATGAAGATATGATGAAGATGTCAAACATGCCTGGAATGGGCATGTTTGGCAATTTTGGCGCTATGGATTCAGACCCGGTTCCAGAAAAGCAGAAGCTTAAGAAAAAGAAAGAGAATAAGAAGGAGTTACCAGCGCTTGACGTTTCTAAGCTGCCTGCACCACATGAGATTAAGAGAAAGTTAGATGAGTATGTTATAGGTCAGGACTATGCTAAGAAGGTAATGTCGGTGGCTGTATATAATCATTATAAAAGAGTTTCAGCAGATGCTAAGATTCTGGGTGATGTTGAGATTGAGAAGTCTAATATGCTTATGATTGGACCTACAGGAAGTGGTAAGACATATCTTGTTAAGACGCTTGCAAGGATATTACAGGTGCCACTTGCTATTACAGATGCAACAACACTTACAGAGGCAGGATATATCGGAGATGATATAGAGTCAGTTGTTTCTAAGCTTTTACTGGCAGCAGACAATGATGTAGAGAAAGCTGAACATGGAATTATATTTATTGATGAGATAGATAAGATTGCCAAGAAGAAAGAGACCAGAAGCAGAGATGTAAGTGGTGAGTCTGTACAGCAGGGAATGTTAAAGCTGTTAGAAGGCAGTGAGATTGAAGTTCCTGTTGGTGCGACAAGTAAGAATGCAATGGTTCCACAGGTGACTGTTAACACGAAGGATATTCTGTTTATATGTGGTGGTGCATTTCCGGATCTTGAGGATATTATCAAGACAAGGCTTAATAAGTCATCCTCAATGGGATTTAATGCTGACCTTAAAGATAAATATGATGATGAGAAGAACATCATGTCTTATGTGACGGTTGATGATCTTAGAGAATACGGAATGATTCCAGAATTTTTAGGAAGACTGCCTATTATATATTCACTTGACAGACTGGATGAGGATATGCTTGTCAATATTCTGAAAGAGCCTAAGAATGCAATTCTTAAGCAGTATCAGAAGCTGTTAGAGCTTGATGAGGTGAAGCTTGAGTTTACAGATGATGCATTAAGAAGCATAGCAAGAAAGGCAATGGAAAAAGATACAGGTGCAAGAGCACTCCGTTCTATTATTGAGGATTTTATGCTTGATATAATGTATGAGATACCTAAAGACAGCAATATAGGTTACAATAACAGAAGATGTTGTTGAAAAGAAAGGTGCTCCGGTAATAACTATGAGAGCATAATAGTTATAGCAGAATAATACAATACATTTCTGAATACATATAGCATGTACAGTGATTGCTTTATGTTAAGGAGATGTTATGGCATGTGATTTTGATATAACCAAAGAGAATATATATGATTACATAATAGAAGATACCCCAGGGGCTGATGAAGCTATTAAGGCATTATCAGGGATATGTTCGCAGAGAGCTGATTCGCAATGGATTATAGCTCATGGAGAACTGCCTGATAACCGCCAGCTTAATATAAGCTCTCTGGGGTATTTTACTATTCCAAAGTTATATGGACTCATGGAAGGCGATGCGGATATAAGTGCACTTGATGAAATAGGTGCTTTACGGGTACTTGGACAGGATAATCTGCAGGCAGACGGGAGTAATGTTCTTATAGGGTATGTGGATACCGGAATAGATTATCTTAATGATGTTTTCAAGGACAGACTTGGGAATACAAGAATTCAGGCTATATGGGATCAGACAGATAAAACAGGTACTGATGTTGCAAATACGTATGCACATTTTGGCAGAGTATATGAAAAGGATGAAATAGACAGGGCAATAGAGGCTGACAATAACGGAGAAAATCCATATTCTTATGTTGCACAAAGAGACACGTCAGGACATGGAACGCTGCTGGCTTCAATATCAGCAGGTTCATATACAGACGGATATGTTGGCGTTGCACCAGGAGCAGAACTTTTAGTGGTTAAATTAAAACAAAGTAAACAGTATCTGAGAGATTTTTTTCTGATAAAGGATGACGTTCCAGCTTTTGAGGAAAGTGATATTATGCTGGCTTTAAGATTTCTTGAAGATTACGCTATACGACTTGGAAAACCATTGATAATAATATTTGGTCTGGGAAGTGCTAATGGTTCAAGAACAGGCGCATCTCCTCTGGCAGAAATGATGGAGAATCTTACTAAAAAACCCAATATATCAGTTATAACATGTATGGGCAATGAAGCTAATAATAAATGTCATTATAAAGGGACAGTAATGTCAGCCCTGGTACCTGATGTTATGGAAATTAATGTTGATGGAACAGGAAAGGGTTTTACGATGGAAATATGGGCGGATAGTCTTGATATATTATCCGTGTCGATTGAATCACCGTCAGGGGAATATGTTCCAAGAATACCTGCAAGAATGGGTGCAAGTATGGAGTATACATTTCTTTATGAGGGAAGTACGGTTACGGTAGATTATCAGATAACTGAAAATGTAGCTGGAATGGAGGTTATATTCGTAAGACTTAAGACACCAGTTGAGGGTACATGGAAATTCTATATATATAG
>OGOS01001744.1_pt1 | contig 13073 bp, 10 predicted proteins | sample 1552701 | NCBI WGS metagenome assembly OGOS01 (sample SAMEA2580128, study PRJEB22360) | human gut metagenome | biome: human gut; feature: human-associated habitat; material: faeces | place: Denmark | collected 2008/2010
CCTTAGCATGTGCATCGTATACCGGTGTTGCAACCTCCACACGTCTTACGGTATTTCTGGTCATAAAATCTGCTGACGCAATGTAAATCTTCTCATCATCGCCCACACCAAATCTGTATATACGTGAATGCTCAAGATATCTTCCTACAACACTTATTACAGTGATATTTTCCGTGGCACCCTCAACCTGCGGCTTCACACAGCAGATTCCTCTGACAATAAGCTCTACCTTCACGCCTGCCTGTGATGCATCGATAAGCTTGTCTATAAGCACCTTATCAGTGAGAGAGTTAACCTTAACTCCGATGTATGCCGGTTTTCCTGCATTATTATTGGCAATCTGCTCATCAATCATGTCAACAATCTTATTCTGCAGGCATTTTGGGGCAACAAGCAGATGTTTTACATCTCCGTCCGAAACAGTCTCACCTCTCTGAAGCGCCATAAACACCCTTGATGCATCTGCTCCAATCTCCTGATTTGCAGTGATGAGGGATAAATCTGTATAAAGGCGCGAGGTCTTCTCGTTGTAGTTTCCTGTACCAATCTGAGTGATGTACTCAAAGCCATCGCCCTTTTTCTTTGTGATGAGGCAGAGCTTTGAGTGGACCTTGTAATCACCGAGTCCGTAAAGTATCTGACAGCCTGCATCCTCAAGGCGGTGTGACATCTCTATGTTGTTAGCCTCATCAAACCTCGCACGCAGCTCGACAAGCACGATAACTTCCTTGCCGTTTTCTGCAGCCTCTATAAGTGCATCGATAATCTGGCTCTTATCTGCCACTCTGTATAGTGTCATCTTGATGGAAACCACATCTGGATCCTCTGCTGCATCGTTAAGCATCTTGATAAACGGCTTCATGCTCTCAAACGGATATGAAAGAAGCACATCCTTTTTCTCAACCTGACCGAGTATACTCTCCTTAAGCGAAAGCTCAGGTGTGTCACGCGGTGTACGCTTCTCAAAGAAAAGCTCCTGCTTGTCTCGCAGATAGTGCTGAAGCTGGAATACGAATGACATATCAAGCGGTGTTTTTACACTGATAAAATGCTTTTTGCCAATCTCAAGGAAGCTCGAGAGTTCGTCAATCGCCTTGCGGTTGATTTTTCTCGAAAGCTCGACTCTTACAGGATCAAGACGCACTCTCCTCTTGATGAGCGCCTCCATCATATTACGGTAATCCATATCCTCGTCATACATGCTCTGCGCATCGATATCCGCATTACGGGTCACACGCATGATTGATTTCTCACGGATTACATACTTTGGATAGAGCTTTGATACAAAGTGTAAAATAAGCTCCTCTGACAGCATAAATGTGCCCGGTCTTGTAGGTATCTCAATCAGACGCTTGAATACGCTGTTTGAGCATGGCACGATACCTGTCTTTTTCTTTCCCTTCTGCGTGGTTAAAAGCACTACCGCATAGAGCTGTTTATTGGCAAGGAATGGAAACGGCTGCTGCTTTCCTATAATCATTGGTGAGAGGAAAGGTGCAATGTGTGCATCAAAATATGCCTCCAGTAAATCACCCTCATCCTTTGACAGCTTATTGAAATTGATTATGCGCACGCCCTTTGGCTCAAGCTCACCCATGAGCTGCTCGTAAATCCTTGCTTTTTTCTTCTCAAGCTCGCATACTCTGTCAAGGATTGCCGATACCTGTTCCTCACTCGACATCTTTGTCTTGTTCTCGAAAATCTTTTCCTTTGAATTCATCTGCATCATGAGTGATCCTACTCTTACCATGAAAAACTCATCCAGATTTGTCTGGTAGATTGATGCAAAGGTCAGTCTCTCTGCAAGCGGTACTCTTGGATTGCCCGCCTCATTTAATACTCGCTCATTGAACTGTAACCATGACAGCTCCCTGTTTGTGTAAATTTCTTCCAGTTTTTTCATCTGCATATATGCTCCTATTCTATATGATATTTTTCCATTCGCATCCGCGTCTTTTAAGTTCGTTTTATTTTGTGCCCGCTGTATTTCAAGCAGCCTTGCCCGCTCTATCAGTTTATCCTCACGGCGTCTCCTTCTGTCTGCCAGATGAAGCTTATTTTCCACCCCGACAAGCAGCTGTGCAAGTGCCTTCAAAACTCTTTCCCTATGCAATATTTACCTCTCCGTTGATATCATCTGATAATATTCCAATTCTCGCTATACCGCACAGCACATAATGCTTCTGCAATGTCCGTGCACTCTTAAGTTCATTTTCGATATTTTTGTCTTTTTTGTCAATACATTCATGCAAATTTACAAACATTTCTTCAACAATATCAGCACATCTGAGAGTTTCCTTTGCAGCAAGCTGCATTACCACCTCTTTGACGCATTTTTATATGAATTAAGGCCGTCCACATTGGTAGTTTGTACCTCTTGTGAACAGCCTGTTATCATCGTTGCCATCATTCCTATGACGACCGCTTTCTTTAGTAATTTCTTTTTCAACATAATTAATCTCTCCATTAGCATGATAAATTATTAAAATTAATCAATAACTATTCAACAAGTTAATAGTATCAAGCTAATGTAAAGTCCAAAACGCAGTTATGTAAAATCATGGTAAAAACTTTACATTTCTTTACTCAGCTTTACATAAATTAATTTTGTGTGCATTTTATATATCTTTTAGGCATTTTTAACTATTTCAACAGCAATATCCGGATAATTTGTGATAATTGCATCTGCTTCTGCCTTGACAAGTGCCTTCATCTCATGCTTTTCATTTACAGTCCATACATGAGCTCTAAGTCCTCTTCCGTGCGCCTTGTCAATGTAGTTTTCATCCTGCATATGGTAGGTTGCCGGATGAAGCGCATCCACATGAAGCTCGCTTGCATACTCTGCCGGATTTACTATAATGTCAGAAAAAAGCAGACCGCACCTCATATCAGGGCAAAGCTTTTTCATGCGCACAATCGACTCGTGATTGAATGATGAGCACCAGATTCGGTCAAGCATATCATACTCTTCCACGAGCGCCAGTACCTTTTTCTCCAGATTTTTGTACTGTACGATACCGTTTTTGAGCTCGATATTTATGGTCATCTCTGTGTTTTTGAGCAGGTCAAACACCTCATCGAGTGTTGGAATGCGAGTCTTCTTGTCATAGGACGGCATGTGCTTTGACACATTGAGGCGCTTTAACTCCTTGAGTGTATAGTCCTTTACAAAGCCTTTCTCTCCACTCACTCTGTCCACGGTCTCATCGTGTATGACCACAAGCTCCCCATCCTTTGTGAGCTGCACATCAAGCTCCACGCCGTCAGCCTTCATCTTTTCTGCCTTCTTGAATGCCTCAAGTGTGTTCTCCGGTGCATATCCGGATGCTCCTCTGTGTGCCCAGACCTTTGTTCCCTCTGTGTTTATCATGCTTTAAGCCTTCTTTCGTTACTTTTTATTTTAGTTATTTTCATGCCTCGGTGCATCATATCTGTCTGCAAGCCTTAAAAATACAAATCCCACTGCAAAGAATATTGCCATAGTTGCAACTGCCACATTTATCGTGCCGCCTGCAAGCTTTACTGACGCGATGACAAGCGAGCCTAAAAATGAAGCTCCCTTTGCAAAAATATCATAGATTCCGAAATACTCTCCCGAGTTCTCAGGAGGAATAATCTTTGAAAAATATGAGCGTGACAGCGCCTGCAATGAGCCCTGGAAGCATCCCACACCAAATGCCATGATTCCAAAGCCAATCAGATCATGCAGTGTAAGTGCATATAGACAAACTGCAAAATATCCCGCAATGCAGACATACAAAAGCGTTGTAGTTTTGTATGTCTGTGACAGTCTTCCAAAAACAAGTGAACCGATGCATGCCACTATCTGTGTAAAAAGTAAAAACACTACCTGTCCCACTGAATCGAGCTTTAAATCAGTTCCTATGTTTATACAATTATCTATTATAGTACCTACACCATCTATGTAAAGGAAAAAAGCAACCAAAAACAGTCCTACTTTTTTATCTTTTGTAGCTATTTTTTTGATTGTTCCAAAAATCTGTGCAAATGCGTCAGCTATAAGTCTTAGGACTCCCGGATTTTTGTTTGTTTTGTTTTTCTCTTTGATATTGTCTCTTATAAATACATCATTTTCAAAATTCTTATGAATATCTTTGTCTGCTGCATACGATACATAATTCACCTGTTTATAGCTCTTAAACAATGGAATTGTAACAACAAACCACCAAATTCCTGTAACCGCAAAGCCTATTATCATCGATAGGCGGTTTGATATGTATCCAAGCATATCCGGTCCACAGATGTACGCTGCAAGTGAAACAAGAAACGGCACACACGAGCCCAGATATCCCCAGGCATAGCCGTAGGAAGACACCTCGTCCATTCTATCCTTTGTCGTCACATCGACAAGCATCGAGTCATAAAACACCAGCGATGCATTGTAAAATATCTTTGTAAGCACATAGATAACAAGAAACAGCACCCATGTGAGTGTAAAACCGTTAAGTATACATGCCGACACTCCTACAACTACTGTCGTGGAAAAAATAGCCTTTTTGATGCGCATATGATCTGCTATCGCACCACAGACAGGCCCGATAAGTGCTGATACAACTGTCATCACAGCTATTGCCACCGCATAATATGCAGTCGCCCTGTCAGATGAAATCTGCCCTGCCCCATCTCCAACGGAAAGGCTTTTGTACCATATCGGTATGAGCGCACACGCAAGCAGTGTGTATGCGGAATTTCCCACATCATATAATACCCATGAGAGCTCCTTTGATGAGAGCTTTTTGGTTTTCTTTTGTGTATTGTCTTCTTTTGATTTCATAAATTATACCTTCCCTGTTTTGTATGTCCCAGATTACGATTTTATTTTTTTTATGTAAAAACCGCTACCACCCATTTGCAAAGTTTATGTAAATAATCCGTCCAATATTAAATCAGCGACTCCCTCGCAATCTCCACATAATGCATGGCATTGCGATGATTCTCCTCTATCTCATCAGCGGTCAGTGCCCTGATCACCTTTGCCGGAGAACCAAATGCGAGGCTTCCGTCAGGAATATCGGTGCCCTGGGTGACAAGAGCGCCCGCACCTATTATGCAGTTTTTACCAATCCTTGCTCCATTTAACACGATGGCACCCATGCCGATGAGTGTATTATCACCTATAGTACACCCGTGAACAATTGCGCTGTGTCCTATTGTCACATTATCACCGATTCTGACACTGTGGCTTAAGTCCACATGTACCACTGCATTGTCCTGTATATTCGAATTTCTGCCTATTTCTATCGGTTCTGAATCGCCTCTTACAGTTGCATTATACCATACGCTTGCTCCGTCAGCCATTGTCACCTGACCCTTAACAACGGCACCTTCTGCTATATAATATGCCATATCTATCCCTCCATCAATTTCAGATAATCGCCCTTGTCTATATGCATCATAGAAATCTGATTATTATGCCGCCTGAAGCCATAGACACAGTCCACATTTCGGATAAGCGACTGCAGACGTTCATCCGGTACACAGACAATCAGCTGCAAGTCCATCTTCCTTGCATACTTGAGACATACCGCACTTCGCTCCTGATCCATCTTGGAAAATGCCTCATCCAAAAGCACCAGCTTAATCTTTGAATCACGATTGCTCTGCTGCATATAAAGCATCGCAAAGCCCGCAAGAAGCGCAACATATTTGGGGTTCTGCCCCTCCCCGCCCGAATCACGGCCTGCCATGTCATCTACAAAGTTTTCCCTGATGACACGACCGTTTTCGTCCGTTACCTGCTCATACATGCTGAATGACAGATAATTGCGGTAATCCGCATACTGCTCCATTTCCTTGCGCTTCTGCATTCGCAGATGCTCATCCTCATCCCTTGGCGGCATGAACTTGTCTGTCAAAAGTTTAATTTTCTGCTCATATTTCTTATAAAAATCATCCTCACCAAAGCTTATCTGTCCAGCTATTCCGCCATTATCCGGATTTTTACTGTCCAGTTCTTCCGCCATAAGCATATCATAGAACTGACCGTTTTCGTTCTTTGCCGGCTCTATCTTAATCTGATAGGTACTGTCTGAGAAATTAGTCTCCCTAAGAAGCCTGTTTATCTCATAGGCATGGCGCTTTGCAGCCTTGATATCACCGTGGATTGTACCGATGACATTCTCTCTGAGACTTTTATAAATCACCTTGCACTGCTCCTCAAACTCACTCTCATATGCCGGCTCATAATCCTTCTCGTACTTCTCCAGCAGCTCCTCATATGCCTTATTTGACTTCTCGGCTCCGCTGAACTGACCTGACGGAAACTCCTTTATATACCTGTAGCGGGCAGTCTGCAACGTCTCCACACACGACTGCTGCCTGCCACCATTTCCGTCTGCGCCTTGCAGCTCAATAAGCTTCTCACGCTGTTTGCTCTTGACCGATGCTCCTGAGCTATGCTGCAGCATATCCTGTACCTGCTTCTCAAGCTCCTCTCTGGCAACATAGCCCTGTAACATATCATCCAGCTGTGCTCTTCGCTGTTCGTTTGCACCTATGATTTTCTCATGCTGGCTTATCTTTTCATTTATCTGCTGCTGATTCAGTGAAAAAGCACTCTTAAGTGCATCGATGTTTTTCTCAAGAAGCCTCTTTTTCTCCTTTAGCTCCTTATACTGCCCATTCTCCATTGTCCTGATAATCTCTTCGAGCTCATTTTTCTGCGAATTAACTGCTTTAAGCTCATCTGACGCCTCAGAAAGGCCCACAAAATACTCCGGCTCCCCCTTTAAGCACTCAAAACCTCTCTGTGCCTTGAGATAAGCCAGCCTTGAAATAATCCCCATAAGCTGTATCCGGTCCTTCTCAAGCCTCTCCACATCTGTCTCATACTCAGCAAGTCTTGCCTTGGATACCCTGCCTCCGATGCAGGCATTTGTAGTATAATCGCGCTTCTTCAGATGTCTGAAAATAAAGTTGCTGTATGAGTAGCAGTCCGGTGTAACTCCATCTCGTACCTGCTCAAGCTCGTCAACACTCCGGCACTTTATAATATGTCCCAGATATCTTTTCAGGCAGACATCTACATACTTTTCCTTTGTATCCACCGCCTCATAGAGCGAACCATCCATGGCCTTTGGTTCACTGTCCATGATAGCCTTGGAATTGATGAGGTCGACATCCTCAAACTGCTTCATGTCTCTGAAAATAACAGCAGCAGTATGCGCATAACGCGGCTCTGTGATAAGTGAGAACTTGAGCCTGCCCATACGTCCTTCTATGGCATTCTTCCATTCCTCGTCCTGTACATCAAACATATCCGCAAATACCTGTACCTTCACAGGCTCGCCAAATCTATCACTTAAGTTCCTCTGCAGCGCAGCTCTTGCCGAACGCAGGCTCTCACTGTACGACTTGCGGTTGTTCTTCATATCATCGACCAGACGTTTTTTCTCTTTAAGCTCTTTTGTTATCTCATTTTTCTGCGAAGTATTGTCCTCGAGCTCATCCTCGATATCCTTCTTTATAGACTCAAGCTTTAGATGAAGCTCCTGACATTTTGCCTCTGTGACATCGCCATCCACAATCTCTTCAATGAGGTTTAAAACTGCATTGCTCACATAATCTGTGATGACCTCATCCTCATCCCAGGCCTTTAGTCCGTTTGTGATTTTAATCCACTGACGGCTGTTGTCGGTAAGCATGAGACTTCTCTTCTCAAGCTCCCTAAGCTGATCCTTTTTGCTTCCTAAGTCGCTCGATTTCAAATCTGCACATACCTGGATATACTCCTGCTGCACATCTGCCTGCTGCCCGGCTATATCCTCTGCTTTTTCTGAAAGCCTGTCCTGTTCTTCTTCGATACGCTTTTTATCATCCTCAGCTGCCTGAATCTTTGCACGCATATCCTCGATATCTATGCACCTGATCATTGTCTCTGCCATGACAATATCGCTTTGGATATTTACCAGTTCCTGCCCTGACTCCTTTATTTCCTTGAGAAGCTCAATACGCTTGCGCATATCCTCTATTTTTTCCCTGATTTGTCTGTATGCATCGAGCTGCTCACTGATAGTCTCTATCGTGCCCGAGTCACTCTTTGGAAACATATAATCACGTATAAACTGGCCTGTTCCATTTGTCATTCTGAGTGCAATAGCACTTTTTTCCATTGTGATAAAACGATTCGGGTCAATATATCCTAAAATAACATCATATAATGTGCCAAGATATGCCTCCTTCGATGCGTAAATACGGTTTACATCCCCTCTGGCGCGTCTGTCAGCTGACTGTGAGCGAGTATTTACAAGCTTTTTAATATCATTATTTGAATAGCAAAAGCCATCCGCTGTCACATATGAAGGCTCCGGCATCCTGCCCGAATGACTGAAGTACACAAATCTCTTAATCTCAGAATCGTTTTTTCGTACCTCAAAGGCTATTCCTATACATGTAAACGTATGACTGCCTGTATCCTCTATCTCAAGCGCTATGACCGAACAAAAATCACAGTCGCCACGATTTGCGGAACCATCCTTCTGCTCACCCCTCAAATAGCTCAGAACACTTCTCCTGTTTTTTGCATCATCTGCAGCCTTGTTCAAGAATGTGGGGCTGAAGCTGCCGTAGAGGATTACCTGAATCGCATCCATGACGGTTGATTTTCCCGAGCCACTCTTACCACTGAACAAATTGACATACTCATTAAATTGCAAAACCTTGTGATTTATTCCGCCCCAGTTGTTTAGACACATTCTGGTAAATATCTTCTTAGACTGACTCAATTGGTAACTCCTCCATTTCACTGTTCTTGGCAAATTCATGGGTATGGTTTACAGAACTGCCTTCTGTATTCAATCCGGCAGCTTCAAGTGTTGCAGCCGATTCGTTATCATACTTAATCAGCTCCACCTCATCACTGTACATGCGCACAAGCTCATTTATATCCATGGCTGAGCAGAATATATTTACTGTGCCATAAATATAGATTGGTGTGTTGTCCTCCAGGTTTGCAATAGCCCCCGGCAGTTCAATCATCTGATGTGTTTTCATAAGCAAAAGAGCGTCTGACCATTCCTGATTAGTGAGCTTTCTGGTAATCAGATTGGTATTTCTGCCATACTCACGAATCTCCGCCAGATTCGTTGTTGTCGCATTAAGCCCCTCGCCCATGATTTTATCCCTGTATATCATCTTCATTATAATGACAATCCTTGCAGTAAGAAGAGTCATCTTCTCGAGCATGACACCATCACCCGTTATCCTGAAAAGATGCTCCTGCTGGTCATGAACCAGCTCACAGTCAAGCACAGCCAGATAATCAGAGATAAACTCTCTGTTTCTAAGACACACCTGATACCTTGGATTGTCTCTTTGAATCAATGTAACGGGGTCACACTTCATTTGCAAAATACAGGTCTGCCTCAACAGATCCTGAATAGTTTTTCTAATATTTTCTGCCTCATTTGGCGAAACATTCTCCATATATTCAAACATACATTGCTCTCTTTTCTATGCTTCTCGTTTAGAGTCCGATTTGGATATTACAAGCCTTGAGTAGCTTACACCATCATTCTTTGTTATCTCTCCATCCAGACTCACCGTATCCTCACCCATGCGCTCATTGGTCTCCTCCTGCCATAAAAACAGAAGCTTTTCCAGATCCTCCATGGATTCTACAGTCTGTTCATCTGTCACAAACATGCCATCACGCATATTTTTATCTCTGAAGCTTTGAAGCTCCTTTTTGGTATACAATGGCTTTGGCACAAAATCTGCCATATCATCTTCGCCTGCCGAAGCATCGTCAATAACAAACGGAACAAACTCACTTCTTCCCTTCTCTCTTCTTCCCGGAAAACTGTCGTCCGTTACATTGTAAAACTGTCTGGTGAACTTCATTCTGTTTCGAAGAGCCCCAAGTATCTCATCTGTTTTATCACTCTTATCTATCAGGTTAATGAGCTTTACTATATTATCCTCGTCATCTGCGCCTTCCTGCAGGATATAGTGTATCCTTGCAAGCGCCCTCTTTGCAAAAATCGTCTTCTGCTCAATAAGCTTGTTGTACTTTCTCTCAATCAGGTCAAACTCATGCTCCACCTTATAAACAAGCTCACTTGCCTTATCACAGTACTCCACGCTGTACTCATAGCGTTTTCTCTCAAACGTACCGGGTGTAGTCTGTGAAAGAATTTCCTCAAGCTCAGCCCTTCTGTCATCGTTCTGATTAAGAATTTTGCTTATAAGCTCCTTTACAGCCTCCTTGTAACGATAAAAGCTATCCGTGGTTGTAAGGATGGCATAACGTCTGCTATCACTGTTATTAATTTCCTTAATCAGTACCTTCTGTATACCTATAAAATCCTTCATACGTGACAGCTCATCAAAATATGCCCTCATACCATCCTGCATATTTGATAAAAGCTGACCAAGATTTTTTGACGTATACAACGCATTTTTCAGAATATCATTATTTTTTTCCGGATCTGAAAAATATGTAAAAAGCGCACTGTAAACAGCCAGAATGCTCTCGCGCTCCCTGCTGTCATCATCCACAAGCAGCTTTTTAAACAGCTCAGCATACATCTGGCTGTACTGAGGAAATGCAATCACATATGTGTTGAGCTTTTCATCAAAATCACTCCTGATCCAGCCCCAGTTTATAAGCCTGCCCAATATAGCTGATGGTGTCAGGGTGTATGCGAAACTGGCCTGGTCATATATAACATCAATTTCGGAATCAGGATTATAATCATTATGATTATCCATGCTGCCACTATCTTTATCACTCTCATCTTCATTATAATCAGTCTGCCATACAATGCCTGCTTTTGATATGGTATCCGCTATGATTATCTGACACTCCTCACGTGTCAGTCCCATTGATGCATAGACCTCGTTATTCTCCTCATATAACGCAACAACTATCTGCATATATGCATCCATATTTTTCGTGCGGAATAAGCTATAAAATTCTTTTGGTATTCTATCTTTCAATGTCATACTCATATAATAACATATCCCCACGTTTTTCGCCATATACATGGAAATAAACGTGGGGATATTAATATTGCTGCTTCACATCTCAGTCTTAACAATAACATCCGGTTACCGTCAAATCACTCTTGATTGTGACCATCAATAATTCTATTCAATATAATATGCTTACTGCTCAGCAACTCTCAGATGACGTATAAGCTCATTTAAGCTCTCTGCCTCACTGCTCATCTCCTGACTTGCAGCTGCACACTCCTGTGAAGAAGCTGAGTTAGTCTGAACTACATCGTTAATCTGCTCTACGCCATTATTAATCTGCTTGATAGCATCTGTCTGTGTCTCAAGTGTCTCTGCGATTCCATTAACCTCATCTGTGATAGTCTTGGAATTGCCTGCAACCTCCTCAAGCTGTGATGCTGTCTTGCCTGCAATAACCATTCCTTTTTCAACAGCCTTGACTGAAGACTCAATAAGAGCTGCTGACTCCTTAGCAGCATTTGCACTCTGCTCAGCAAGTACAGTAACCTGATCTGCTACAACTGCAAAGCCTTTTCCTGCTTCTCCTGCTCTGGCTGCCTCGATAGAAGCATTGAGTGCAAGAAGGTTTGTCTGTGATGCAATCTCATTGATTGTTGCGATGATTTTACCAATCTCCTGAGATGCCTCATTGATTTCATTCATAGATGTAACCATCTCATGCATCTGTCCGTTGCTATCCATAATCTCAGTTCCGAGTCCATCAACCTTCTGACTGATTTCCTTTGCATGCTCGGCATTCTCAGCTACCTGATCCGCTACAGAAGCAAGTGTGGCTGTAAGCTCCTCAACAACAGAGGCCTGGTCTGTTGCACCCTGCGCCAGATCACTTGAGCTGGCAGCTACCTGCTCAGCACCATTTGAAACCTCATTTGCCGCTCTCTGGATACCGCTGACTGTATCTGACATGCTCTCCTCGAAAGCAACGATTGATTCTTTAATTCCTACAAAATCGCCTTTCCACTCCACCTGTGGCTTAAAGTTGAAATTGCCATCTGCAAACTGTCTCATAGTCTGGTCGATATCATCAATATATGTGCCAAGTGTCCTGATAGACTTTCTAAGGTCATGTGCAAGTTTGCCAACCTCATCATCTGAATGATACTCCAGATTGCTGTGAAGATTTCCATTAACAAGCTCTCCTGCCACTACCTCAATCTGCTGTAACGGCTCAAGCACAGAATCAATAACCTGATCACTGATTTTTTTCGCAATCATTGTAGCTACAATTCCAACTATTATTACATTGGCCAGTCCTATAACCAGGAAAAATGTAGCAACTGTTCCCGACTCGGCACCAAAGATATTAGCCTTTGCACCAAAATAAACCAATAAAACTGCAACAATTGATATACCTCCCGATACAAGCAGCATATCCAATACTTTCTTATAGCCATATTTCAATCTCTGCTGAAGTGGCATTTCCATTATTTTGCTTTTAGCTTCCTCACCCATATGTAATTCTCCCTTTCTCATTTAGGTTTCGTTCTATACAGTAAGATTATTATATCATTACCATAGTACTATTTCAATGATAATTTGACAATATTCGTCATTTTTGACATATCGCCTAATTTCGGAAATGATTTATAGTCAAATACACTAATTTCCCGCTTATTACACCTCGAAATCCATACATGCCCTATTTGCAGTAAATGGTCTCACCCTGGTATCCGCCACTGCAACATGCTTAGGATTCTTTGCATACGCTGCAAGTGCATCAGCATCCTCAAATGTAGTATCAAGCATCACATCTACTGTAGATGTCGGAAGATAATCTGTGCGTACTGAAATGTCGATCATTCCCGGAATCTGCCCTTTAAGTCCCTCTAAGCCTTCCTTTATGCCGGCACGTATTTCCTTCTTCTGTGCCTGCGTGTACTCATCCTTGAGTGTCCATAAAATAATGTGTTTAACCATTGTGTTTCTCCTGAGTTTTTCAGGTCTTTCGACCAGTCCAAACTATAACATAATAATTTCTTTAATGTTCATCTCTGCTATAGTTCAAAACCATAAGGTGGATAGTGTCAAATGACCTATGAAAAAACTGAGCAAAAGAAAAAGGCTCAGATGAA
>OGOS01001745.1_pt1 | contig 13058 bp, 12 predicted proteins | sample 1552701 | NCBI WGS metagenome assembly OGOS01 (sample SAMEA2580128, study PRJEB22360) | human gut metagenome | biome: human gut; feature: human-associated habitat; material: faeces | place: Denmark | collected 2008/2010
CATCGCCATTCCGCATACCGATCCGGGATTTGTGGCCAAGCCCTATATCGCGGTGGTAAAGCCCGCCGCGCCCGTGACGTTCAACGCGATGGCGGGCATGGGCGCCCCGGTGCCGGCGCAGATCATCATCAACCTGGGCATTGCCGAGCCGGGCGGCCAGGTCGAGGCTCTGCAAGCGCTCATGAATATCTTTATGGACGCCGGCGCCGCGGCCGACGTGCTTGGCCAGACCACGCCGCAGGGCATGGTCGACGCCATCCGTCGACACTTTTAAGGCCGGCACTGGGGACCGTCCCTAACCGCCGGCAGAAAAGGAACGTCCCTAACTGCCAACTGCCAGACCTGTCCCCTTTGCACCAAAATGGTGCAGATTAACCTGTCCCCCATGCACCAGGTGTGCCGCGGGGGCTACGTTGTGACACAATGGCGTTTGTTCGATTCGTGATGCGAAAGGCCAAACATGGCAAACAAGAAAAAGAACCCCGAGGTCGCGCCGACGCCCGAGCAACGGTCCCGCGCCGCCTCCAGCTCTCGCAAGAAGCAGCGCAAGACCTATGTGTCCAAGACCGTCAAGATTGTCCTGGTGGTCATCGGCGTGCTGGCGATGCTGCTCTCCGTTTCGGCCATGGCGTGCTCCGGCCTGATGTCGCAGACCGAAAGCGCCGGCTCGGGCTATAAGCTCACCGGCGGTGTGGCTGCCACTATCAACGGCACCAACCTCACCGAGGACACCGTGACCAAGCAGATCATGAGCATGCGCACGTCCTACGGCTACACCAAGGACAAGGACTGGGCACAGTACCTGGTCGACAACGACCTCACGCCCAAGAAGTACCGCAAGCAACTCATCGACTCCTACACGCAGCAGATTCTGCTTCAGCAAGCGCAGAAGGAAAACGGCGTGACGGTGTCGGACGAGGAGGTCGAGAAGGCTTGGAAGGACGCGTGCAAGAGCGCGGGCGGTGCCAAGGCCTTTAAGAAGACGCTTAAGACCTACGGCTATACCGAGGACACCTACAAGGACTCGCTCAAGGAGAGTCTGGCGCAGCAGAAACTCAAGGATGCCGTGGCGCCCACCAGCAAGCCCAAGGACAGCGAGATTGTCGATTACATCAACGAGAACCTGTCTAACTACAACGATGCCCGTCGTTCGTCGAATATCTTGATTAAGGTCGATTCTGACGCTTCCGACGAGGACAAAGCTGCCGCCAAGGCCAAGGCGCAGGAGTGCCTGGACAAGATCAACTCCGGCGAGTTGAGCTTTGAGGACGCCGTGGAGCAGTACTCCGATGACACCGGCTCCAAGGACAAGAAGGGCGATGTTGGCTGGGACAAGCTCACTACCTTCGTCGACAGCTACCAGGCGGCGCTCGAGGGGCTCAACAAGGGCGATGTGAGCGACGTCGTCGAGTCGACCTATGGTTATCACATCATCAAGTGCACCGACTACTTCCATGTCGATAATCAGGTCGATGACATTAAGCAGGTGCCCAAGGACATCAAGAAGTACGTCTCCAACGTGGTGAAGACGCAGGCGGCCAGTACTGCATACAGCGAGTGGCTGGAGCAGTACAAGAAGGACGCCGACATTACCGTCAACCCCATGCCCAAGGACGTACCCTATAACGTGAGTCTGAAGGGCGTCACCAAGAGCTCGACCGACGATTCGTCGACGACTGAGTAATCATGGGGCGGTGCTCGCGCGAGCGCCGCTCACGCTATTAGAGAGGATTTGCAGATGACCAACGAAGAGCTGCAGAAGGAAATGATCGCGGCCATGAAGGCCAAGGACAAGGTTCGCCTGTCCATCATTCGCCAGGTTAAGGCCGAGGTGAAGAATATCGAGGTTAACGAGCGCCGCGACGTGACCGAGGAAGACGTCAACAGCATGATCAAGCGTCTGATTAAGCAGACGAGCGAGACGCTGGAGATGTCCATTAAGGCCGGTACCGACCAGGAGCGTACCGACAACCTGACCGAGCAGGTCAAGATTCTGGAGAGCCTGCTGCCCGCGCAGGTTTCGGGCGAGGAGCTCGAGGCTCTGATCGAGCAGGTCATCGCCGAGCTGGGCGCCACGTCCAAGAAGCAGATGGGCCAGGTTATGGGCGCACTCGGCAAGGCCACCGGCGGCAACTTCGACAAGCCGGCAGCAGCAAAGATCGTCGGCGCAAAGCTTGCGTAGGGGCCGAGCGGTACATAGTTGATGTTGAGGGGCGTGGCCGTCATGGTCGCGCCCCTTTTTGCTGGGCTGGGCACTCATTGGGGACAGGCTTAAATGAGTGCCCAATGGGTGGGTACTCATTTAAGTCTGTCCCCAATGAGTGGGTGGAAGGTTGCGGGTTCTTTACGGGAATGTAGTGTGGGCTGCGGAAACGTGGTTCTTTCCGTACAATAGTTCAACTCGTGTAAACGCAGGGAAGGGACATTCATGGCAGACATGATCGAGATCAAGCATCTCAACAAGTACTTTGGCGACCTGCATGTGCTCAAAGATATCAATCTCACCGTCAAGCGCGGCGAGAAACTCGTAATGATCGGACCTTCCGGCTCGGGTAAGTCGACGCTCATCCGTTGTGTCGATTATCTGGAGGAGCCCACGTCGGGCGAGGTCGTCATCGACGGTACGCCGCTCACCAAAAAGAACCACCTGGAGATGGCTCGCAAGTATAGTTCCATGGTGTTTCAGCAGTTCAACCTGTATCCCAACATGACGGTGCTCGGCAACCTGACGCTCGCGCCCATCAAGCTACAAAAGAAGAGCAAGGAGGAGGCGACCGAGATCGCCATCGCCGCGCTCAAGCGCGTCGGCATGGCGCATAAGGCCGGCGAGTATCCGCAGAATCTCTCGGGCGGTCAGCAGCAGCGCATCGCCATCGCCCGTGCCCTGTGCACCAAGCAACCCATCATCCTGTTTGACGAACCGACCTCGGCGCTCGACCCCGAGATGGTCCAGGAGGTTCTGGACGTTATGATTGAGCTCGCGCAGGAGGACATCACCATGATCTGCGTGACGCACGAGATGGGCTTTGCGCGCCAGGTGGCCGACCGCGTCATCTTTATGGAGGACGGCCGCATCCTGGAGGAGGGCACGCCCGAGCACTTCTTCGATAACCCCGAGAACCCGCGCTGCCGTGAGTTCCTGTCCAAGATTCTGCACTAGGCGCGGTGATGGACATGACGGATATGACGAGGGCGGCCGTGTCGCGCCGTCACTTTTTGCAGCTGGCTGGCGCCAGCATGCTTGCGCTGACGGGGACCGCGCTTACCGGTTGCGGCAACTCCACCAGCGGCGAGGGCTCCGACAAGGGCTCCAAGCTTGCGGCCATCAAGTCGCGTGGCCATCTGAATGCCGGCGTTAAGAAGGACGTTCCCGGCTATGGCTATTACGACACCGCCAAGGGTCGCTTTGAGGGCATGGAAGTTGATTTGTGCTACCAGATCGCCGCTGCCGTCTTTGGCGTGAGCTATAAGGAGGCCCGCGCCCAGGAGCTTGTCGAGTTTACCGACGTAACGCCCAAGACACGCGGCCCGCTGATCGATAACGGCCAACTCGACGTGGTCGCTGCGACCTACACCATCACCGACGAGCGCAAGAAGAGCTGGGATTTCTCGACGCCGTACCGCACCGACTACGTGGGACTCATGGTCAAGAAGCGTTCGGGCTTTACCTCGATTGAGGACCTGGACGGCAAGGTCATCGGCGTGAGCCAGGGTGCTACCACACAGGGCCTGATCGAGCAGATGATCAAGGACAACGGCTTTAGCTGCAAGCCCGAGTTTAGGGCCTTTAGCGGCTACCCCATCATCAAGAGTTCGCTCGACGCCGGCAATATCGACGTCTTTGCCATGGACCGCTCCACACTGGCCGGTTACATGAACGAGACCGTTGAGCTGCTGCAGCCCGAGGTCAAGTTTGGCGAGCAGGGCTACGGCGTGGCGACCAAGAAGGGTTGCGACCTTTCGGCCGTGGTCGATCAGGTGATTTGCGATCGCCTGGCCGACGGCTGGCTCGACCAAGAGGTCAAGACCTGGGGTCTTGTATAGACGCATCGTCCAAGGAAGGAATCAAATGCTCGAAGGATTATTTGACGCCGACCGTTGGTCGACGACATTTCAAAACATGGGGCCCTTCTGGGAGGGCTTTGGCGTGACGCTGCAGGTGGTCGTTGCCGGTCTGCTGCTGTCGCTGGTGCTGGGCACACTGCTGGGCGTGTTCTCTACCACTCGCTCGCGCGTGCTGCGCGCCATAAGCCGCGTGTACGTGGAGTTTTACCAGAACACCCCGTTGCCCGTGCAGGTGCTCTTTATGTACATGGCCGGTCCGCAGTTTTTGCAGGCCATAACCGGTGCCGACCAGCCGGTGCGCATCGCGCCGTTTGTGCTGGGCTTCTTGGGTGTGGGCCTGTATCACGCGGCCTACATTTCGGAGGTCATCCGCACCGGTATCGAGGCGGTTCCGCGCGGTCAGATGGAGGCGGCCCAGAGCCAGGGCTTCACCCGTGCGCAGGCGTACTGGTACATCGTGCTGCCCCAGACATTCAAGATCATCCTGCCGCCGCTGTGTAACCAGGCGCTCAACCTGGTCAAGAACACGTCGGTGCTGGCGCTTGTGGCCGGCGGCGACCTTATGTACCGTTCCGACAACTTTGTGAGTCTGTACGGTTACCTGCAGGGATACATCGTCTGCTGCCTTATGTACTTCATCATCTGCTTTCCGCTCGCCATGCTGGTGCAGTGGCTCGAGCGCCGCTCCAAGGAGCGTCCGCGCGGCGTGAGCCTGGCCGAGCTGGGGCTCGACAACGTAGAGGAGGCCTAGCGCATGGAAATCTTCAACGCGACCAACCTGCTCTACATCTGGGGCGGCTTTGTTAAGACGATCGAGATCTCGGCGCTGTCGATCTTTTTCTCGCTCATCTTTGGCACGGTGCTGGCGCTCGTGAAAAGCTATGCGCCCCGCCCGTTCCGTATTTTGGTGAGCGCCTACATCGAGCTGTTCCGTTGCACGCCGAACCTGCTGTGGATTCTGTTTATCTACTTTACGGTGCAGGGTTTGGACATTGTGATTTCGACCATCGCCTTTACGCTGTTTACCAGCGCTGTTATGGCCGAGATTGTGCGCGGCGGCCTCAACTCGATTCCGCGCGGCCAGTTTGAGGCAGCGCAGAGCCAGGGCTTCGGCTTCTTTGCCACCATGCGCTACATCATTCTGCCGCAGACGTTTAAGACGATCATTCCGGCGCTGTTTAGCCAATGCACGACCGTCATCAAGGACAGCTCGTATCTTTCGGGCATTAACGTGGCCGAGCTCATGTACACGGCAAACGTCGTGATGGCCCACGCGATCGACCTGTCGCAGGTTCTTATGCTCTACGGCCTGGTGTTTGCGATGTACTTTGTGCTCAACTTTGGTATCTCGTTGCTGGTCCGAGCATATCAACGCCGTATTGTGGCAGCGTAGTCCTGCTTCCCCAAGCACGGCATCTTGCCCCTCAATCGTCGCTTGCGTACATTTAGTACGCGGCGCTCCTCTTTCGGGGCAATCTGCCGCACTTGGGAAACCAGGACGGTCGTAAGTGACAAAATGAGAATCAGGAATCGCCTATTTCTCATTTGTTAGAAAGGAATCGCGATGAGCGATCTGGAGAACAAGAAGAATCCTGTGGTCATTACCATCGCGCGCGACTTTGGCGCCGAGGGCCACGAGATTGGTCGCATGCTTGCCGACGAGTTGGGGATTCCGCTGTACGATAACGAGCTGCTGGTGCGTGCGTCGCTGCGCGCGGGCGAGTCGCTCGACAAGATGGCCGCCTACGACGAGCGCCTGGCCGTGGAGAACATGGCGTTTCTGCCCGACCGCTACGATGCCCGTTCGTACTCGGACAAGTTGTTCCAAAAGATGAGCCAGGTGATTTTGGATCTGGGTGAGACCGAGAGCTGCATTATCGAAGGCCGCCTGTCCGATTACCTGCTGCGTAACAACCCCAACCACATTGCCGTATTGGTGACCGCTCCCTTTGAGGACCGCGTCGAGATCGTGCGCAAGAAGCGCGGTCTTAACAAAAAGAAGGGCGCCAAGCTGGTCAAGCAGCAGCAGAAGGCGCGCGAGGCGTTCTATAAGCGCTACAGCGCCGGAAAGTGGAAGATGACGAGCGGTAAGGATATCGTTGTCAACCGCACCAAGTTGGGACGCGAAGGCTGTAAAGACGTCATTGCCGCTGCCTACCGCTACAAAGTGGCGCAGCTCGAAGGCTAGCCGATCAAAACCACCACAAAGGGGACAGCACCTTTGTGGTGGTTTTTGTTTTAGGCAGAGGGGAAGGCTTTGGCGAGACCGGCGCGCGTCTGCGTGTCGGTCTTTTGGTAGATAGAGCTCAGGTGGCGCTGCACCATGCGCATCGAGATGCCGAGTTCCTCAGCGACCTGCTTGAGCGGGCGCTCGTCTTGGGTTACAGCTATGAGCACGTCGACTTCGCGCGGGGTGAGAGCGTGGTTGGCGATGAAGGCCTTACGCTGCTCCTCGATACTCGGTGCAGCGAGCGCCTCCTCGGCAAGCTGTTGATGTTTACGCTCCTGCTCGGTTTGGGGTAGGCGGAACAGGCCGGCTGCCACGAATGCCGCGCAGGCGGCGACGAGCAAAACGAGCGCACCGATCATGATGAGGGCAACGTTGCCCGAGGTCACGAGAGCAAGCGAGATGCCCGATGTGGTGAATGCGCACACGTTATTGGCCGCGCGGCCCATGCCGGCCCAAAGGGCGGGCGCATGCATGCGCGGTGCCAGCTGTGTAAAGGTGGCGGTAAAGAACGTGACAAAAAAGCCCGAACTCAGATAAAAGACGACAAGGCCCAGGTTGGGATCGGTGCCGGCCTCCACGGCCAGGATGGAAATGGTCGAGAGCACGGCGATGCCGAGCATGACAAGTCCCATGTAGCGGCGCTCGGCAAGGTCAAAGATAAGACCGGCGGCAAAGCCGCCTGCCCCCCAAAAAAGGCGCGGCCCCGGTATCGCGGCCAGGTTTGCACGGCAATGGTGCCGTGGGCGTTGGAGAGTGTGACCACGTTGTCGAGGGTCGAGAACAAGCAGGCAAGAATCATGACGAGCACGATGCTCCAGCATGCCTGTTTGGCGAGGGCATGAGAGGGCTCAATAAAGGGATTGATGGCGGAGTTGGAGCTCTCGGCGGCCTTTTGGGGAACGACGCTGAGGGCGGAGATGGCGATAGTCGCTGCGCCAAGGACGATGAGCTCTGCGATACCGCCGCAATTGAGCAGGTTGATGGCGAACTGTATCAGGATGCCCGCGGCATAGGCCGCTCCTGCGCCAGTGGCGAGTTTGGAATCGTCTTGGAATGCCGTCGCGAAGGTGTGGTGAGCGACGGCACCCAGCAGGCCGAGTCCAAGGAATGCCACGCAGCCCAGAATCTCGAGCGCAAGCGGGGTCGTAGGGAACTGGACCTGGGTCAATCCCAGGATGGCGATGGGAACAGCGGCGTTGACGACTGCCAGTGAGTGGCCTTTGCGTTGTGCGAGCCCGAGCAGCGGCGCGTACCCGATAAAGCCGAGCACGCTCGCACCCAGAATAAAGCCCTGTGCGATCACAACGCGTTCGGCACCGGCGAGCAGCCCGACGTTGACGTCGAAGCGAAACTCGGCGGCAAGGAAGGCGAAGGTGAAGAGCGCGAGTGCCAGAAGCGCGTTGATTTTAGGCCTGCTCAGGTTCAAGGACGGTCCTTTGGGTGGACGAATGATCGTGTCCTCGATTGTAGCGTTCCCGGGACGAGTGTGGCGATGGCGAAATCATATTGAATTAAACCGCAGGTAGAGGCCCAGGTTCATATCTACGAACCTAGGCATACGGAGTCATTTGACACATCTTGGTTGTACAGGACCACCACAAAGGGGACAGGCACCTTTGTGGTGGTGTCCCTACGACCAAGGAGGGCGTTATGTGCGGAAGTCACTTTGATAAGCAAACCCAACGCGAGCGTACCTGCTCGCTGGTTCACGGTACCTGGCGTTGTGTGGGTGCCAAAATAGCTTGCGCCGGTGCGTGCGCGCTTATGGTCGGTCAGCTGCTGCTGCCGAGCGTGGCGCTGGCGACGGAATGCGCCGATCTCGCCGCTGGGACGGATGAGGTTGCCGCGGCTCCGGTGACGCCGACGGTTGCGGAGGATACGGCTGCAACGACCGCACCAGCTGCTTCGACCGCGCCTGCAACCGATGCCGCTCCGGCGGCGCAAGCCACCGTTGAGCCTCAGCAGACAATCCCAGCCGATGCCGTCAATGAGTCTAGCGGTGCTGCGCTCGCTGGGCAAAACGCTTCTGGCGACGACAATGCCGCCATGCCGGCGAGCAACGCCATCATGCCCTGCGGTGTGACCGATGTTGTTGGCGGCAGCGACGTTAGGGTCAACACGACCGTGGTCCCCCACTATACGGACTGCGCGCTTCCGAGCAAGGTCACACTCAAAAAGGGCCAGCCGTATACCCACGATTTTCTCGATGTAGAGGGTGGCATTCCAGAAACGCTTGCGAGCGAAGTTGTCGAGGTTAAGTACTACAGGGCCGATGCCGCTTCGGGCACTCTGGTCGAAGTTCAGGATGCGTCCATGTCCGACGTGACGGCTCGCTTCGAACCCGTTGGCAATCACATGAGGCTGACGCTGACCTTTACGGGTGGCGCGGCAGGCGGCTCGTATCGACTCACGCGCAACGAGGCTCTCTATATTGGCACGGCACTGGAGTATACCGGAACTGACTATGAAGGCAGCTCGACTATCCTCAACGAAACCAGGTACGATTATTACCCCCGCTACGTCATCAATAGCGAAATTACGCTCGTTGCGTCAGAAAACGAAGCCCTCCATAACCTGGACGTCAACGACGTGAAGACCGACTACGCGCCCGGCGAGGTGCCACGCGCGACCGCGACGATCCCCGCTGCCGATGCCGACAAGTACGAGATCGCCTACGAGTGCTGGGAGGAAATGGAGCTCGATATGGAATCCGGGGAGTCGGTACCCGTTGCCTTCTGGTATTCCGACCCCGCCAAGTATCCGACGGGCGCGAGGAGGATCGAGCACTTAGAAGAGGGCAAGTTCTACATGTACTCCGTTGAGCTGAGGCTCAAGGGCGACAATACCGTGGCCGATGACTGCAATATGAACGTCAACGGTCGTTGGGTGCACCACATCAAGACCGACAACGGCGTCTTTGCGCCAATCGCTGGCAATATGCTGTGCGAGCAGCCAATCGACGAATGGTGTGCCATCGACGTTATCGAGATCAACGGCGCCACGACCACCTTCAAGGCGGGCGATAGGCCGGTCTTTACGGCGAATGTTCCGACGGGCTCCAACTCCCTTCCTCAGTGTGAGTTCTGGACGGGCAGCGACGGCAGCGAAGTGAACTCTCAGAAGTTCTGGGATCAGAACATCACGAATCACATCGACGTCTTTAAGCCCGGCGTGACCTATCGCTACGGCATCTACCTCAAGTCCGCGCGCGGATTCTACTTTACGCCCAACACCAAGCTGGTGATCAACGGCCAGGAGTGCGGCTACCAGGTCGCGGACAGCGTATCCGATGACGACACCGGCTGGATCTACACCCTGTGGCTCAACACCGATCTGACGTTTACGCCCGAAGCCACGCCGACTCCCGACCCGCAGCCTACGCCGGATCCCAAGCCGACGCCGCAGCCTGAGGTGAAGCCTGAGGCTAAGCTCGAGGTGAAGCCCGAGACCAAACCCGCGGCCAAGTCGGCCACGACAACCACCATGACCAAGACGGTTGAGAAAACCACACCGTCCAAAAAGTCCGATGCTGTCCTAGCTGCCACGGGAGATACCACCGCGATGACAGTCGCCGCTCTGGGCATCGCTGGCGCAACCGTTGCCGCGGCCGGCATCGCCGCGACCAAGCGTCGCAAGCGTTAGGTTTTGGCGACAGCGCCCATCCTCGGCTTTAGCAAAATCTCAATCTGTAACACCAAACTGTCCAAAACGGCTCTAGATGTTACAGATTGAGATGAACTGTTCGACCCCCAACCTAACGTCTCGATCTGTAACACGTAGCGAGGAATTTGGGCTCTAACTGTTACAGATTGAGACAAAGCGGAGGCGGTTGGAGCAATATCTCGATCTGTAACAACTACAAGGCTCAACGGGCTCCAGGTGTTACAGATTGAGACAAAACGACCAGGCAAGTCCCAAACCACCACAAAGGTGCCTGTCCCCATCGTGGTGGTTTGGGCGGTCGGCATAGAAAAAGTCCCCGCCGGGCGTGTGCTCGACGGGGACTTTGCCGTTTGGTGGCTAGCGCTGTAGGTGATTACTCGCCCAACAGGCTCTTGGTGATGGAGGCAGCGGCCTTCTTGCCGGCGCCCATCGCCAGAATGACCGTAGCGGCACCGGTGACGATGTCGCCGCCGGCCCAGATGCGGGGATCGGTGGTCTGGCCGGTCTCCTCATCGGCAACGATGTAGCCCCACTTGTTGAGCTCCATCTTGCCGCCGATCTTCTTTGCGAAGGGGTTGGCGTTGGTGCCGATAGCCGAGATTGCGACGTCGCAGGGGATCTCCTCGATGGCGCCCTCGATGGGCACCGGGCGACGACGGCCGGACTCGTCGGGCTCGCCGAGCTCCATCTTCTGGACCTTGACGGCGCACACGGAGCCGTCCTCGCCAGCGACAAACTCGAGCGGGGAGACGAGCGGCAGAACCTCGACGCCCTCGGCCTTGGCGTGGTGCAGCTCGGCACGACGGCAAGGCATCTCATCCTCGGTACGACGGTAGGCGATGATGGCGTGCTCGGCGCCCAGGCGCTTGGCGGTACGGACGGCGTCCATAGCCACGTTGCCGCCACCAAAGACAACGACGTTCTTGCCGTGCTTGGTGGGGGTGTCGTACTCGGGGAACTTGTTGGCCTTCATCAGGTTCACGCGGGTGAGGTACTCGTTCGCGAAGAAGACGTTGGGCAGGTTCTCGCCGGGGACGTTGAGGAACTTGGGCAGGCCAGCGCCGGTCGCCACGTAGATGGCGTCGAAGCCCTGCTCGAACAGCTCCTCGGCCGTGGCCATGTTGCCCACGACGGAGTTGTACTCAAACTTGACGCCCATGTCCTCCAGGCCGTCAATCTCGCGCTTGACGACTGCCTTGGGCAGGCGGAACTCGGGGATGCCGTAGACCAGCACGCCGCCGCCGGTAAAGAAGGCCTCGAAGACGGTGACGTCAAAGCCGTTACGGGCGAGCTCGCCGGCGCAGGTGATGCCGGACGGGCCGGAGCCAACGACGGCGACCTTCTTGCCGTTCTTGGGAGCCATCTTGGGCGTGGAGGCGAGCTCGGGGCGGTCACCCAGGAAGCGCTCGAGCTGGCCGATGGCCACGGGCTCGGACTTCTTACCACGGATGCACTTGCCCTCGCACTGGTTCTCCTGCGGGCAGACACGACCGCAGATGGCGGGAAGCATGGAGTCCTCGCGGATGGTATCGAGAGCGCCGCCGAAGTCCTTCTCGCGGATCTGCTCGATAAAGCGGGGGATGTTGATGTTGACGGGGCAGCCCTCAACACAGAACGGCTTCTTGCAGTTGAGGCAGCGCTCGGCCTCGGCCAACGCCATCTCCTCGGTGAAGCCCTTGTCGACGGGGCGGAAGTCGCAGGCGCGCTCGGCAGCCGGCTCCTCGTTATCGGGGGTGCGGGGCGACTTCATATCGGCAACGAAACGACCGTTAACTAGTGGCATGCGCAGCTCTTTTCCTCATAGGCCTTGAGGGACTCGCCCTCTTCGGAACGGTAAGCGGCCTGACGGGCACGAAGGTCATCCCAGTCGACCAGGGTGGCATCGAAGTCGGGGCCGTCGACGCAAGCGAACTTGGTCACGCCGCCCACCTCGACGCGGCAGCAGCCGCACATACCGGTGCCGTCAACCATGATGGGGTTGAGCGACGCGGTGATGGGGGTGTCGTACTTCTGGGCGGTGAGGGTCGAGAACTTCATCATCGGAACGGGGCCAACGCAGAAGACCTGGCTCACGGCCTTGTCCTGCAGCAGGCGCTCCAGCGGAGCGGTGACAACGCCCTGCTCGCCGTAGGAGCCGTCGTCAGTGGTGATGTGGATGTGGTCCTCGTCGAGGAGCTCGCGGAACTGGTCCTCCATGAGCAGGAGGTTCTTGGTGCGGGCGCCCATGATGGCGTGAACCTCGTGACCGGTCTCGACCAGGTGCTTGGCGACCGGGAAGGCAATTGCCAGGCCGACGCCGCCGCCAATGACGGCGCAGGGGCCCTCGGCCATCTCGGTAGGAACGCCCAGCGGGCCCACGACGTCGCGCAGCGACTCGCCGGTCTCGTAGGTGGACAGCATCTCGGTGGTCTTGCCGATCACCATGAAGATGAACTCGACCCAGCCCTCGTCACCGTTCCAGCCGGCCAGGGTAAACGGGACACGCTCGCCCGTCTCGTTGGCGCGAACCATGAGGAACTGTCCAGCGTGCGCATGCTTGGCGATTGCAGGCGCCTCGATGCGGAACTTGAACACCTTCTCCGAGAACTGCGTCTTCTCCAGGATCTTATACATAGAACCCCTCTCTTGTTAGGGCTGCCGAACCGTGCCTCCACGGAAATGGACGGTAGCCCGAGTAAAACCGTACGCGCACAGGCGTTGTGCAGACATACGGTGCAAATTATACCCTCATGGACATGCTGTTTACGTGTGTCTTCGGCGGTTGGGAAAAGGGTTTATCCACTTCGACCTACCAAATAGGGACAGGTTTATTTTGGTCGGTTTTATCAGGCAAAACGGCAAAGGGGGCCGGCCTCGCACATCGGTGAGACCGGCCCCCTTTGGAGCGCTGCATATGTATGGCGGCACAGGGTTTATTGCGGTGCGGCCGCTGCGGTGTTTCCGCATACAGAACCTGCCAAAATAAACCTGTCCCTAAATAGTAGGTTCTAGTGCTTGCCGTTGGCGGAAGCGGCGCCGTTTACGTGATCGCGGGCGTAGATTACGCCGTGGACGATGGCCAGACCGGCGGCATCTGCGGCGCGGGCGCAGGTGTCCTGGA
>OGOS01001757.1_pt1 | contig 12977 bp, 5 predicted proteins | sample 1552701 | NCBI WGS metagenome assembly OGOS01 (sample SAMEA2580128, study PRJEB22360) | human gut metagenome | biome: human gut; feature: human-associated habitat; material: faeces | place: Denmark | collected 2008/2010
ACGACTAACATCTTTTTTCGGTTAATCTTTGTATGATAAAACCTAAAACTAATGTCTTTTAGAGTAATTACTTGGCTTCCTTCCAATATTCTGGAGCACCAAGACCTACAGCGAAACCTGCATAGGTATGCTTGCGATAATAATCCAAATCCCAGAGGCCTACTGGCAAACCAGGACGCCAACCACTATTGGCAGGACTGTCAGTAGCACACCACTGGCAGATACCCCACTGCTGCTCCTTAGGAACAATCTCAAGATATTTCTTGACGATAAACTCGTAGTAAGCACGCATTGCCTTGTGCTGTTCCTCGGTCATATCAGTAGTCTTTACTTGGATATATGGGTCTTTGCTGTTCTTATCCACGTTCGGAACCTCCAAGCCCATATCCAACTCAGAAATACGAACCAACCTACCTGTACTAACCATCAGGTTGAGCATGTTCACGTAAGCATCCTCTCTTTTTTTCTGCTCAACAGAATCCATGCAGCATGAAACGTGCATCTGACTGCCGATACCATCAATCTTGGTAACGCCGTCCTTCTCCCACTCCTCAATCCAATGAATCAGACTCTTGAGCTTCTTGTTATCGTCGTAAGCAGTTTCGAGGTTATAATCATTGATGAAGAGCTTCAACTCCTCAGGTTTTCCACCAGCATCAGCAAAGCCCTTGCGAGCTGCAGCTACAGCAGTGCGAACATAATCAAGGTCACCCAGGTAATCCTGCCAGTAGAATTTGTTCTTGGCATCATCTGGAGAAACTGTACCACGTGTGGCAGACTGGAGATCGTAGTAACCATCGCCATCAATATCTTTACCAGAGATAGACTCGTTTACAACATCCCAAGCCTTCACCTTACCCTCGGTAGCTGCCATCATGCCGTAAATCCAATTCTGCAAAACAGGAGTAAGTGCTTTCTTCTTTTCCTCATCTGTAAGAGGAATAGTATTTGAAGGCTTCGTGTAGTAAACTTCAAAATCATCAATATGGAGGGTACCCGCATATTTGCCGATATTCAGCAGCAGGCGCAAGGCATTGTCACCATTACATGTGGTAGCTACATCAACTTCCTTCCAATCAGTTGTAACCTTGATGGTAGGGAAGTCACCACAGCCTATGTATCCTTCAGGATTCTGGAATCCAGCACCAAATTCGCCAGCTACAGAACCCTTGATTTTCATCTTCAAGTGATAGGTTTTACCATTCTCGAAAGCGAAACCTGGTTCATAGTTAACCTGTGCATTCCAAGGGTTTTCCTTGGCTGCGTTGTTACCAACCTCACAAACACCATTTACAATCTTTGGCGTATTATCCATACCCCATCCACCAAGGTTCTGACCATCATCAAAGGTAAGATGCCCAACACTTACAGGGATTTCAACAGAAGGAGCCTCGAAATGAGAGATTTTAATAGACTTCCAATAAATCTTACCTGCAAAATCTCCGTGCTGGAAGAAGAGACCATTACTATCCATGACAGGAGTTACATCGAACGAAACTTCTTTATAATCACCACCTACAGGAATCTTGAAGGTATTCTTGGCGCCAGCTCCCCAGTTACCCAACTTAAAGCGGATATTAGCAGGCGATTCACCTTCTGCCTTGCAAAGGAAGGTAATCTTATATTTAGTGCCTGTTTTAAGAGGAATGCCATTTACCAGCCAGTACTGAAGCTCATAAAATGGGTCTATCGGCTCTGGATTGGTTATGACCACAGCACCACCTTTATTCCACTCTGTTTTTACAGAAGCAGGCGAACCCGTCCAATCGTAAGATGAAAGAGTAGAACAGTCAAGTTCATAATCAGTCTTCTCAACTTTCTGACTAGGGTCTACTTCTATTACCTTATCAGCAATCAGCCCATTCAGATACTTGTTAGGCTGCTGTTCATGCCAAGCCAAGGTATGACCATAAACCGAAAGACCTGCATCTGTGGCATTCTTAACATATTCACTTACATTATCAAAATTCATGCGACCATCATCAGCAACACAAGAAGCCATCTTCATGGCGTTGCCGGCTACAGTCTCATTGAAATTGCTACCAGCAAGACAATATACAAGTCCCTGCTTGTTGAATTCGGCTGCTTCGAGCGCAATGCCCAACTTAAAGTCGGGATTGCACTTGCCGGAAGCTTTCATATCTTCCACGTATTTCTTCAAAGGCTCGTAGTTATTCAGATACTGATATTCCTTCAAATTCTTGGTCATATCAGTTCTGTACTCCGAGAACTTGTCATCAGCACAAGAAGACAAAGCCAAGAGAGCCATCAAGCCTAAACCTAAATTAATATTTTTCAATTTCATAATAATCAAATTATTAGAATGACACTTATCTATCAAGAATATTACTTCCTGATATACTGAGGACTGAATTGAACAATACCATTGGTGTTACCACGAGTCTGGGCAACAAACTGATCGGATGTTTCCAAAACAATGCCTGAACCGAAATCAACCTTGTAATTGAGAGTCAGGATGTCACGATCCTTGTTACCCCAAGCCAACTTTGCTCCCTTTTCTACAAACTTACCTGTACCGGAAGCAGTCATGCCCTCTGTATCAGAAGTAACGGTACAATTACCCTTATCATCGAACGTAAGTTTCAAGTTGCAAGTGACCTTAGAGCCGTCAGCTTTATTTACAGAGACTTCGAAATTACATTCCTTCAAACTCTTGGTTGTAATGTGACTCACTTCATCCTTTTCAATAGTTGCACCTTCACGCTTTACCTCATGAGTTTGTCCATTCTCTGTAATCTTGTCAGTTCCTCTACGGAAATAAAAGCCATCCCATGGATTCATAAACTTAACGCAATAAAGGATATAATCCTTAGGAGCAATTAACCAAGCTGAAGCATCAGTACGAACAGGAGTTGTACCTGCAACGGCAGGAGAACCCGAAAGAATAGAATCGGCTCCCACCATTTCCTTGATGCGAACTGGGATTACATATGTATTCTTTGCACAATCAGGGTCAGCAAAAAAAGCATCCTCCAACTTAACCTGAAGACGTCCCTGCATTTTCCCATTATACGCAACCGTCTTGGTAGGAATTGTATAATAATTGCTAGGCATTGGCTTTACAGGAGTGACTCCATCCTCAAAATACAGATTGTCACACAATGAATTATCAACATCTACATTCAATGTGATGTTTTTTCCATTATATGCTCCACCCATTGTAGATACGATATACAATACATGATTGTTATCATCCGTATTATCGCGATTCTCATCATTGCCTAAAACTACAGAACGTTCGATATACTGATAAGGATAATATACAGTAGTACCGCCCTCATAATCAGGAAATTCTTGGTTGCCATTCTCACAAGAGTTAAAGCCTAAAGCCAAGATTCCCAATGCAGCCATGGACAAATATTTGCTTATCTTCATTGTTTTCATCATTTTAAATATTAGTCGTTATTTTTTACTTCCCAGCCCTTATTCTGCTGCAAGTTGCTCCACTTCAACATTTCGCTCTGTGGTATAGGACCGTAATACATGTAATCTTTATAGTTGCGATCCTCAACCTTCATGACTTTGTATAATGGGGCACCAGCCTCTAAAGTGATTTCTATACCACGCACAGCCTCATTTAGAGGAGCTTTCCAACGGCGAAGGTCGCTAAAGCGCTTATTTTCAAAACAAAGTTCCAAACGACGCTCGTTTCGAATCAACTCACGCATTTTCTCTTTGCTACCAGCGCACTCATCCAAGTATGGATCCTCGCCAAACTCGCCAATTCCGGCACGCTCACGGATTGCCTTGATTACATCGTAAGCTGAGTAGTTGTGAGTTCCCTTACCCTTTGGTCCCCAAGCCTCGTTGGCAGCCTCAGCGTAATCAAGGAATATCTCAGTATAGCGAATATACACAGGATAATGATACTGAGCATTCTTTGCATTAGGGTCAGGATTACAATCCTCACGCAACAGCTTTTTCATGTAATAGCCTGTACGAGTAGAATTGGAAATCTTATTCAAACCATCATTGTTATTAGCCGTCGTAATGTCTGTATGAATGGTCTTTCCCTTATAAGTACTACCATCATGAATGATATAAAGGTCAAGACGAGGATCTCGATTGCTGTAAGGATTCAACTTATCATACTCAGAACGATCATCGGTGATAGGATAACCATTTACAGCAGGGAATGCATCGACCAGATTCTGAGTTGGGTTGATTCTACCCTTACCATAAAGAGACGGAGGGAAATTATCAGACTCTTGGTTCAGACCAAGATCCCAGTCATCAGCACCATTGGTACGACTGCCACGCCAAAGAATTTCAGCAGGACAAGCACCTGAGCCAAGCGCATCGATTTCCCTGGTTTGCATAAACCAATTATTACCTGTAGCAGACAATCCATTCACACCATTGATACGGTCAAGAACGGTAGCTGCATCGTCAGCAGCCTTAGCATAATCCACGTTTGTACCTTCAGAGAAAGCAGGACTAGCTGCAAGCAAAGATACCTGTGAGCGAATAGCCTCAGCGATACGACCGCTGATACGACCACGCATAATGGAACCAAACACACGGTTGTAGTCTCCTGCGGTCTTTACTCCGATTTCCTTATACTTGGCAGGAACATCGTTATCATTAGTCAAATCATTGTAATCAAGAGGGAGAAGCTTGGCAGCCTCGTCCAAATCGCTATAGATTTGATCCAAGCACTCTTGGAATGTATTACGTGGCTTGTTGAAATCATCAGTAGAAGTCTCTGGTTCTGTCAAATTAGGAACGCCAAGCAGTTTGCCATCGGCTGTCCATCCACCATGATTCATCAAAAGATAATACAAGTTGAGAGCTCTCAAAGCATAAGCTTCACCTTTACGGCTATCACAATACATCTTACGGGCATTCTCGTCCTTTGCCCAGTTTACCTTATCTACCTCCTGAAGGAAGATATTGAGATATTGGATACTAGCACGACCATTTGTCCATTTAGACATAGGATCGCTATTAGCAGTCCAAGAACCTGTAGCCATCTTGAGAAAGCTATTTGTCAAGTCATTGCTTACAGCGTCATCTGTAGCAATATCAGTAACACTCTTGGTATTGTAAGGAAGCATCGCATAACCATATCCCAATAGTCCCTGAGCGTATGTTGGCTCATTGTAAATCTCATCCAAGCCACGGTTGTTTTCCTCTGCAGGCTCGAAGAGATCTGAGCAAGAAACCAAGGTAAGCGACATTGCTGCTAATATAAATATATTTTTTACTTTCATTTCTTTCTACATTTTAAAATGATTAGAATGTTGCCTTTACACCTATATTATAATAGCGTGTCTGAGGCGCAGACCCAACGTTCATCTCTAAGACTTCGCGCTCTCCTGAAATGGTAAGCAAGTTAGCTCCGCTTACGTATGCCGACAACCCCTTAAGCCATGTCTTTTGGAACAAAGTACTAGGCAAGTCGTAAGTTATCTGGACCTTAGCCAAGCTGAAAGCATCCGTCTTGTACATCCAGAAGTCTGATGTCTGGAAGTTGTTGTTACCATCAAGAGATGTCAAACGAGGATAGGTTGCAGTCTCTTTGGTTTCCTCTGTCCATCGGTTACGAACTACAGCAGAATATTTGCTATCGCCCTTTACCCACCAATAAGAATTATTCTTGACTCCCCAAGCACCGAAGTTACCGGTACCAAGAGCGAAGAAGGTAAAGTTCTTCCACTTAGCTGTAAGATTGACACCAAGCGTGAATGGTGCTCCATACCAACCACCCTTACCCAAGAAGACTTGGTCGTATTGGTCAATTTTATTATCACCATTTACATCCACATACTTGATGTCACCAGGTTTAACTGTTCCACCAAAATAGCTTTGGTCTGGAGAAGTTTTGATTTCCTCCTCGCTTTGGAAGAGACCTGCGCTCTTGTAACCCCAAATGCCATCAAGTGCCTTTCCTTGTCTGTTCTGATACTGCTCTACGTTGTTCTCATCTCGTTTGGTAGCCTTGGTTGTATAGTAAGTACCTGTCACACCAAGTGAGAGATCCACATCACCTACCTTCTTATTGAAGTTGGCTGCGAAATCAAATCCTACTCTACGATTATTGTTGTAATTCAGTACAGGCATAAACGAAGCCGCTGGATAACCAGTATTCAAATGAGATGGATAGAATGTTGGCGAAGAGATGAGATAACCCTCCATCGAATTGATGAAGAAACTTGCATCCAATGTCACCAATTTCTGCCACAGGGATGTCTTGAAATTCAGAGACAACTCTTTGCGCTTGATAAAATCAAGGTCTTTGTTCTCACCTCTTTTTGAATAGGTGTATTTATCGCTAGATCCATCATACCATCCATAGCCGTAATCAGAACTCCAAATACTCTGATAGAGATAGTAGCGATTGTCACCATTTGCTATATCAATATCCTCATTGATAATACTACCTGATACACTAATCATCATGTCATCTACCACCTTGGAATTCTTCAAAAAAGACTCATTCTTGAGTCTCCAACCCAAAGAAAGTGATGGTGAGAGAGCCTCACGATGACCTGGAGCCAACTGGGCAGAGTGAATGGCAGCTAATCCAAAATCTGCGTAATACTTCTGGGCATAATTGTAAGAAGCATCGAATGCAAGATTGGCACTAGAGTTCTTATGATACTGTCCAGACTTCGACTGCTGGAAGCCAGAAGCTATCAACATTGCCGACAGATTGTGAACCTTGTTGAAAGTATTGTTGTAGTTGAACTGACCAGAGAAAAACATGGTCTGGTTATCTGTACTTCCGCTGATGTTCTGGTTGCCAGACTTTTTATCCTCACCTTCCTTCTTCAATGCGACAATCATATCCTTGCCATCAATGTTAGCCCATGTTGGGATATAAACAGCATAGCTATTATCGAAAGAAGTATTATAAGAGGTAGCATAGTCGACTGCGAAATGAGTCTCGAAAGACAAGCCCTTCAACACCTTGTGCAAGTTGATATTGATACCCGTATCAAACTGGAATTGACGACTAGTAAATTTACTACTTCCTGCAGAATAGATATCAGCAAAAACATTGGAGGAGTTTGCCTGAGTACCAGCAAGGAAGTATTTGCCATCTACCAACTTCGCAACGCTCATCAAGTCCCAAGCAGCCTTCGCATTAGGGGCTATCATATCTGTGGAGATAAGAGGAGCTGCATTCTGTGGAAAATTAGGACGCCAAGTAGCAGCAGCTTCCCAGTAATTACCCTTTGCAGAATGAGAATCATAGAAGGTTGCACTGGAGTTGACCCAAGCCTTAATATCATCAGTAATGTCTATATCCACATTACCACGAACGCTGAAGCGCTGGGTATTATTATTCTTAGCCTCACCAAACTTGAAATAATCGCCCTGGCGATAATAGTTGATATTGCTATAGAAATGAGCTCGCTTACCACCACCGCTGATTTCTGCAGTAGCCTCATAACGGCTGTTCATCTTTCTGAGATAATCAGAAGAATAGAAATCGAGATTAGGATAACGATAAGGGTTCAAACCTGCTCCATGATTATAGATGTCCTCAGCAGAATAAAGCTCAGACAGACCATCATTACGACGAGCCTCGTTATAGAGAGTCATATACTCTGCACTGCTAAGATACTCAGGATAAGACTTTGCTACATTCAAACCTGCATTAGCCTGCACCTCGACCTTCAAGCCGTCATTATGACCACGCTTGGTAGTTATGACTACAGCACCCTTGGCAGCCTTGCTACCATAGAGCACCACAGCCTGCGCACCCTTGAGGAAAGAAATCTGTGCAATCTCACTTGGTTGAACGTTGTTAGCTTCACGAGGCACACCATCTACCAAGACGAGATAACCAGCGTTGTCGGCATCCATACCCCAGAGAGAATTGCCATTCCAACCACCTACATAACCTTGCATATTGTCGAGGCTATAAGTATGGTAATTCTTCTTCATCAAGTTCTCTACATCGACTACAGACACACCGCCCAAGATGTCATCCTTGGCTACCTTTCGGTAAGCCACCTGAACCATCTCCTTGTCGGCACTGGCTGTATCGGATTCGCTTGTCTGTGCAGTCTTGGCATTGGCACCAAGAGGAGCCAAAGCCACGAGACTTGCTACAAAAAGCTTATAATTATATGATTTGAATCTTGAATTCATACTATCATTATTCATTTAGTATTACTAATTTATAATTTTAAACCTTACCAGCCTGGATTTTGTTTAAACTCTGAACTGATCTGAGTCTCCTTGATTGGCAATGGGAACCAATAGTGCTTGGTACCAAAATTACGAGTCAATATCAACTTTCTACGATAATTGGCAACCCGAGCGTCCTTAGGATCATTCTTCGTATAGAAGTCTGCACTTTCCACACGGTCAAACTCCTGTGAGAATTTTTGATTATATGGTGCCTCTGTCAGAAGCAACCAACGCTGCAAGTCACAAAAGCGGAATCCTTCGAAAGAAAGTTCTACCTCACGCTCACGACGGACCTCATCCATGAACTTATGGTTGTCTGCAACAAATTCTGGAGCAACATGACCTGCACCACAACGGTCGCGAAGTGTATTAATTGCATCTTCTGCGGTCTTGCCAAAGTTTGAAGACTTGCCAGAAGCACCACCGAATGCAGCACAAGCCTCTGCATACATCAAGTATATGTCTGCAAGACGCATATATGGCAAATAGCAGTGTAAAGCTGAACCCCAATCGTAATCTTTATCCACTTCATTACAAGTATGAGGCACCAACTTCTGAATGAAATAACCCGTACGGCTTGCATTTGCTATTGGGCGCATATTACCACCCGTATATAATTGGCAATACTGTAAATCTGCATACTGACCAGGTGTTCCGTTCAAATACTTAAAACCATCGAAGACGATATCGTGGTAGAAACGGGGATCACGATTTTTGAAAGGATGCTCAGGGTCGAAACCAGACTTTGGATTGAGTACATACTGACCATTCTCAACCAAATAGATTGGTTCTCCGTTAGCCATTCCATAAGCCTCTACAAGGTTGGCCGTAGGTTGGTGAATGACATTATCATGAGCAACTACTTTCTGTACCTTAGGGCCAAAGACCTTAGAGGTATTCCAGTTAGAGCCATTAAAATCAGGAGATGGACCACGGAAGATAGCTTCAACCGTTCCAGGCATTTTCCAGTTCTGCTTCTTGGTATAGAATATATCAGAAAAACAGCTATTGGCATCAGCAGATTTCTCATGATTGTAGATGTCTGAGTACTTAAACTCTGCCAATGCATATTGTGTCTGACCAGCTTCCACAAGAGAGAGCAGTTCACCAAAAGCCTCAGCTGCCTTCTTAGCATATTCCTGATCATAATCATAAGTCTTGCCATTCTTGCTGGCACCAATCTGCGCACCATTCTTCATCAAAGGACTAGCAGCCCAAAGATAGGTTTTACCAAGATAACCAAGAGCCATGATCTTATTGATGCGAAGATCATTCTTACCTTGTGTGGCAGCACCTGCAGAAGTCTTATCCCAATTAATAGGCAACAAATCGGCAGCCTTGCGGAAATCAGCTGCCGCTCTATCAGCGCATTCCTGATAAGAAAGACGTGGCAATCTCTGCTCGGCATTGGCATCGAGATAAGTATCCACATAAGGCATACCACCAAAATACTCCATCATTTCCTCATGCCACCATGCACGGAAGAAATAGAGCTGACCCTCTATCAGTTTTTTCTCTTCAGCACTTCCAGTCACAAACTTGTCGATATTCTGTAAACCGAGATTACATTTTCTGATGCAATACCACGCATGGTTCCAAATACCGTGTGCGAACTTATCTGTGGAAGTAGAAGAACCATCACGCTTTAGCCAGTTACCAGTAGATTCCCATGCACGGAAGTTACCTAAATCAACCTGATGGGTCATTCTATTATCAGCCTCAGGATTGAAGATTTCATCATCACCCCAGTTCCATGAAGGACAATAGTTACATTTCTCTTTATCAGGGATACAGTTGTATATTTCCTCAACGAAACCTTGGAAATTACGGAAATTGGCAAAGGCATCGTCTGCAGAAACTGTTGAGTCTGGCTCCTTGTCCAAGTAGTCTTGACAAGAACTCAGCGAAGTACCGAGAGCCAGCGAGACGCATCCCGTCAACAATAATGTCTTTATCTTATTTTTCATCTGAATATTTTTTTTAATAATTACAATGAGAATTTAACACCTAAGTTGAAGCGGCGAACCGTAGGGTATGCTCCCAACCAGCCACCACCACCGAGGTTTGCCTCACGGTCATCAGGCATACGAGTCCAAAGCCAGAGGTTATTACCATTCAAGTAAATCTTGAGGTAGTTTACGCCTAATGCCTTAATCCAACCCTTGGTCCAGGTATAAGCAATCTCGACATTCTTCAAACGAATGTAAGAGCCATCATACATAAACTGTGTACCATAGGTGTAACTTGAAGCAGTGGCACCCCAACGAGGAAGGATACATTCTGGATTGCTTTGATTCTTATTCCACCAAGTACCAGTATCATAAACATTATCAAGCATATTACCAAAGCTTGTCAATGATACGTCACGGGTCACATTAGTTACTCCATAGAACTGAGCGAAAGCTGAGAACCCTTTCCATTCGAAACCAATAGTAGCATTATAGGTGTTCTGCGGACTACTGCTATAACCTACAGGAGCCGAGTCCCTGCTATCAACAACACCATCACCATTGAAATCAACAATGTAATAGTCACCAACCAAGCGGTGATTGTCATTGGAGTCGTGCGCCGGAGAACCTATCAAATCATCAATATTATTGATAAAGCCCTTATCTATATAAGAGTGATACTGATTCATGGCAAATCCTGCCTCCTTTTGATAATTTGGAGTAAAGAGGGCATCATCCTTCAAAATCACCTTATTCTTGGCATGGGTCATATTGAAATTACCCCAGAGTCGCAAGCCATTAGCAAACACCTTATTAAGTTTCAATTCCCACTCGTAACCACTGGTACGAACCTTACCTTTATTAATAGTAGGTGCTGTCGTTCCGAAATAAGAAGGAACAGAACGGTTGGAGCCGAAAATCAAGATGTCATTACGACGATCACAGAAGAAATCCAAAGAACCAGTAATCAAGCCTCCCAAGAAACCATAATCAATACCGAAGTTGGTTTTCTTAACTGTTTCCCATTTCACATTATCATTTCCAAGAGTGTTCTGTCGATACCATGTATAGATGCTCTCTGTATGGTCGAGATCCATCGTGGTCTTGCCGCCATACGCCCATTGACTCATATACAACCAGCGACGACTAGAATCAAATGGGTCACCTATGTTGTCATCACCAATCTCACCATAGGAAGCACGGAACTTCAACATATCGATGATGTGATTGTCACGCAGAGATTTCATGAAGTTTTCCTCAGTGATGGTCCATCCGATAGCACCTGAATTGAAGAAGGCAAAACGATTGTCCTTGCTGAACTTTTCTGATCCGTTATAGGCACCATTATACTCGATGTTATAACGACCTGCATAGCTATAGGTAGCACGGAACGCCCAGTCCTCACGGTAAGTTGGCATCACACTACCACGTGCATTCTCCTGACGTGAGAACAAGCCCATGGCTGATACATCATGCTGTCCAAACTTGCGAGCCCAGTTGAGCTGCAACTGATAGTAGAGGTTGCGAACAGTCTGGTTATTATCTACAGAACCACCTTCCGTTGACCAGTTCACACCTTGCTGCCAATCAAACTTATTATTTCCTTCAAGTTCTTTACCATAAGTAACCTGACCTGTTTCAGGATCAATATACTTAGTCTGGGCTTCATTATTCAAGTCATTGATACCTCGTCCTGTCTCAACAAAAACATTATCCCAAGAGATAGTACCACGGAAATTTAAGCCTTTGGTTATGAAATCCAATTTCTGCTCAAGGGTAAAGTCTGTATTGATACGAGTGGTTGTAGCCTGTGCTGTACCACCGATAGCAAGATTCTGTGCAGAGTTACTTACATTGGAAGCAGATGGATAGAATCCCCATGAGCCGTCAGAATATTGTGGCAAGAACACATCTGGGGCGATGTTATAAGCACCAGCCCACTGCTGACCAATCTGCCACTCACTATTGCTCATGTTACTCCAAGGAGCTTTTCTTACGCCATTGCTACCAGCCACATTTACCTTCAAAGTAGTGCTACTTGTGATGGCAAAGTCCAAGTTACTACGAACATTGATACGATTGTATCCATAGCCAGAGTTGTAGTTACGACCATTGTCATACTCACGGAAGAGGTCACCCTCATGCACGAAATCAGCAGAAGCGAAGTACTTAACGAATTTTGTACCACCACTCACGTTCACGTTCGCATTATAGGACATAGCAGACTTTTTGAAAAGTGCATCCTGCCAATCCACATTGGCATAACGTTCACGCTGCTCCTGCGTAGTCTGGTTTCGATAGTTGTCTATAAAAGACTGAGGACGAAGATATGAAACACCTTCAGGATAAATGCCCAGTTCACGTTCTACCACTTGGTTGCGAAGCATCAACGCATCATAAGAGTCGTACTTATTAGGCAACTTAGAAGGAGCTTTCAACGTAGCATTGAAACCAATGTCAATCTTAGCCTTGCCTTCCTGACCACGCTTGGTGGTAACCAAGATGACACCATTGGCTCCCTTCACACCATAGACTGCAGTAGCAGAAGCATCCTTCAGTACAGAGATGCTCTCCACAGAAGAGATGTCCACGCTGCTCAGAGGACGTTCAATACCATCAACGAGAACGAGAGGGTCGGAATTGTTCCATGAACTAGAACCACGGATGATAATCTGAGGTTCCTCCTCACCAGGCATACCATTGCCTTGGATTGTAACAACTCCTGGGAGGTTACCTGTCAAGGCTGAACCGACGTCGCTGACACCAGCTGCACGCTCCAAAACCTCACCAGTAGTCTGGGTGATGGAACCTACGACAGAAGCCTTCTTCTGCTGACCATAACCAACGACTACAACTTCGCCG
>OGOS01001777.1_pt1 | contig 12881 bp, 12 predicted proteins | sample 1552701 | NCBI WGS metagenome assembly OGOS01 (sample SAMEA2580128, study PRJEB22360) | human gut metagenome | biome: human gut; feature: human-associated habitat; material: faeces | place: Denmark | collected 2008/2010
AGGGGGTGGCTGCGTTTGCGGCGGACGCACAGCTGCTTTGGGGAATGCAAAGCGTTTTTATACTTTTTGAACTGCTCTCCTGCGCTGCTTTTGCCGCTGCTGCGTGGCTCCTCAAGCGGATGCCGTGGGAAAAAGAAGAATAATTATACAGTATCATAATAGAGCGTGCTCCGCAGAAAAACGCAGGGCACGCTTTTTTAGATGAGCAGGAAAAGTCTTCCCACAGGGGAAAAAAGACTTTGGGGGTTACAAAATTTTCCTCTCAAATTCGGCAAAAGGTACAAAAAGCAACAAAAGTGTGATTTATGGTTGACTTTTTGTCAATTTTAAGGTATCCTATAAGCTAAGTCATTATCGACAAGTGTACGCTGTAAAGAGATACAGGGTGCGGAGAGGGGGATCCCCCTTTCTCGTGTTGCGCTCTTGGGGAGCGCAACATTGATTTGTGGGTGAGGGCAAATTTATAGGAGGTTTTACCACATGAAAAACACAAAGCAAGCCATTGCACTGGCATCTGCTGCCGCTCTCAGCGTCGGCATGCTGGCAGGCTGCGGCGGTGCTGCTTCTTCCGCTGCGACTGCGTCCAGTGAGAGCAACAGCACGGCCACTGCCGAGGCATCCACCACTGCCGCTTCCGACGGTACGCTCGTTCTGGCCGAGACCGGCTTTGAGAGCAAGTTCAGCCCCTTCTTTGCTGCTTCTGCCGCTGACCAGGATGTCATCGACCTGACCCAGATCGCCCTGCTGGGCGCTGACCGTAAGGGTGAGATGGTCCTGAACGGCATCGAGGGCGAGACCCGCGAGTACAACGGCACTGACTACACCTACCACGGTCCTGCCGACTGCGTTGTCACCGAGAACGCCGACGGCACCTACACCATGAACCGAATCTACTGGCCCGATGGTGACGAAGCCCCCGACCCCCGCATCCCGGCAGAGGGCCTGGCTCTCTACAAGGCATGGATGGGGAAGTACCCCTCGACCGATGCCAGCTCTGCGCTCTACAAGCCGTACCCCGGCCCCACCGCCGCCAAGGCGGAACTGGGAGCCTCCGCAGGCACCCCGGCACCGGGCGGCAGCACCGGCACTTCCGGCAGCACCTCTTCGAGCAGCACCTCTGCGGGCAACACCGGAAGCAGCAGCTCCGGCACCAAGGCATCGTCCGGATCCGCCACGGTAAAGCCCGCTCCCGCCAAGCAGACTGCCGCCCAGAAGAAGGCGGCTGAGCAGAAGGCTCAGAAGAAGGCGCTCTCCCGCACGAAGCCGGCAAAGCCCTCCGTCAAGGCATATCGGGGCCACAAGGTGAAGGTCACGTTCAAGGCGGCGAAGATGCCCAAGGGCGTGAAGGCGAAGTCCTACCAGATCTCCTACCGCCAGAACGGCAAGACCCGCACCGTGACCGTCTCCGCGAAGAGCTACAAGACGTTCAAGGTGACGGTGAAGCACCTCACGAAGAGCCGCAAGTACACCTTCAAGGTGCGTGCGGTCGCGAAGATCGGCGGCAAAACCTGCTACAGCGCATGGTCCTCGTACTCGAAGGGCATCCGCGCGAAATAGGCCGATGGCAAGCCGATAGCAAACCGATTGATAGAAGGGGCGGCGGCTTCTGCATCAGATGCGAGTAGCAGTTGCCGAGGGCCGGTGGGCAGGCGGGAAAGCCTGCCCCGACCGCTAGCTTTCCCGCTCCGACCACCCGAGCACGCGGCGCCTCATGCCCGTCACGTCCAGCACGCCGTAAGCGAATCCCTTGCGCACGAGCTCATCGGGGACGAACTCGTCGTATTTCTCGAAGTTCGGCTCCTCGCCCGGGTAGACGAGCTCGAGCGGGTCGAAGTCCTTCGCGGCCTCGTCGGCGGTGATGCGGTAGAATTCCCCCTCGCTCGCATCCATCGTGAACAGCAGGTAGTAGGGGCGCGTCGGGCTCAGGCCCCTGAGCCCGAGCCGCTCGCCGCAGCGGACCTTTAGAAAACGCTCGAGCGCAAGGAACGCGTAGCTTCCAAGCCAAGGGAAGAGCACCCACATGTTCCCGCCGAGGTTCACGAGGGGATGCTCTGCCAACTCCGCGGCGCGCGCTGTGCGCCGTGCCTCGGCAAGGCGCGCCGTGGCATGCGGCATGAGATAGGGATACATCTTGTCCTCGGCGAGCACGCCGCGCATGCGCTCGAGGATGCGCGTGTGCACGTCTCCTGCCACGAGCCCGAAGAACGCAGGCACGCTGCCGCCGACAAGCGTGCAGTAGACCACGCGTTTCTTGTGATCCAACTCGTCCACGGCCCATACGCGCCCGGCGATGGCGATCTTCTCGCCAACCGGCGGCGGTTTCGCGATGGTGCCGAGTTCCTCGGAGCCGGCGCGCACCGTGTACTCGAGATTCTCTTGGAAGACGGCATAGAACTTGTAGTTGTTCACGACGCGTTCGCCAGCAAGCCCGACGATGAGGCCTCCGTTCTCAGTGCGGTCGATGTGTCCGCTCTCCAGCAGGTGGTTGAGAAGCAAGCGGTAGTCGTCTTGCGTCACGCGGGAGAAGCACGCAAGCGGGAGTACGCGCGAGGCGAGCTCGGCGGGTGTCATCTCTCCGCACGAGGCGAGCGTGCTCATGGTCTGGTGGTAGAGCAGGCTGTAGGGGAGGCGATCGGTGCGCGGCGGCTCCACGAAGCGCTCCTCGAGGTAGAGCTGCACGAGCGCGATGCCCTGAAGCAGGTACCAGGGAAGCGTCTCCGGTAGCAGGGCACGCGGCTCCGGACGGTCTTCGCGCATGACGAAGTGCATCTCGGAGGGCTTGTCGCGCCGTCCCGTGCGTCCCATGCGCTGCAGGAAGCCCGAGACGGTGAACGGCGCATCAATCTGAAACGCGCGATCAAGCCGTCCGATGTCGATGCCAAGCTCGAGTGTAGCCGTCGCGCACACCGACATGAGCGAGTCATCGTCGCGCATGTCATCTTCAGCGCTCTGCCGGTAGGAGGCGGAGAGGTTGCCGTGGTGGATAAGGAAACGTTCGGGTTCATGCTTCTCCGCGCAGTAGCGCCGCAGACTCTGACACACCGACTCGCACTCCTCGCGCGAGTTGGTGAAGACGAGGCACTTCTTGCCGCGCGTGTGCTCGAAGATGTAGGAGAGACCCGGGTCGAAGGATTGCGGCGTCGCATCCGTGACGGAACCGCGAGCATCGGCGCTCGCCTTGCCGCCGGCGAAAGCGGCCTTGGGGACATCCCCGCCGCCAGCTTGCGGCTCCGTGCTGTAGAAGTGCTCCATCGAGAGCCGCCACACCTCTTTGCCGGCTTCGAACCTCGGGGTGACGGTCCCGCGTCCGCTGCCAGCGGCGAGGAAGCGTTCGGCGGCCTCGGGGTCGCCGATCGTCGCGGAGAGGCCGATGCGCCGCGGGTTGCAACCGGCGGCGCGGCACAGGCGTTCGAGAAGGCAAAACGTCTGCATCCCGCGGTCCCCGCGCAGCAGCGAGTGAATCTCGTCGATCACCACAAAGCGCAGGTCGCCGAAGAGCGATGGCACTTCCATATGGCGTCGGACGAGCATCGCCTCGAGCGACTCCGGTGTGATCTGCAGGATGCCCGCCGGATGTTCTATGAGTTTGCGCTTGGGAGTGCGCGGCGCGTCCCCATGCCAGCGCGTCACGGGGATGCTCGTATCGGCGCACAGTTCGGAAAGACGTTCGTACTGGTCGTTGATGAGTGCCTTCAGCGGTGCGATGTAGAGTGCGCCCACGCTCGCGGGAGGATTCTCGTCAAGCAACGTGAGGATCGGGAAGAACGCAGCTTCGGTCTTCCCGGATGCCGTCGAGGCGGCTAGCAGGACGTTCTCGTCGGTATTGAAGATCGCATCGGCTGCGGCGTTCTGCACGCCGCGCAGCTCCCGCCAGCCGGAGCGATAGATGTAGTCCTGGATGAACGGCGCGAAGCGCTCGAAGGCGCTCATAGCGTGAACTCCGCGTAGCCCGGGTCCTTGTCGTCGGAGACAGCATTGGGAACCGCGTAGGAGAACCCGTCTGATTCCAGCAGCGTGGAGGCGTCAAGCTCGGGGTGCTGGCACATGAGGTCGAGCAGCTCGATGAAGTCGCGGATGATCTCGCGCGGCGTGATATTGGTCTCGGCGCCGATGCGGCCGTACTCCATCTTCACGAACTTGGCGAGGTCGTCGGTCGTGACGTGCTCGTCGTAGCCGTAGAGATCGGCGTGCATGTCCGCGAGCTTCTCGCAGAGCACGAGCATCTCCTCGGGGCCGAGCGGATCGAGGCGGATGACCGGCGCGAGCATGTCGCGCGCACCGGGACGCGAGAATTTGCCCTCCGTGAGCCGCGAGCGCAGCGCCTCGTAGCTGTAGATGCCGCGGCGCTTGTCCTCAAGGGCCTGTGGCGTGGCTCCCATGATAATGCCGAGATACCGCGCCTTGCCCTGCAGGGCATCGTTGTACATGGCGAGCAGCTTCTCGTAGTTGTACTGGCGCGAGATGGCATTCGGGATCTTGTAGATGTTCACGAGCTCGTCGATCATCACCATCATTCCCGTGTAGCCCGCGAGCCGGAAGAAGACGGCGAAGAGCTTCAGATAGTCGTACCAGTCGTCGTCGGTGATGATGATGCCGACATCTAGATTGGCACGAGCCTCGCGCTTGGTCGTGTATTCGCCGCGGAACCAGCGCGCGACCTTCGCCATCGTTTCGTCGTCGCCCTCAGCGTAGGCGTGGTAGTAACGGGAGAGGAGCTTTCCGAATTCGAAGCCGTGCACAAGCTCGCTTACCTGCGAGGTGACGTCGTAGATGCGCTCGTCGACGGCACGCGTGAGCGTCGGGTCGCCGGGTTCGAGGCCGGTCTTCTTCAAGCATTCCGCCTGCACGTTGCCGATCCAGCGGTCGAGCACGAGTGTAAGCGCCCCGCCCTCGGGTTTGGTCTTTGTCGAGAGGTTGCCGATGAGCTCGCGGTAGGTGGCAAGGCCCTGTCCGCGCGTGCCCTGCAACCGCCGTTCGGGAGAGAGGTCGGCGTCGGCGACGATGAAGCCCCGGTCCATGGCGTGGTTGCGGATGGCCTGGATGAGGAAGCTCTTGCCCGAGCCGTAGCGGCCCACAATGAAGCGAAACGACGCCCCGCCCTCCGAGATGATATCCACGTCATGGAGGAGCGCCTCAATCTCGTTCTTGCGGCCCACGGTGATGTAGGGCAGCCCGACCCTTGGCACTACGCCGCCTTTCAACGAGTTGAGCACCGTCTGCGCGATGCGCCGCGGCACCTTCTTGTTCTTCCTGCTCATCAGCAGCCGCCTTTCACTAGGTCTTCCAGGTCCTCGCGATACTCTTCGACGAGTTCGATGTTCTTTCCGTCGCATTCCAGCACGTTGTCGCCGATCTCGTCGAAGAGCGCCTCGTTGAGGGAGTCGGCCACCAGGGAAGGCATGAGGTGGTGTTGCGAGAGAAACGGCTCGACCGGTTCGCCGTCGAGCAGTGCTGCGAGCACCTGCTCGAGCGTCGAATCGATGCCTGCAAGCGCTTCCGGGGCAGCCTGCGCGCTATCCGGTGCGCTGCCGGCGGCAAAACCGGTTTCGACTTCCGCGGCTATCTGCGGCTCATCCGCCTCGTCCACCTCGTCTACGATGAGGCTGTCCCGTGTGATTGCGGCATCTTCGCGAATCCGGTCGAGTCCCGAGAGGTCGATGCGGATGCCCTGCCGCCTCTTTTCCGCCGCAACCTGCTTCTCGGCGGCAAGCGCTGCCTCTGCGAAAGGAGTCGCCCATGACTCGGTCGCCTTTGCGCGCAGGTAGTGTCCTGTCTTGAGCCTGCGGCGGAAGACGCGGTCTATCTCATGCAGGAAGCCGCTCAGGAGCTTGCGGTCGAAGTACAGGCGCTCGTAGCGCTGCTCTTGCCAGATGCCGTCTACGCAGCGGTAGCGCCGACACGCGTCGAGTACGCATTCGCTGCTGTCCGGTGCGTGCTCCTCCCAGTGGATGGCGTTCGAGAGCGGGTACCAGCGGTACCATCTCGGCGCGCCGAAGCACTGCTCGGAGAGCCCGGCGCCGCCTTGGCTTTTCGGCCTGGCGGCGAGGCGCCATGCCGTGGCGAAGAGGGCTCCTGCCCGCTTACGGTTCGCCTTCGCGACGGGCGATCTCGTGACGTCCCTGCCCGAGAGCGCGGCAAGGGCCGTGAGCACGTCGTCGTCCGCGTGCGCTTCAGGCTTCGCGAGGGCGGCGATCCGCGCATCGTCTTCGAGCATGTCGACCGGGGCGCATCTATGCACGATTTCTGCGGGCAGTCCGTGGACGATGGCGAACTCGAACATCCAGCGGCGCAGGTTGCTTCGCATCCCGGGATCACCGACACCCGAGTCGAGGAAGCCTTCCTCGAAGGCTTCCATCTTCTCCAGGGCATCCCTCGGGGACGTGACGCCGATCCCGCTCAGCAGCTCGTAGAGGTAGAGGTAGGCGAGCGTTGCGGGGACAGGCTGCCAGTTGCCCTCGCGCGCGAGCGTGCGCCAGGAGAAGTAGCCCCGCAGCTGCTTGACGTTGAGGTCATGGTACGTGGGGAATCTCCTCCGGAATACCGGCGGCCAGGGGGCGTTGTCCACGTAGTCGGCCATGAACACGCCCTGTCGGTGGAAGTTCTCGCTCCGGTCGGCGAGCGAGTTGTCCCCGTAGCGGTAGAGGGCGAGCATCTTGCCGATGCGTTCGGGGACATCCGGGACGGGCGATGGTGCGGAGAAAGGGGGCGTCTGCATGCGTCCGAAGGGGAGCGGCGTGTCGGTGAACGTGCGGGCGCTGCCGCCTGCAGGGGGAGGGACGGGGCTCGGTTTCACGATGAGGGTGGCGCCGCGACGGACGCTGTCGTTCTTACGGGCCTCGCTTTCCATTGCTCGGTCAAAGAGGCGGAAGACGACCTCCGGGTCCGTCCGGCCGTCGAAGGCGACACCCGTCCAGTTGCTGCCTTTCATTCTGAAGGGAGGTAAAAGGAAGGAGAGGTGCTTTTCGGTTCCTTCCCGCGGCCCGCACTTGATGTCGCAGCGCTGGATTTCCGTTCCCGTCTGGGTGTCCCACTGGCGCATGAGCAGTGCGACCCATTTGCCCGATGCCGGGTCGGCGAGAACCGAAAAGCCGGGGAAGCTCGCCCACTTGTGGTCTTCCTCGATGCCGTAGGCCTCCTTCGCGTAGGACGTGAGCTCTGCGAGTTCCAAGAACGTGCCTCCTTCCCGGCTTGTTTTCAAATCCCTGTGACCGGGCATATAGTATCTTAAATGTACTAAGCAGTAAAAAGCAGTTCAAGTACTGTCAAGAAGCAACCAAGGTATCGTTTCCGATACCGTCAGAAAGGCGGGGCGCTGTGGCAGAAGAGTTCATGACCTACGGGGAATACCTGCGCGATGTGGGCAAGGGCATCGTCACCGACCAGGGGAACTGCCCTGTCACGCCGCTGCTCGTCATGTTGCAGGGGAAGTGGAAGTCGCGTGTCCTTTATGAGCTCTGCATATATGGGAACGCGCGTTTCGGGCAGATCAAGCGCGACCTGCCGGGCATCACAAGCACGACGCTCACTCGCGTGCTGCGCGACCTTGAATCCGACGGCCTCATCAAGCGCAAGCAGTACAACGAGATTCCGCCGCACGTGGAGTATTCCTTCACGGATGCGGGGCGGGATCTCATGCCGGTGTTCTACGAGATTATGCGCTGGGGGTTCAAACACGACGTTGGCGACCGACGGTAGACAAGCGGGCTGACGGGGCAGCTTGGCGTTTCCCAACGCTACTTCTTGAAGTGAAAATAGAGCGGACCGCTTGTCGTGATACCCACCCTCATCGGCGAAACCACGACCTCGAAGCACGTCCGCTCGTCTTCGGGATCGATGGATACATGCAGGTACAGCTTCCTGTACGAGGCCGCTCTCAAGTAGTTGTTCGCATTCGAAAGGTATTCGGCCGCTTCCTCCTCCGAGCATAGCTCGAACGTCACGCCCTTGGACTTCAGGTACGCTATCTGCTCCCCAACGCTATAGGCCTGGAGTATCGCCGTGGTGGGCACGCCATTTCCACCATCGCATTCAGCTCGTTGTAGTCGAAATCCGTGGGATCTTCGCTTTTGAGGGGGAGCCTCATCATCCCGAATCCCAGCTTTCCCATGTTCGCTCCCTTCTCTCTGCAGATGGTCTTGTTGGGGCTTATCTTGCGGTGAATGTCGCCTCGACGCTGCCCGATCCGACAGCGGATGAGAGCCCTGACACATCGGCGATCTTTCCTATGCGCGTGTAGGCGTAAGAGCTGGGGGTGCGTCTCGTAGAAAACGACTATGTAGTCGTCTTGGTAGAGCATGACGTCTCCCGCCTCGATGGTTCCCAGATTGGACGGGTTGGAAGGGAGAGGGTCACTCACCATGAGGTACTTTTCGTTGCCGTTGAGCTCGCTCAAGGTGCCCGAGAGGGGAAGCATTCCCGCGAAGGCGCGTGCGGTGTCATTATCGACAAGCTCTATCTCGAAATCATGCCCGTTGAGTGTTGCCGTGACGTTCATGGCCTCTTCTTTCTGTGTCTCTGCCGGAACCGTTGCCGTCTCTGGCTGTCGGGTAGCTGCGTTGTCGTCCGTGCTCGCGCTTGTGCTCGCAGCCGAGGATGAACTGCTCTCGTTGCTTGCGACGGTCTCGCCACTTTGCTGCGAGCATCCTGATAGCGCTAGAAGGGCACAGATGGCGAGCACTGCCGGTGCTGTCTTGAGTCTCACGTTGCACATCCCTCTCCTACAGACTCCGACCGAAGGCGCGGAGCTCCTCAAGTGCGGCATCCGAGACAGCGGCCGATCCTGCTCCCTCGAAGACGCCGCAGTCCTCGACACCGTACCAGCCCTGCAGAAAGCCGTGGTAGATCGTCTCGGAAGCGCGGAAGACGCCCGATGCACCCGAGGCGAGAATGAGCGCCATCTTCTTGCAAGCGGCAGGCACGCCTATTGCGTAGGTGCGGTTGATAGCGCAGGTGAGCTGTCCGGAGAGAGATCCGTAGTAGATGGGCGAGGCGATGACGATCATGTCCGCCGAATCGTAGAGCGGGTAGACCTTAGCCATGTCGTCCTTCTGGATGCAGGTGCCGTTGCCCTTGGTATGGCAGTACTCGCAGGCCGTGCACCCATGGATTTCCATATGCGCCACGTCTATGACATCAACGTCATGGGTCGCCTCGCGGGCTCCCTCGACAAACGCTGCGACGCGTGTCGCTGTGTGCCCGTTTGTTCGCGGGCTTCCCTGCAGAACGAGGATCTTCATCTTGCTCACGCTTTCCTGATTTCGACAGTGGACACGTCGCTCACGGATGCGAGGGTCTCGACGGCTCCGTCGGCGAGCCTGCCCATGTTCAGCTGATCGTCGTAGGCCTGGGACTCCTCTTCACCAGCGAAGAACACAGCGAACCATCCGCCTCTCGGGTTGTAGTTCACATCTCCATTTCTCCAGCCTCGCCCTACTTGGGCATCGTCGTAGGAAAGGGAAAGGGGCATCTGCCCGCAATAGTCCATCCCACTCGTGCCCACGCTTATGCGCAGGGGGAGGGCATCGTAGAACTCCCTTGATGTGTCCGAGTCATTCAACTCGGCCTCGACAGTCGTGCCATTGAAGTCGAGGGTTATCTTGTTCGGCATACGTGACCCCTTTCCCGACCCTATTCGCTTGCCATAAGGATCTCGCGGACCTCATCAGCGTCCAGTTTCTTGTAGCCGCCGTAGACCAAGACGACATTGGGTCCGTATTCTGCAAGCTCGCTGGACAGATTGTCCAGCGCATTCTGTCCGAAATGGATGCGGCAGGGGCTGTGAAATGTAAAATCTCCAAGCATGATTCTCTCCCTTAGATCGTTTCAAATTGCCTATCTTGGGCAGGTGTTTCCCATAACATTGCGTGACCTGCGAGCGTTCCTGGTATGGGACACCGCCCTTCGGATCAGTATCAATCCGAACGCAATTACCAAAAGGCCCATGACGCCAAGGTCCGAGGCAATAGAGCCGCCATTCGAGATGAAGACGCCGAGGAACGGGGTGAAAATGGTCACGCCCAGGTTGGCTGCGGTAAGGTAGAGGCCGTTCGCGAAGTCAGGAGCCTCGGGGGCTGCCGTGGATACGAGCCACTGATTCACATTGTTGGCGATGCCCGCCAAGATGCCGATAAGGCAAAGCATCACGCACGCTGCAATCTGGAGGCCTCCCGCGTAGAAGAGCGCGGCGAAGGCAACCAGCAGGACAACTGGAATGACAACGGAGGTGCGCACCGGCATCTTCGCCAGCAAGCGCCCCGCCGCCACGTTGCCCACGATGTTCGCCGCACCATAGCCAAGCAGCATGGCGCTGGTTGCTGCCGCAGCAAGGCCTAGGCCCGATTCGAGGTAGTCGGCCAAGAAGCCGTAGAAGCCGAACATCGCCCCGTTGAGCACCACCACCGAGACGAATGAGCTCCAAAGCAGCGGCTTCTTCAATATGGAGAGCTGCTCGCCGTAGGTAAGTGGATGCTCCACCGGCAGGCTGGGAACCAGGAACACCGTAGCAACGAACACAACCAAGGTGACAAGGGCGAAGAACATCATGGAGGCGAACAGCGAAAGCGCTGAGGCTAGAGCACTTGACACAGGTGCGCCGAGGACCATGCCCGCAGAAACGCCGACGAACACCCGCGCCGAGGCCTTCGCCGCTTGCTCCGGGGTACCCATCTGAGAGGCCATGGCGAGGGCAAGGGAGGTATAGAGCGGGTGGAAGGCAGCAGGGATGACACGCAACGTCAGCATGGTCTCGAAGTTTGGCGAGAACGCCGCCGCCCCATTGCACACGGTGAAGATGCCTAAGGTAAGCAGCATGACCGTCTTGCGGTTCACCTTTGAGAAGAGCAGGGGCATGATCGGTGCGGCGATGGCCACCACGAGCGCGAAGCCGCTCACCAGAAGCGATGCTTCGGCGACGGACACGCCATAGGCAGCTGACGCATCGGGGACGATGCCCACGACGCCCATCTCGGTGTTGAGTATTCCGAATACGCCGACAGCGAGGATCAAGACCAGAATGTTGTTGTTCGTTGGCTTCATCGCCTGTACCCTCTGTTGTTCGCTTCAAGGGAGGCTTGCCTCCTCCCATTGGCTCAAAGCTTTACCGCTATCTACTTTGAGTAATCTTGTATAAATAATCAAATGCTTATAATGCAATTAGGTTTATTCAGAATATGTATATTGCAACTATGGAGGGTTACATGGACTTGCGCGCCCTGCAATATCTTTTGGCCGTTGCCGATGAAGGGAGCATCTCGAATGCGGCAAAGTCGCTGCACATGACCCAACCCACGCTCTCACGCCAACTGACTGCTCTTGAAGACGAGCTGGGGTGCAAGTTGTTTACGCGGACCTATAAGGGCATGGCGCCAAACGAGAACGGCACGAAGCTCCTTCGGTATGCGCAATCGATGCTCGAGTTGGAGCAGAAGGCGAAAGACGAGCTGCGCCAAGGAGAGGAGTCCGTCACAGGGTCGGTCTACATCGGCGCGGGCGAGACGACTAACATGCGCTTTGTTGCCCAGGCGATGCAGGAGGTGTCGAAAGACCATCCGGAGGTCGATTTCGAGCTCTTCAGCGGCAGCACGGTCGATCTGTTCGATGGATTCATGCGCGGCGCTTACGACTTCCTGATCGAATGCGAGGTCAAGGCCCACGTGGACATGAACTCGGCGATGCTTCCGATCGAGGATGTGTGGGGCGTGTACACGCGCCGAAACTCGCGTATCGGCTCCTTGAAGCGCGCACGCCCGGAAGACCTCGTGGGAGAGCCGCTCTTGATGGCGCGCCAGGCAAACGATCTGGGAAAGCTGGAAAGATGGGCCGGAAAGATCGCCGAAGAATACGATGTACGCGTCACCTATGGTCTCCCGCTGAATGCAGCGCTTATCGCCCGGGCAGGTTTCGGGAGCCTGCTAACATACGAGAACCTGAACGAAGTGGGCCAGGAAACCGAGATGGTCTTCGTTCCCCTTTTCCCGAAGCTGACCTCGAAGCAAGGAATCGTCTGGCGAAAAACGGAGCTCAGCAAGCAGGCTCAGGTATTTCTGGAATCGTTTACGGCAATTTGTTCGGCGGCGATTTCAAATACGAGCATGCCCGGGAAAGCTTCTTAAAGATCGCTCCTAAGGTGCAATCTTCGAAGAAGCTCGATGCTGCGATCAGGGTATCGGGTCCTGTTATTGACGAGGTCGCATCAGGAGGTTTGACCTAAGTGGGAATAAGATCTCTGGAAGGTGAAGCTCAAATGTGCAAGCAAATGAAAAAGTACCCCTGAACAGGCATTTTTTATTCCCACTCAATAGTTCCAGCATTTCCAAACCGCGCTTCCACGTCCATCTCGTTTTAACCCATGCTGCCACGTCCGAGAAAAGCCAACGGAATCCCTGTTCCGGGTGGTAGCCAGTTGGTAGCCAGAAAGTGGCTACCACCCTGGTAGCCAGCAATGGGGAGTAAAAGGAATCAATAGGGGAGTATCCCATCTACCTGCGGAAACAGGTGGTAGCCAGTCCTCGTTTTCAGGCAAGTGGCTACCATCCCGACAATCTTGCAGCCTGCAATTATGAAAGCGCCTCCGAAACCAATTGTCGACGCCGACCCTGCATGCGTCCATTTCCCTCCGATTGGTCGTCTCTCATTGGGGAAGTGGCGCAACGCGGGCCGGCAACAGGACGGCGTACGCGTCCCTGACAATACCAGGGTGGTGCGACAGGCAGCGCACGTTAAAACGGAGCCGTTCAGTCGCGATTTCCGGCGTCAGATCGTGCGCATCATCGCCCTCCTGCGCGAGAGCCTCCGCTCGTCGTCCTCCGAGAAGCCGGCGATGGCCTCGTCGAGAGCGGCCAGGCACTCCTCGCGGTCGGCCGGCAGCTCGGCGATGTTTTCGG
>OGOS01001780.1_pt1 | contig 12877 bp, 10 predicted proteins | sample 1552701 | NCBI WGS metagenome assembly OGOS01 (sample SAMEA2580128, study PRJEB22360) | human gut metagenome | biome: human gut; feature: human-associated habitat; material: faeces | place: Denmark | collected 2008/2010
CCGGCTCCGATACCACGTTTACCAGAAGAAAGCACTGCAGTTACTACACCAGGGCCACCTGTTGCTACAATCAGATGAATATCCTTATGTTTCATCATAGTGTTGCTTGTTTCCAGAGTAGGTTTTTCAACTGTAACTGCGATATTGTCCGGGCCACCGTTTTCCAGAGAAGCCTCGTTCAGCAGATTGATCGCATAAATAGATGTTTTGACAGCTGCAGGATGAGGATTAAATACAACTGTATTTCCGCCTGCCAGCATACCCATAGTGTTGCACAGTACTGTCTCACTTGGATTTGTACACGGAGTAATGGCTCCGATCACACCAAAGGGTCCCATCTCAACAAGAGTCAGACCTCTGTCTCCTGTCCATGCAGTAGTTGTAATATCTTCTGTTCCAGGTGTCTTATCAGCAACAAGAATATGTTTCAGGATCTTATCTCCTACATTTCCCATACCGGTCTCTTCCACACCCATGCGTGCCATTACTTCTGCATTTTCTTTTATTTTCTTACGAATGCAGGTAATAATTTTTTCTCTCTGATCCATGGACATTTTCTTTACAATAAGCTGTGATTTCTTGGCAGCTTCAATTGCATCATTCATTTCTTTAAAAATGCCATGTTTACCAGTCGGAGCGTCTGCTATCTGCATTTTTGCCATAACTTCCTGTACAATTTCCTGTACCATATTCTCATTAATTGGCATGAGACTGTCCTCCTTGATTATCGGTCATCTATACTCTTATTTCATTCCTAACTGAGCCATTACCTGTTTTGTGATCTCAGCAACTAATTCAGCTTCAGATTTGTCTGCTGTTCCTGCTGCCGGCTGGGAATCTCCGCCGCCTACGAAATCATACTGATATCCAGGGAATTTCTTGAATTCTCCGTCCTGACATGCTCCACCGCAGTTATGACAGTTCTTGCCGTCTTTGTTCAGGCAGAGGTTTGCCGGATGTTTACCAGCCATACCGAATTTACGACGAATTTCATAAAGTTTCTCAATGTTCTTCTCATCAAATTCCTTAGGTCCGCCAAGAACTTTTGACTGATACAGAAGCTGTGCGTAGAACTCAACAGATTCCATCTTCATGTAAGCTGCGTTTAAGTCTGTGCTCCATGTCAATGCTCCATGGTTCTCAAGAAGAACTGCATCGAAATATGGAAGGTATTTCTCAAGATTATCCGGAATCTCCATTGTAGATGGTGTACCGTATTCAGCGATCGGAACGCATCCAAGTGAGATAACTGCTTCAGGCATGATCGGCTGTGTCAGCGGAATACCTGCAATTGCAAAAGATGTTGCATAAATCGGATGAGCATGCACAACAGAACCTACGTCCGGTCTCTTCTCATAAACTCTCATATGCATTTTGATTTCAGAGGATGGTTTGAATCCCGGGTTAGCCTGGATCACATTTCCCTCTCTGTCTACTTTACAGATATACTCCGGTGTCATAAAACCTTTGGATACACCTGTAGGTGTGCAAAGAAATTCGTTGTCGTTCAGTTTTACAGAGATGTTACCATCGTTTGCAGCTACCATGTTGCGGCTGTAGATTCTTCTTCCGATGTCGCAGATCTGTTTTTTGATTTCATATTCGTTTACCATGCTCATTTTCCTCCTTAAGGCATTGATATAGTTTTTGACGTTTCTACCTGTGATTTTACACTATCGGTCATAAAAAGTCAATACATTTCCGTTGTTTTATGTTGTTTTTACGGGTTTTATTGTGTTGTTTTTGTTTGTTTTTTCTTTTTTTTATTCCAATAATCGTATCAGATGCAAAAAATACCTCATCCACCGATCTGACAGTCCAGACCGCAGACCGCATGTACTGCCTTTTTTAATGTTTCCATATGTTCTTTGGACGGTGGTTCCACATTTCCCATCAGATATGGTCTGCCAAGTCCCTCATATTTATCCTGTCCAAGTCTGTGATACGGAAGAAGATGAATCTTGTCCACTCCGGGAAGTGTGTCTGCAAACCTTGCAATCCCCTGGATTTCCTCCACTGTATCATTAAATGTGGGTATCACCGGTACACGGATTACCAGCCTGGTTTTACCGGAAAGCGCCACTTTTCTGGCATTTTCCATCATCAGTTCATTAGAACGTCCTGTAAATTCTTTATGTTTCGCAGGATTTGTATGTTTAATATCCATTAAATAAGTATCCAGATACGGTAAGATTGTCTCAATCGTCTCCCATTTTGCACATGCCATACTCTCGATCGCAGTAGAAATCCCTCTCTCTTTGGCAGCTCTCAGAAGTGCTCCTGCAAATTCCGGCTGACAGAGACATTCTCCGCCGGAAAGAGTCATACCTCCGCCCGAGCGGTAATAGTATACCCTGTCTTTCTCAACTTCTTCAATCATCTCCCTGACTGTCACATCACGTCCGATGACCTTGTCTTCTCCCTGCACTTTCATTGTCTGGATCTTATATTCCTGAGATTCCGGATTGCAGCACCATTTGCACCGCAGGACACAACCTTTCAGAAATACGATCGTCCTTATACCCGGTCCATCATGAATAGAATATTTCTGGACATCAAACACTCTGCCCTTTGTATCCAAATAGTCCATGCTTTTCCTTTCTTATTCTGTTATCCATACATCCTCTGCCTGTCACTTTTACTTCCTGCAAAAAACGTCTGAATCAGAAGCCCTGTTCTGTACGACGGATGATGTCATCCTGAAGGGAACGGGAAAGTGTCGTAAACAGTGCACTGTAGCCTGCCACGCGTACTACCAGATGTTTATATTTCTCAGGATGTTCCTGTGCATCCAGCAGTGTCTGCCTGTCAACTACATTAAACTGCATGTGCATTCCCTTCTGGTCAAAGTATCCGCGGATCAGTGCAACGAATTTCTCCAGTCCCTCTCTTCCTGAAAGTGCGGATGGGTGAAATTTCTGATTAAAGAGTGTTCCGTTGGATACAATAAAATGATCCAGTCTGGATACGGAAGTTGCCGCTGCCGTAGGTCCCTTTACATCCTTGCCCGCAGATGGCGAAACGCCGTCTGCAACAGGTGTGTGTGCATATCTTCCATCCGGCGTCGCTCCTGTCTGTCCGCCCAGCGGTACATTTGCAGATACAGGATACAGACCTGCCTGGAACTTTCCGCCTCTTGGATTGTTATACTTCTGAAGCGGTTTGGAATATGTATAGGCAACTTCTCTTGCAAAATAATCAACTTCCGGAATATCATTTCCAAATTTCGGAACTTCATCGATCATATCGTGGATTTCTTTGAATCTCTGTGTCTTCTGTTCACCCGGTTTCATTCCCATGAAAGTTTTCAGAAGTCCTTCTGCAGTGGAAGCATCCACATTTCTGCCTGCTTTCTGCATTGCCTTCATGATCATCTCTGTCATATCACCGGCGGACTGCGCATCCAGTCCTTTATCATAGTTCCATGCAAGAGCTTCCTTAAGTTCTTTCATAGATACTTTCTTATCCTCATAGACCAGTTTGCGGATTGCAAAAAGTCCATCTGCCATATTGGCGATTCCAAATCCCTGAGGACCTGTAAAGTTGTAAACAGCTCCACCTTCCTGGACAGACTTGCCTTCTTTCAGACAGTCATCTATCATACAGGAAAGGAATGGTAACGGACAGCGTTCCGCATGAGCTACATCAATAGCATTATCTGCATTCACCAGCAGGGAAATGCAGTATTCCATCTGTTTCTTATATGCGTCAAAGAATTCATCAAAGGTCTTCATCTGAGTGACATCGCCGGTAGGGATTCCCACCATCTCACCTTTATCCATACCATTCGAAAAAACAAGTTCCAGAGGTCTGCACATATTAAAGAATGCGGCATCATGCCACCCTTCTGTCTTACCGGCTTTCTGCGGTTCCACACATCCGATGATATTGTACTCTCTGGCATCCTCCAGAGATAAGCCTCTGTTCTGCAGTGCCGGAATAATCACCTCATCATTGTAATATGCAGGAAGTCCGATTCCTGTTCTCGTAAGCTCGGCTGCCTTTATCAGGAATTCATGCGGAGAACCATTCCACACTCTCACAGAAAGTGATGGAGCCGGAAGATGCACATGCATGGATGCCTGAATACACATAACAGAAAGATCGTTAGTTACATCCTCTCCCTCTTTATTCTGACCACCTGCGATCAGATTCTGGAAAAGGCTATATCCTGCAAATCCTTCCGCTGAAGCCGCATCACGACATTTATTCAGGTCATTTAATTTAACCCAGATGCAATCCATCAATTCCTGTGCGAACTCTCGGGTAATAGTTCCTGCTTCCATATCCTTCTTATAATATGGATACATATACTGATCAAAGCGCCCCGGTGAAATAGAATGTCCACTGGATTCCATCTGAAGAAGCTGCTGTACAAACCAGAATGACTGACATGCCTCATAGAAATTCTGTGCACCCTTTGCCGGTACCCTGCTGCAGTTCTCTGCGATAACAAAAAGTTCCTGTTTTCTTACCGGATCACTTGTCTGTGCCGCCATTTCCTGCGCAAGTTTTGCATATCTGCCTGCATAATCGATCACCGCCTTACAGCTTAAAATCACTGCCTCAAGGAAGTGAGACTTTCTTGCATAATTACCGTCACCGACACTGCATCCATCCAGCTCTTTCTGAGCCTTCTCCATGATTCCCTCAAAACCGGTTTCCAGTACTTCCCAGTATTTAACTGTTACATGTCCTACACCATTGTAAAAATAATTTCCAGGTGTAAAAATATTGTGTTCAATTGCCTTGATTGCTTCCGGTGCCATATAGGAAGTTGCAAGTTCACTGGTTGTTTTCCCTTTCCAGTACTTATCTGCCTCCTTAAGTTCGGCTTTGGTCTCCTCAGCAATCTCAAAAGGATCCGCAGTTCTGGTCGCAACTGTATCCAGTTCAGCTTCCAGCCACTCATAAGAGAACTCCGGAAATGTCTGACACCCCCTCGGCGCAATCGTACTGCTTCCTACAATCAGTTCATTGTCACGGATAATGATCGGAATGTTATGAAGAATATGCGCAAAAGCCTTTGCTCTGCGTGTGATGATCGGTTCTCCTTCTGTTTCCTTATAAGATTCTGTGATCAGCTTTGCTCTGGCTGATTCGATCACCGGCATATGTTCATACAATGCATCTACCAGTTTCTGAATTCTGGGAGACTTGGGAATATCTGATGTTTGAAATTTTTCCATGTTACTCCTTTCTCATGAATAAAAGCTGCACCCATACCAGACCCCAATACATTCCGGTATCATTCTGACAGCAATATCCTCCATGTTTTCATATAGATTCATTATACCTTATGGCTATCGCGAAGTCAACATGAATCAACATGTACATCCTGAACTTTTATGTTGTTTTTTATTTGTTTTTTCTTCTGTTCTGGTTGTTTTTGTTTTGTTTTTATGATTGACATTTCATTTTTCTTCAGACACGTTAAAAGCAGCATATCAGGTTATGATCCATAACTCTGATATGCTGCTTTTTAATATCGTATATTGTTTTTTCTGCATCGGATGCCTTTAATGAGCATGCTTTTCCATCGCTGCACTCCCATATATTCATATACACTTAACTATTGTTTCCTGTTCTCTTTTTGTTCTCTGGCTTCTCTTACTTTCTCCCTCTGTTTCGTCAGATCGTAATAATCATCTGTAAGAACCCCATGTTTTCGCATCATATCAAACACAGTCTGCTGAGCAGGTGTCATCTTCATGCCAATAGAATTATTATAATCCGTAAGAACGCATCCTGTTTTCTCAATCAGCCAGAACAGCGGAGAATCATCATCCGGGATCATTTTCCAGATTTCGTTCTCTGTCCATGGAAGCAATTCCATCATTCCATGAAGATGTCCTCTGGGTATTCTTACGTAATCGCCGTCCGGCTTGATCAGACCGTCAGAAAAGTTCTCATCCTTAATTTTCATCTCATTTAACAGTTCTTCTGTTATCTTCATCCTCTTTTCCTCACCCTCGAGTATTGCTTTTTCCTATTATACGTTTCCCGCCAGAGTTACGCAAGTAAAAAGTCTGAATAGCCTCTTTCCTCAAAAATATATCACGTTCTATAAAATTCCATCTTGATTAAATTGCAAAAAAATTGTAGACTATATATGCACACACATTAATAGTTTTTGTTAATTAAGACTGATTTGAGGTTTCCTCATAACGTCTCAATTATACACACACATTTTCTAAAAAGAGCAGCTGCATCATCCGATGCGCTGCTCTTTTAGTTCCACTGTTTATTTTGTAACTGTTCTCTGCCGTCGACGGCATTCTTTAATGATTTTAACTCTTACTTTTTCTTCTTCAGGAAATAAATAAGTAAAATTATGATAACAATAATCCCGATACCACTAATCCAGATTACAGGATTCTTCATTCCTGAATCTGCTTTTACATTCTTTCCTGATGTTTTCTGACTCTGCTTATCATCGGATTCCTTGTCTTCTGTCGAAGCAGGCGTCACTTTTTCTTCCGGTGTTGGCGTTGCTTCTTCTGTAGGTGTTGCCTCCGGTGTCGGTGTTGCTTCTTCTGTAGGTGTTGCCTCCGGTGTCGGTGTCACTTTTTCTGTAGGTGTTACCTCTGGTGTTGGTGTGGCTTTCGGAGTTGGAGTTACTTCCGGTGTTGGTGTAACAGCAGCCACCGGAACATTTCCTGATGTGCCTGTAGCCTCCGGTGCATCTGCGGATACATTTTCATTTACGTAATCTGTATCACGATCAAGATTCAGCCATCCCTGTGTCACACCATCTGTGTCTGTTTTCCCCCAGTTTGTTCCGTCTTCTCCCTGAACATACTGAAAAATATGTACAGTTGTCCCATCTGCGATTCCCTCTGTTTCTGAAACCTGATCAAATTTCTCTCCAGGTCCGTTATAAACCGATACGTTTCCATCGTTTCCATGAACCTTTACTTCGAAATCCACATCTTTGCCTCCGAAAGTACGATATTCCTCATTGGCAGCTTCTTCTCTGGAAGCCGGATCCAGATCATCCATAGGAACATATCCGTTCATTCCATGGTACTGTGTATATGCCCATTTTTTATTGTCTGCTCCATTCTTCTCACCCAGAACGTGAATGGCAGTTCCATTTGGGATCTTGCTGTCATTCAGTTTAACACTCTGAGTGTCTGCTTCATCATAAATATCTACCCCGCCCTGTGTACTCTGTACGATCATATAATAATCTGTTACATAATCCGGATTCTGACCCTTTCCATCATCCGCATAAACAGAAACCACTGTCAGAATAAAGCACAGTACCATTGCTATTACTGTTCCAAACCTTCTCTTCATAATCTCTTTCCTTCATTTCCTATTTTCTTTTTACAGCAGATGAACTTTTATATTTGCTGTATGTATTTCCATATGGCTCTTTAACATATGCTTTTACCGCATAATAGTATGATACACCTTTTTGTGCTTTTTTGTCCAGATAAGAAGAACTATTTCCATTGGAAATTTTCTTTATCAATTGATAGGAACCACCTTTTTTCTTTCTGTAAATATAATAGCCGTCACATTTTTTCTGAGGCTTCCACCGGATACGGATTCCATTTTTCTCAGATTTCACAGAAGTAACCTTCTGCACTGCAGGTGCTGCTTTAATCACATCGCCGGTTTTATATTTACCTGAATATCTTTTTCCGGATGCTTCATAATATGCTTTTACTGTATAACGGTATGATGCATTAGCCGTAACCTTACTATCTTTATATTTTAATTCCGATGTCCCGACATCTGCAATTTGGGACCACTTCCCACCTGCTGCAGGTTTTCTGTACACATAATATCCTGTAGCTCCGGAAACTTTTTCCCATGAAATAAGGTTATATCCGGAATTATATGCCTTCACCTGAAATACCGGTGTATCCGGCACCCATGACTGATTCAGGGTCCTTGTACGTGCCTTGATCCTTGCCGTCCAGTTTTTCGTCTTTCCATCTGTCCACCTGGCCGTTTCCGATGCACTCTTATAGAATGTCTGCCCTGTTTCTATCCCCGCCGTACAGGTAAACCAGTTCCCATAACTGGACTTTGCTTCCACTCCAAAGCTGATTTTTTCAATCCCACTGTTTGTGATCACAACAGAATATCTGCTTCCCTGTTTCAAAACCACCTCTGGTACACTGATAGTCTGTACACCTGCGATTGGCTGTTCAAACTCATATGGAGCAGCATATGCAGCGGTCCCGCTTTCCGGGTCATATGGATCTGTCAGATCGGTGTATATCTGAATTTTGTAACAGGCATTGTCACTGTTTGTAACAAGATTAACCTCCCCCAGGACTTCTGCTTTTCCCTTTCCTGCAGTTGTCTCATAAACTGCTGCTACTGACTGTCCCGCCTGTATCGGAATCACTGAAAGTGCTGAAGAACCATCATAAAAATAATTATTCCTGTACTTTTGATCCGAAGCAGCCACTGCCTCTGCACTTACAAGTTTACTGATATTGGGATCCTGATAAGAAAGATAGTAATATCCTCCGTCTCCTTTCTTCTCCCCCCAACTGTTTTTGATGATCCACGCACCATCAGATGTTACATTGGAAACAGGAAGGAAATTATCCTTTGAATACGTATCATCCCATCCGACCACTGTCACAATATGATTAATTACAGTCGAATTTGATTTTCCAACAGGATAACAATATGCAGCTGTGTCCGGATTTACATAACTTTCCTTCATATAAAGCATAATGGATACTGCATGGTCATTCAGCAGCATTTCTTTCATACGTTCCTCACTGTATTTGGAAACAGATGCATTTTTCAGATATGCTGCAGAATTATAAGCCTTACTTTCCGGAATCTGTACAGTCAGATCATTCTGATGCGAAGAATCCGTAGGAAATGGTACATCGGCCTCTGTGGTCATTCCCGACCATGTACTGAGATAAATCGCCGCCAGGTGATCATTACCTCCTATCACGTGATAATTTCCCAGTACATAATTCTTATCATCAGGGGTATTTCCAAGAGGATCATTCTGTCTGTTGGAGAAAAAATATGATAAATGTTCTTCTGACAGATCGTAGGTTCCTTTGTTCTGTGCCAGAAGCGAAGTCTCCATGATTGCTGCCATACCAAAAGCCCAGCAGGTTCCAAATGGATTCTGATTCTTTACGGGCGTAACTAATCCTTCCTTTCTGGCATCATAGGAAGATGGAAATGCAGCCTCCCTGTTTCCATATGCAGCATAAACTGATGTCAGATTGCTCTCCACTTCAATTCCCGGATCCAAAGGTTTTAAATTTTTAAAGGGTTCCAGTTCTTCCTTTCTTTCCTCTTCTGTCAACGGACGGCCCTTAATATACCTGATTCCGTCTGTACCCTCTTCTGAGTTTTCTCCATCCTGAAACTCCTGTTTTGCATCATCGCTTCCGAACAATTCTGCATCCGATCCCGTATCTGTTCCAAATTCATCTGCCTGTGAACTTTGAAATTCTTTCAGATCTGATGTATTTTCTTCTGTCTCCCTGTTGACTCCGGATCCAAACATTTCTTGACCCGCAGCTGGTACCGATGTACAAACCATTGCATAAGCCAGAAAAACTGACAATGCGCGTATCGCTGTATTTCTTTTTTTCATGTAGTAGTTAACTCCTTTACATAAATATAATATCATTATATCAGCATCTTTTTTGTTTTTCAACCATGATCAATGACAAAAACCGTCGGAAAACAGTGAATTTTCCCTGTTTTCCGACGGCTCTATGTAGAAATGCAGAGCTCTGCCGACAAGAAAATGTCGCCAGGAAAAGACGTCAAATGCCTGTGATGCATTTTCTTCTGTGCATGTGAAAAGTGTGGAAAATGTGTGTGAAATGCTTTATATACTAACTCAGAACAGACTTGAAAATCTTACAGACTCTTCTCTTTTGCTATCCTTATTCTAGCAGAACAAGCATTGTATTACAATGAAAATCGTTCTTTCTTATTTGTGCTAATCTGACACATTGTTACTGTTCACTCCGTTCTAAGCAGCGACACATTCTCCTCTTATTTGCTGATACTTTCCTTTGCTCTTTTCATCATATCAGCCAGTTCCTGGTATTTTCCTGTGACATATCCATAGTTTTTTCGCTTATGCGGAAGCATACAGTTTGTGCAGTCTTTAATTCCCTTTTCCGTATACCGGAAATTCCCACCGCATTTCTCACCCAAGGCATATAGCGGGCAATAACAGAACAGACAGTTAAAATCATCCGGATCCGCATTCTTATGACACGGAAAAAATTCACAGTTCTTATGGCTGAAATAAGAATATTCTTTTCCTTCCCAATAAGGTTTCTCCATTGCTACCTCTCCTCTCCTGTTGCAAGTTTTTATCTTTCCAGAATAATTCCGTTTTCTCAGTCTCCATCAATCCCACCCATCAGAGGACGAAATAAAAAAAATACTCTAATAAATTATCAATTTCTCTTCACATAACAAAGCATTGAAAATTCATTACAGTATTTTTCACAGATCATACATTTAAAATTAATAAGAGGGAGCGATGCTACCCCGGGGTAGAAAAAAATCCGTTCATGAGTGCGCGGAGGGAACGAATAAATCCGAAGTAGTATCGCCTGCCATTTAATCATGTATAATTCATAAAGAACAGGCGCATTCCATAAAAAATGTCTGCCTTCGAAAAAGCAGACAACGCTCCGAAGCTGCGGATTCAACGGAGTTGGTTGTTACACTTTACACGGAAGTTTAACCTCGCCATACCAAGCAGGTTTCCTGGCTCCAGGCTCATCGCTCCTCTCTCCTTCTCATGCTATGGCACAATGGACATTCTGAGATTTGCTCCTCTGTTACAGTGACCGGATCGCTCAGGTTTCTCACCTGATTCCCTCTCTCTGTACCGTATAAATAACAGTATCAGCACTTAATATGTTCTGTATGGAATTATACTGTCATTATAATAACACCCTGCAACAAGCTTGTCAACTATTTATCAATATATTTTCCAAATTATTATTGTTCATTCGTTACTGTTCACACACCACTATTCCGCGAGGTGTTTTGGCATGAATATTCCACACCTTCCGGCAGCGGATCCCATTCATTCAGACCAAGACTCTGTCTGAATTTTGCTTCTTCCAGACTCAGCTTTGGAACATCCTCATTCAAAAACGCTCTCAGCTCATCAATCCCCTCTCCGGTCACATTGTTTACCAGAAAAATTCTTTCACATCCTGCATTCAGCATCCACTGACGCACCATTGGAACATTCGCATAAGGAGAATCTATTTTCGTAATGATTCCTATCAGTGGTCTCAGAATAAATGCATTACTGCCATAGCCAAACAAACTGAAAGGTTCATCTGCTGACTGTACCATTGCCACCACATCTGCTTCAAAAGAAAAACAGGCCAGCCCTACGCTGAAATGCTTGGACTCTGCATACTCTCCCGGAGAATCAATGGTATCATCATCCGTATTCGTATACTGCGTTTTTACATAATGAAGTTTTTCGCCTTTTAATGCCTGCGTTAATGAAGTCTTACCTGCTTCACTTCTGCCCATCAGAAATATTTTCTTCATATTTAATGTCTGTCCCTTTCACTTCTCTCAGCTATTCCGGCAGTTACATAAGCACCATCGGTACAGAATAACTGACTTTTCGTATGTTTTAACTTTTGTGAACTGCACAAGTCTTAAAGCCAAGCACCTCTCTAAAAAATTTCACCACTTCTTCCACTGCAGTCTGAACTTCCGTCAGACCTCCCGTAAGGATCAATGATCCGCTGAAGCGATCCATGAAACCAATCTCCACATTTGCACTTTTCACTGCAATATCAGCAGCTACAACCACTGCTTCCCATGGGGTAAAACGAATCATTCCAATTGCTTCTCCTGTGTGGTCTTCTCCCTCATGGACTCCAATATGCAAACCAAGATTCTGATAAATACAGCTCTGTGAAGGATTGATCACATGCGCCAGGCACACTTCCTTTCCCGGAACCCTTACCCTGGTCATACGCAGCTTTTTTCCCTTTAGTTTCTCATAATCCTGGTTATAAAGCTTTTCCAGTAATTCTCTGGTTGTTATCCCTGCCATCCCAACACTTCCTATCTTTTGGTAATCTTGCAGACTACATAACCCAGAGTGTCTCTGAAATAATCCACAACCTCAGTCATCGCTGACATTACATCGGAAATCTCTCCCGTAATGATCAGTGTGCCTGTAAATCGATCTGCAAATCCCAGATAAACATTTCCGCTTTTTACCGCAATATCAGATGCGATCACTGCGGATTCCGGAGGTGTCATATTCATGATCCCGATCGCAGAGGAACTGTAATCCAGCTGCGGATTCAGTCCAAGTTTCTGATATATGACAGGAGCCGGTCCACCCATTACATGGGCAAAGGTGATCTCTTTGCCTGCCACTGTCTCCTGTACGATTCTGATCTGTTCTCCATGATCATTTGCCATTTACATTTCCTCGCTTTCAATCTGCAAAAAAGCTCAATGCCTTCGTCTGCAGCTTTTTTCAGTATTCTCTATTCTGATCTTTTTTTAATCGTACTATCCCTGCCATTTTCTGTCAAGGTAAAATCTACCGATTAACTGGTAAAATGTTACGGTATCTTCACAGGATCTTACCCAAAAGAAAAAAAGCCCAGATGACCTTTCGAAGGCCTTCTGAGCTTCATACAGCAGATTTTTATAATGCAACAGCACCTGTTACGTCACCGTTGATCACATAATATGCTTTATTTTCTTCCGGTTTGATGTATATTTTTACGTCTTTAAGATCACCTGCTTTTTTACCCATTTCGTCTGTCCAGATCTTCTTTACGTTCTCCAATACATCTTTTGCATATATTTCCCTTCCCAGGAACTGTACATAGATTTCAGCAGATGCCTCCTT
>OGOS01001781.1_pt1 | contig 12868 bp, 9 predicted proteins | sample 1552701 | NCBI WGS metagenome assembly OGOS01 (sample SAMEA2580128, study PRJEB22360) | human gut metagenome | biome: human gut; feature: human-associated habitat; material: faeces | place: Denmark | collected 2008/2010
GGCGGCGGGCAGGTCTGCGGCCGGCAAGGCGCGTGCAGCGGCGAAGAAGGCGGCAGAGGGCCCGTTGGGCATGCCGTACCCGACCGAGGACTTCGAGCTTCCGTCCATGAGCCTGCTGAAGAAATCCGCCGCGGATGCCGTCAGCGGCGAGAGCGAGGAATCGCTGCGCCAGACGGGCTTGGTGCTCCAGCAGACGCTGAACGATTTCAACGTGGACTGCAAGGTGGTGGATTGGGTCGCCGGACCCACGGTCACGCTGTTCCAGATTGCGCTGCCGTCCGGCGTCCGCGTGAACCGCGTGACGAATCTGGCCGACGACATCGCGCTGGCGCTTGCCGCCCCGGGCGTGCGCATCTTCAGCCCGGTGCCTGGCACGAACCATGTGGGCGTCGAGGTGCCGAACAAGGAGCGTCAGACCGTGCTGCTGGGCGACGTGCTGCCGGCAGCCGGCCCCGGACCGCTGCAGATGGCGCTCGGCCGCGACGTCGAGGGCCACGATGTGGTCTCGGACCTGGCGAAGATGCCGCACCTGCTTATCGGCGGCACCACCGGGTCCGGCAAGTCCGTGTCCATCAACAGCATGATCATGTCCATCCTCATGCGCTCCACGCCGGACGAGGTGCGCATGATCCTCATCGACCCGAAGCGCGTCGAGTTCATGCCCTACAACGGCATCCCGCACCTGTACGTCCCCGTGGTGACGGAGCCGAAAGAAGCCGCCAGCGCGCTGTCGTGGGGCGTCGCGGAGATGGAGCGTCGCCTGAAGGTCATGTCGAAGGCCGGCGCGCGCGACATCAAGCAGTACAACGCAAAGGTGCATCAGGGCCTGCTGGATTCGGACGAGGGCACGGCGGACCAGATGCCGTATATCGTCATCGTCATCGACGAGTTGGCCGACCTCATGATGAACGTGGGCAAGGACGTGGAGTACTCCATCAGCCGCCTGGCGCAGCTGGCCCGTGCGGCGGGCATCCACTTGATCGTGGCCACGCAGCGTCCCTCCACGAAGGTCGTCACGGGCCTGATCAAGGCGAACATCACGAATCGCATCGCATTCAATGTGGCCACGGGCATCGACTCGCGCGTCATCTTGGACTCCACTGGCGCCGAGAACCTTATCGGCTTGGGCGACATGTTGCTGTCGAAGCCGGAGCTGGCGAAGCCCCAGCGCTTGCAGGGCTGCTTCGTGGGCGAAGAGGAAATCAATGAAGTCGTGGACCACCTGAAGACGCAGGGCGAGCCGGAATACCACAAGGAGATCTTGCAGACGAACCTCATGTCCATGGGGACGGAGGTCCATGGCTCGAACGGCTCGGCGGCGAATCTCGACCCGCTACTGTGGGACGCCGCCGAAATCGTGGTGGGCAGCAAACTGGGTTCCACGTCGAATCTGCAACGCCGACTGCAAGTTGGCTATTCCAGGGCGGGGCGTATAATGGATATGCTTGAGGAAAAGGGCGTAGTGGGCCCCGCGAACGGCAGCAAGCCGCGCGAAGTGCTGGTAGATGAGCTCGAACTGGAGACCATCAAGGCCTTCGAGCAGGCCGACCAGGCCGCTTCCGATTAGGGCGAGAAGGAGGACGCAAGGTGCATAGCGATTTCGGCTCCACGCTGCGGAATGCCCGCATGCGCCAGGGATACGACATCAACACCGTTGCCCGCAGGCTCCGCATTCGCCCCGATGTCATCCAATCCATCGAGGACAGCGATTTCGACCGCATGCCGCCGCGAGGCTATGCGCGCAACATGATCAACTCCTACGCGCATCTGCTGGGGTTGAACCCCTCGCAGATCACGCGCCAGTACCTGGACGAGCTGTACGCTCACCAGGTGAACAACGCGCGTCAGGCAAGCCATCCGTCTGCTGCCGATCTGTCCGACAGCAGGCACCATCATCGCGTCGGCGCGGAAGAGGATATGCATCGGGAACACGAGGTCCGCCGCGGCGTGCGCACGCGCACGGAGGGCTCGGAGCGCTTCAGCCATCGCGTGTACGACGACGGCTACGACACCGTGCGCCCGTCTCATTCCCGCTCGTCGTATCCTGCCGGCGGCAGCCATGTGCGCACCGGCTCGGGGTACACCACGCGCAACCGCGGGCATCGCGCCAGCAGCGCGGCAATCGGCGGCAGCGCGTACCTGAACGCATACAAGGGCCCCACGGCGGCGCAGTCGTGGACGGCGAATTGGCGCAACCATCTGCCGCTCGTCGGCGTCGTGGCGGCCGTCATCGTGCTCGTCGTTATCCTTTTGGTGCTGCTGTTCGGGCCGAAGGGCACGGATGACCAGGATGTGACGAACATGCCGGTTACCGGCGTCGAGTCGGCAGGGACCGCAGAGGAATCCTCGTCCTCGTCCTCGTCGTCATCCGCCACGGAGCAGCCCACGTCGTTCAAGTTCACGTATACGGTTGCCAGCGGCACAAGCGTCTGGATCGAATGCTACGTGGACGGCGACACGAAGATCGCCGAGACCGTGACCGGTCCGTCCACGAAGACGTATACCGTCAAGAAACGCGTCGAGTTCATGGCCGCCTCTGCCGACGGCGTATCCGTGAAGCAGGACGACAACGACGTCGCGCTGCAGGCGGGCGATTCCGGCGGCGTGGACCTGGTGCTGAAGTTCTCCGATTACTTGTCTCAGTGGAAGAAGGACAACGGCGTGACCTCGTCCAGCTCTAGCAGCTCGTCCGATTCGACGTCGTCCAGCTCCGACAGTTCGTCTTCGTCAAGCTCCGCTTCGGATTCGTCCTCGTCGTCGAGCGACTAGCGGACAGGTTGGTCATCGGTCTTCCATAGGCACACGGTATAATGCACGGGCGCTGCGCAGATGCAGCGCCCGTTTACCTATACAGGAACAACCGCGCCGCACAGGGGGCGGCGCCGATAGAAAGGCATACGCATGGCAAAGGATTCCAGCTTCGACATCGTCTCGGAAGTGGACATGCAGGAAGTGGACAATGCATACGGCCAGGCCTCGAAGGAGGTCTCGCAGCGCTACGACCTGAAGGGCACCGGCTCGAAGATCGAGCTCGACAAGGCGAAGAAGACGGTTACGCTGACCGCCCCGAGCGATTTCGTGGTCGGCCAGGTGCGCGATATCTTCACTGGCAAGCTGGTGAAGCGCGGCGTGGACCTGCAGTCCGTCGAATGGGGCAAGGTGGAGCCGGCGGCCGGCGGCAATTCCCGCCAGACGGGCACCATCGTCGAGGGCATCGACCGCGAAACGGCCGGCAAGATCAACAAGGACATCAAAGCCCAGAAACTCAAGTGCAAGGTGACCATCGAGCAGGACAAGTTGCGCGTTTCCAGCCCCAAGAAGGACACGCTGCAGGAAGTCATCGCATTTCTGCGCCAGCAGGATTACGGTCGCCCGCTGCAGTTCGTCAACTACCGTTAGGGAGCATCTGTGGAACCTTCCATCAATATCGTCACCATGGGGTGCGCGAAGAACGAGGTCGACTCGCAGGAGATGACGGCGCGTCTGGAAGCGGCCGGCTACCGCATGGTTGACGATCCCGCGCAGGCGGGAGCGGTGATCGTCAACACATGCTCCTTCATCCAAATGGCAACGGAGGAAAGCCTGGATGCCGTCTTGCAGGCGGCGGGGCTGGACAATGTCGCGAACGGCCGGACACATCTGGTGGTCAGCGGCTGCATGCCGGCCCGCTACGGCGACGACCTGGCATCCGAGCTTCCCGAGGTGGCACGGTTCGTCCCGTGCTCGCGAGAGGACGACATCGTCGCCATCATGGACGGCCTGTTCGGCGATGACGCGCCGCAGGGCGCGCGCGGCGACGCGGCGGAGGTGCCGTATCGCCCGCTGGCCGGCCAGTCTCCCTGGACGGCGTATGTGCGCATCTCGGACGGCTGCGACCGTTTCTGCAGCTATTGCACCATTCCCTATATCCGCGGCCGCTACCACAGTTACCCGGAATCCGGCATCCGCGCCGATGTTGCGCGCAAGGTGCATGCCGGCGTGAAGGAGATCACGCTCATCGCGCAGGATACCGGCAGATGGGGCACGGATTTCGAGCGACCTTCCAGTTTGGGCGCGCTTATGGACCACCTCGCGGGCGAATTCCCCGACACGTGGTTCCGCGTCATGTACATCCAGCCCGAGGGTATCTCCGACGACCTGCTTGCGGCCATGGCTGCGCATGACAACATCTGCAGCTACCTGGACATCCCCGTGCAGCATTCCGTGAAGCGCATCCTCACGGCCATGAACCGCAAGGGCTCTGCGCCCGAGTACCTGGCGCTGCTGGACCATGTGCGCCGTACGGTGCCGAACGTCACGCTCCGCACCACGGTCATTGCGGGCTACCCCGGTGAGACGCAGGAGGACGTGGACGACCTATGTGACTTCCTGGAGCAGGCGGCCTTCGATTACGTGGGCGTGTTCGCATACTCGCGCGAAGACGGCACGCGGGCGGCTTCGCAGCCGGGGCAGGTGGACGAGGCGGAGAAGCTGGACCGTGCGCAGCAGGTGCGCGATACGGCCGATGCGGTTTCGGCCGGCGTCATCGCGCAGCGCACGGGCCGCGTATACGACGTGCTCGTCCTGGGACGGGAAGAGGACGGCCAGCTGTTCGGTCGCGCGCAATGCCAGGCACCCGATGTGGACGGAGTCACGTTCCTGGAATCTGGCGAGCCCGGGCAGATCGTACCCGTGACGATAACGGACACGCTGATGTACGAGATGGAAGGCGAATAGCTCCATGGTTCAGCAAGAGAAAGTCTGGACAAGCGCGAACATCGTCACGCTGATCCGCATCCTGTGCATCCCCGTGTTCGTCGCCGTCGTGGTCAGCCCGTGGCCGCAATGGTTTCCGCAGCTGGGGGACATGGAGATATGGAAGCCCATCATCGCGGCGGCTGTGTTCATCGCTATCAGCTGCACGGATGCCATCGACGGCCATTTGGCGCGCAGCCGCGACGAGGTCACGACGCTCGGCAAGTTCATGGACCCGCTTGCGGACAAGATACTCGTGGCGGCGGCTCTTCTGTGCCTGATCGAGCTGGGCGTGCTGCCGTCCTGGGTGGCGCTGATCATCCTGGCGCGCGAGTTCATCGTCTCCGGCATCCGCATGATTGCCGCCAGCGAAGGCGTGGTCATCGCCGCCAGCTGGTGGGGGAAGATCAAGACGGTGACGCAGATCATCGCTGTCGTGCTGTTCCTCATCAAGGCCAGCCCCGTCACGGACAGCCTGCCGGGCGATGCTAGCCAGCAGCTGTACGTGCTTGCCTGGACGGTCATGGTCGTGGCGCTGGTGTTCACCATCGCGTCCATGCTCGACTACTTCGATAAGGCCCGTACGCTGCTGGGCTTCAGCGAATCGAAGCACGGCGGATCGCGTGCGAAGAAGGACGGCGAGGCGCTTGCGGGCGCATCGGCGGCATCGTGCGGGGTGCTGCCCCCCTCGAGCGAGGATGCGCTGCGTCTGGCGGCGGCCGACGTCATCGCAGCGGCGCGCGAGAAGCATGTGTCCATCGGCACGGCAGAAAGCTGCACGGGCGGCCTGATCGGCGGTACGCTGACGGCCGTTCCCGGTGCCTCGGATGTCACGGAAGGCGGCATCATCAGCTATTCGAACCAGGTGAAGCACCAGGTTCTGGGCGTTTCGCAGGAGACGCTGAATTCGTTCGGCGCGGTAAGCGGCCAGACAGCCTGCCAGATGGCGGAAGGCGCCCGTCGCGTGCTGGGCGTGGATATCGCCGTGTCCGTGACGGGCATCGCCGGACCGGGCGGCGCCGTGCCGGGCAAGCCGGTGGGCACGGTCTGGATCGGCATCTCCATGCCGGAGGGAACCGTTGCGAAGCATTGCCTGTTCCCTGGCAATCGCGACGAGGTGCGCGCGCATACCATCCGCTTTGCGCTGGATCTGTTCGCCGACTGCCTGGCGGGAAAGAAGCTGGAATCCGATCCGTTCTGAGGCCGGCGAAAAATCTTTGCGGAGACCCCGCCTGGCGCTGTGCCTTGAAAAAGGCTTGCTGCCAGGCATTTTAGTGCGGGGATATATTTGAATCGGCATGACGGGGTCATTTCGGGCACGTGGCGTGAGCCGCATGCGCTACGTTCGTCCCATACCGAACGGCGGTTATTGACAAGCGAACAACTGTTCGTATAATTATCGATGTGATTCTTAATTCCCAAGGAGAGGCCATGGACCAAGATAAAGAGAAGATGCTCAAGCTGACCACTGATCAGATCGAGCATAAGTTCGGCAAGGGCTCCATCATGAAGCTCGGCGAAGGGGACAGGAACTTGGAAATCGGGTTCATACCTACAGGTGCTCTTCCGCTGGATGCCGCTCTCGGCATCGGCGGCGTGCCGCGCGGCCGCATCGTCGAGATCTACGGTCCCGAGTCCTCGGGCAAAACCACGCTGGCGTTGCATATCCTGGCAGAAGCGCAGGCGGTGGGCGGCATCGTCGCGTTCATCGATGCCGAGCATGCACTCGATCCCGTTTACGCGGCGAAGCTGGGCGTCGATATCGACGACGTGCTCATCTCGCAGCCGGACACGGGCGAGCAGGCGTTGGAAATCTGCGACATGCTGGTGCGCAGCAACGCTATCGACTGCATCGTCATCGACTCCGTTGCTGCATTGGTGCCGCGCGCTGAAATCGAAGGCGAGATCGGCGATACGACGGTCGGTCTGCAGGCCCGTCTTATGTCCCAGGCGCTGCGCAAGCTTGCCGGCTCGCTGTCGAAATCGAATACGACGTGCATCTTCATCAACCAGCTCCGCGAGAAGATCGGCGTCATGTTCGGCAATCCGGAGACCACGCCCGGCGGTCGTGCGCTGAAGTTCTTCTCTAGCGTGCGTCTGGATATCCGCCGTCGCGACTACGTGAAGCAGAACGGCGAGACCATTGGCAACCGCGTGCGCGTCAAGGTGGTCAAGAACAAAGTGGCGCCTCCGTTCCGTCAGGCGGAATTCGACATCATCTACGGCAAGGGCATCTCGAAGGAAGGCTGCGTGCTGGACATGGCCGCCGAATGCGGCGTGGTGAAGAAGAGCGGCTCGTGGTACACGTATGGCGAAGAGCGCCTGGGACAGGGCAGGGAAGCGGCGAAGAGCACGCTTGAGAAGAATCCCGACCTGCGCAACGAAATCGAGTACAAGGTGCGCGAGGAATACGATATTCCCCAGCAGCCCGGTGCAACGGCGCCTGCGAACAAGGCTTCCGACGCTGCGGATAAGAAGGCGGCCGCCGCGAGCAAGAAAACGGCCGAGAAGAAATAGCCTCTATGGGCTCACAGTCGGGCGAGTATGGCAGATAAGAAGCAAATGCAGGATACTTCCGGGGATGCGCGCAGCGCGGTTATCGAAGCGTTGCGCGCCCAGATGGATGCCCTGCAGCATTCTTCCGCCGAATTCGTAGAATCCGCGTGGAACCGCAGGACGGCAATTATCCCGGCAGACGAGCATGTTGATGAGGGGCTCCGGTTTTCGGGCATTGCCCGCCGCCCTGCGCGTGGAAAATCGCCGCAACTAGAGCGCAACGGTGCAGAGCAGGCAGATGCCCAGGACGAGGTCGATCCGAAGAAGAAGGCGTTCGATCGCATCGTGATGTTGTGCAGCTATCACGACTATTCCCGTGAGAAGATGCGCCAGCGTTTGAAGCGCGAGCATGTTGACGAGTATGCGGCCGAAGACGCCTTGGACCGTGCCGCCGAATGCGGCCTGATCGACGACATTCGCTATGGCGAGGCACTGTGCGCGGGGCGCATGCGCGCGGGTAAGGGCACAGATGGCATCGAGAGCGAACTCTGGGACAATCATATCGACCCGGCGCACATACCGGGATGGCCGGAAGAATACGAACAGCGCTACGGCGCCGACCTCGATCGGGCGCTGCGCCTGATCGAGCGTCACCCGCCACGCTCGAAACGCCCGCGCGATTCGGCGTATCGAAGGTTGAGGGGCAAAGGGTATTCGTCCGACATCGCGTCGAAGGCTGCCGGGATCTGGTGGTCGCGACAACAGTCGGAATCGTAGCCGTTCCCGAGCACAGGGAGCCGCTCTGTCCTTGTCAGCTTGCGGATTTAGCGTGGGGTGACATCGCCGCCCGCCAAACAGCGCTCCTATAGCAAGAAGTTTAGGTTACTATAGGTAGTGGTTTGAGTTTACGTATCCGCAAGGATGCTTGTTATAGAACAACCGAATAGGTGTGTCTTACCCTTACGGGGGTGCGTGTACTCATGCCAGGTTTCCTGGCTTTTTTATCAGGGGAAACCATCTGAATGCGCAGATAAACAGAAAGGGGAGAGCATGCCTACCATTGTATGGATTGTCATTGGCGTTGTTATCGGCGCCATTGTCGGCATACTCATTGCCCGGCTTGCAGGTGCAAATTCCGCAAAGAAGGCTGCCGAAGAGGCCGATCGCCTTATCGCAGAAGCAAAGACGCAGGCCGAGACGATGCAGCGCGAGAAGCTGGTCGAGGCAAAAGACGAGATCCTGAAGATGAAGCAGGAGGCGGAAGACGAGGGCAAGGAACGCATGCGTGAGGTGCGCAGCGCCGAGGATCGCATGAACCAACGCGAGCAGTCCTTGAACAACCGCAGCGATTCTCTGGACAAGCGCGAGCATCAGCTGTCCAGTCTGCAGGGTCAACTCGATCGGCGCGACAACGACCTCCATGCGGAGTCTAAGCGCCTTGACCGCGAACGCCAGGAAGTGGAGGATCGTTCGCGCGAGATTTCCGAGCGTCTCGAGGAAGTCTCCGGCATGACGGCCGATGAGGCGAAGAACGAGCTGCTGGACAACTTGCGCGGCGAGGTCACGCACGAGTCTGCGGCCATCATCCGAGAAGCCGAGAACCGCACGAAGCTGGAGGCGGACCGCAAATCTCGCGAGATCCTGAGCCTGGCCATGCAGCGCCTGGCCTCGGATTTCACGGCCGAGAACACGGTATCTACGATCAATCTGCCCAGCGACGACCTGAAGGGCCGCATCATCGGCCGTGAAGGCCGCAATATCCGCTCGTTCGAGCAGATCACGGGCACGAATCTGATCATCGACGATACGCCCGAATGCGTAACCATCTCGTGCTTTGACCCGGTGCGCCGCGAAATCGGCCGCATCACCATGGAGAACCTGGTTGCCGACGGCCGCATCCACCCCGCCCGCATCGAGGAGATGTACGACAAGGCTACGAAGTACGTGGATAAGCAGATTCAGGAAGCCGGCGAGCAGGCAAGCTTCGATACGGGCATCCATGATCTGCATCCCGACCTCGTCCATACGCTGGGCCGTTTGCGCTACCGCACGTCGTACGGCCAGAACGTCCTGCAGCATTCCATGGAGGTTGCGTATCTCACGGGAACCATGGCCTCCGAGCTGGGCTTGGACCCCATTCCCGCGAAGCGCGCCGGCCTGCTGCACGACATCGGCAAGGCCATCGACCGCGAAGTGGACGGCAACCATGCCGTCATCGGCGCCGATCTGGCACGTCGCTACGGTGAGAAGCCCGAGATCGTGCATGCGATTGAATCGCATCACAACGACATCGAGCCGAACTCCGTCCTCGACGTGCTCGTGCAAGCTGCAGACGCTGTTTCCGCCGCACGCCCGGGCGCGCGCAAGGAGACTCTGGATGCGTACATCAAGCGCCTGGAGAAGCTCGAGGAGATTGCGAATGCGCATGAGGGCGTCGAGCGCACGTATGCCATCCAGGCCGGCAGGGAAGTGCGCGTGATGGTGAAGCCGGAGGTCGTCGACGAAGCCGCCTCTACGGTTCTGGCGCACGACATTGCAAAGCAGATCGAAGACGAGATGACGTATCCCGGTACGGTCAAGGTCGTGGTCATCCGCGAGTCCCGCGCCGTGGATTACGCGAAGTAGCCAATGGGCGAAGAATCACTGTCTGACTTTATAGAGAACGTGACGGGCGAAAGCCATCTTCGGGTCGAAGCTGACCTCGGGGATGGCTTCGTCCGTCTCTTGAGCTCGGAAGCGGAGCGGCGTCAGGCGAAACACGACATCCGTTCCACGGAGGATATCGTTATCGAGATGCTTCGCAATGCGCGCGATGCCGGTGCGCACTTGATATTCCTGGCAACGGCCCGCGACGGTGTGAAACGGTTGATCACTATGGTCGATGACGGATCGGGCGTTCCCGAAAAGCTGCAGGAGGCCATCTTCGAACCCCGTGTTACCAGCAAGCTGGACACGTACCACATGGACCGCTGGGGCATCCATGGCCGCGGCATGGCGCTGTTCTCAATTCGTTCGAATGCGGAGTTCGCTCGCGTTGCGGCATCAGCCCCCGGATTGGGAACATCCATCACCGTTGTGACAGATACCCGCTTGCTGGCAGAGCGTTCCGAGCAATCTGCGTTGCCGCATGTCGTGCAGGGTGAAGACGGGCGGAATGTGATGCGTGGGCCTCGCAACATCAACCGTATGGTGGCGGAATTCGTCTTAGAGGAGCATGATGACTGCCAAGTGTTCCTGGGTTCTCCCATCGAGATTGTCGCCACCATGGTGTCTTTGGGCAGAAGCGCCCTGGCATCGCGCGAAGGTGCGGACTTGCCGACGGAGGATGACTGCCCGCTCTGCCTGCGTCCCGCGCTTGCCGAAACGCCGGCGCAGCTGGCGCAGACGGCGCGCAGTCTGGGACTGGAGATGTCGGAGCGCAGCGCACGGCGCATCCTGGATGGTCAGATTTCGCCGGTGCCGCCTTTCCTCTCCCTGCTGTTCAAGAAGGGCCGGGCCCCGGCGCGTGCCGCCGATCGGCCAAAGCGCGCTGCATCCATGGATTCGGATCGGCTTCGCGCGCCGGTTGATCCGCGCGGGCTGCGCATTGCCGAACGCGATTTGACGCAATTCACGACGGCGGTGAAAGCCGCTTGGCAGCAGCTGGCGGATGCGTACTACCTCGACGGCACCGTGGAGCCGGTCGTGAAAGTGGAAAAGGACGGCATCCGTCTCTATATACCCTCGGTGAAGCAACGATAAACCTCAAATTGTTAAACATAATCGGCAGGTAGAGGCGAAATTTGCGCTCCGACGTGGTATTGGATACACTTTTGAAGATACTGTAGACACGTTCTGATTCGAAGAACAAACGGAGCATGCACGAAGCGAAATGAAGAAAGAACGAAGCAACGTGACAACGGAACACGACAGCCGATCCATAAACTGCCTGCGCGTATCATCGCGTTCCTCTCCGGCATCCGTCGCCGGTGCCATTGCCGGCATGATCAAGGATGGTGTGCATGTCGAGCTCCAATCCGTGGGAGCCGGCGCTGTGAACCAGGCGGTGAAAGCGATTGCCATCAGCCGCGGTTTCCTGTCTCCTGTCGGCATCGAGATCGTATGCATTCCCTCGTTTGCGGATATCGTCATCGACGGCGAATACCGCACTGCTATCCGCTTTACCGTCGAGCCGCGAAAAGCCGTGCTGTCGCAGAATCCCATATCCGATGCCAATGGCGGCATGGGTCGGTCCGCTGAGTAGCGCCGTATTTTTTCTTTTTGTATCGCCGTCTTTCTTGTGAAGGGTCCGCGCGTGCGATATCCTGCGCCAGTCCTATCTCTTATGCTTTCGTTCTCATCTCAGATATCTACGGGAATACGCTCATGATCAACTCTCTCAACAATCTCACGTTCCACATCCAGACGTTCGGATGCCAGATGAACATGCATGATTCCGAACGCATCTCGGGCATGCTCGAGGGCCTGGGCGCTTTCGAGGTGCCGGATATCGAGCATGCCGACCTGGTAGTGTATATGACGTGCTGCGTCCGCGAACATGCAGACGAGCGCCTCTACGGACAGGTGTCTTCCATGAAGAACACGCCGCTTCGCCCGGACAGCTCGTTGGGCAAGCGCTATGTGGCCATCGGGGGATGCATCGGCCAGCGCGACGGCGAAGAGCTCACGCGCAAGCTGGACAACGTCGACATCGTCTTCGGCACGCATAATCTGGCATCGCTGCCGCGGCTTCTCCATGAAGCCGTGGAGAGCGGCAAGAATGCTGTGGAGGTGGTGGAGTCCTCGAACGAATTCTCAACGGACCTGCCGTCTCATCGTGAACGCAACTGGTCCGCGTGGCTGCCCATCACCGTGGGATGCAACAACTTCTGCTCGTATTGCATCGTGCCGTATGTGCGCGGCCGCGAGAAATCCCGTCCCATGGAGGACATCGTTGCAGAGGCGGAACGCCTGGTGAAGTCTGGAGTGAAGGAGATCACGCTGCTGGGCCAGAACGTGAATTCGTACGGTCGCGACCTGTATGGGGAACCGCGTTTCGCGGACGTGCTGGATGCCGTGCATGCCACTGGGGTGCGTTACCTGCGCTTCGCCACCAGCCATCCGAAAGACCTGAACGACGATGTCATCGAGCGTTTCGCCACGCTGCCGAACCTGGCGCCGTATCTGCATCTTGCCGTGCAATCGGGTTCCGACCGTGTGCTGAAGGCCATGAACCGCCGGGGCGACAAGGCAGAGCTGCTGGCGCTGTTCCGTAAGCTGCGGGCGCGTATCCCCAGTCTGGTGCTGCGGACCAGCCTTATCACCGGTCTGCCCTTCGAGGATGAGGCGGCGTTTGAGGAGCTGTGCGAATTTTTACAGGAGGTGCGCATCGAACGGGCGGGCGTGTTCCCTTATTCTCCGGAGGAGGGGACGCCGGCGGCGCGTATGCTGAACCGGGTGGATACCGCCGAGGCCGAGCGCCGGGCGGAGCTGGTGGTAGACGTACAGTCCCGGATCATGGACGACTTCAACGACAGCCGTATGGGCACTGTGGCAGAGGTGCTGTGTGATGGCTTCGACCAGGAGGCTATGCAGTTCGTGGGACGCAGCTATGCCGAGAGCCCCGATATTGACGGGCGCATCTATTTCACCGCCGACC
>OGOS01001784.1_pt1 | contig 12857 bp, 9 predicted proteins | sample 1552701 | NCBI WGS metagenome assembly OGOS01 (sample SAMEA2580128, study PRJEB22360) | human gut metagenome | biome: human gut; feature: human-associated habitat; material: faeces | place: Denmark | collected 2008/2010
CGGCCGCCTACGTGTCCGAGCGCATCTGCTTCGGCAAGCCCATCGGCAAGCTGCCCGTCATCCAGCAGCATCTGGTGGAGATGGAAGTCACGCTGCAGAACGTCCGCACGCAGCTGTACCACACCGTGTGGAAGCTGGACCAGGGCGAATCCATCCGTTTGGAGTGCGCGCTGCTGAAGTACTATGCCTGCCCGAACCTGACGGACGTGGCGAACCGCGCGCTGTCCATCTACGCGGCATTGGGTTACACGGACGAAGTCCGTGCCGGCCGCATCTGGAAGGACCTGCGCGGCTACGAGATGGCCGGCGGCACCCCCGAGATCATGGAGTACATCGCCGGTCGCCAGCTGGTGAAGAAGTACAAGAAGTAGCTCCTGCCATTCCCCGGCTCCGCCCGTCAGCGACGGCGCCAGTAAGAGAAAAGGCGGCCCGGATCGTTCCGGACCGCCTTTCTCGCATTTATGCAGGTGATGGCTTCGTTCGCAGGGAACACGGCTGACGTACGTCTCGCCGTGAACGCGGCAGGCGCGCGCCATGCGTGCAGGCCGAGCGCGGCAGCTAGCAGCGGATGTCGTTCTCCATGCTGTGGCTGGAGAAGATGGGATCGTCTTCCCAGAGCGTGACGTGCCCCGCCGCGCGCGTGGCGTTCAGGTCGATGATGCGCTGGTTCGCGGATCCGCAGAACCGCAGCGTGACGTCCTTCTGCCCTTCCACGAACGGGCCATCGACCAGGATGTCGATGCAGGCAAGCAGTCTATTCGTGAAGGGCGTGTGGCGCGGCCCGCCTTCCAGCAGGTTCTCGTACACGTCGCCCGTATAGCACCAGATGGTCTTCTGCGGATAAGCGGCCTTTACGCGTTCAACGAAGTCTGCCAGCACGGCCTGGTTCTCCGGCTCCATAGGTTCGCCGCCCAGCAGCGTCAGCCCGTGGATGTACGAAGGGGCCAGGCTATCCAGAATCTTCTGCTGCGTCTCGTCCGTGAATTCCTGCCCGTACGCGAAGTCCCACGTCTCGGGCTGGAAGCAGTTCTTGCAGTGATGCGAGCACCCGGAGACGAAGAGCGTGGTGCGCACGCCTTCGCCGTCCGCGATATCGCAATATTTGATAACGGAGTAGTTCATGGTTTCCTACAGGTGCAGTACGCGGTCCCGGATTTCCTCCGTGCGGCCCTGGTTCCAGAACTGCGTGCCAATGTAGCCGCACGTGCGGCGTGCCACATTCAGCTTGTCATGGTCGCGGTTGCCGCACTTCGGGCACTCCCAGTCCAGCTTGCCGTCCTCTTCGACAATCTGAATCTCGCCATCGAAGCCGCAGACCTGGCAGTAGTCGCTCTTCGTGTTCAGCTCTGCGTACATGATGTTGTCGTAGATGTACTGCAGCACGCTGATGACGGCTTCCAGGTTGTCCTGCATGTCGGGCACCTCCACGTAGGAGATGGCGCCGCCGGGGGACAGGCGCTGGAACTCGCTCTCGAACTTCAGCTTCGTGAACGCGTCGATCTGCTCCGTCACGTGCACGTGGTAGCTGTTCGTGATGTAGCCCTTGTCCGTGATGCCCGGGATGATGCCGAAGCGGCGCTGCAGGCACTTCGCGAACTTGTACGTGGTGGACTCCAGCGGCGTGCCGTACAGCGAGAAGTCGATGTCCGTCTGCATCTTCCATTCCTGGCACTTGTCGTTCATGTGCTGCATGACGGACAGCGCGAACGGCGTTGCCTCCTTGTCCGTGTGGCTGCGGCCGGTCATGTACTTCACGCACTCGTACAGGCCCGCATAGCCCAGGCTGATGGTGGAGTAGCCGCCGTAGAGCAGCTTGTCGATGGGTTCGCCCTTCTTCAGGCGGGCCAGCGCGCCGTACTGCCACAGGATGGGGGCGGCGTCGGACAGCGTGCCCTTCAGGCGCTTATGGCGTGCCATCAGCGCGCGGTAGCACAGGTCCAAGCGCTCGTCGAAGATCTCCCAGAACTTGTCCATGTCGCGATGCGAGGACAGTGCCACGTCGGGCAGGTTGATGGTGACGACGCCCTGGTTGAAGCGGCCGTAGTACTTCGGCTTGCCCGGCTCGTAGTTGCCGGCGTTCGCCACGTTGTCGTAGCCGTTGCCGGAGCGGTCCGGCGTCAGGAACGAACGGCAGCCCATGCACGTGTACACGTCGCCTTCGCCCGGCTTCTCGCCCTTCGACAGCTTCAGCTCGCGCATCTTCTTTTCGGAGATGTAGTCGGGCACCATGCGCTTCGCCGTGCACTTCGCCGCCAGCTTCGTCAGGTAGAAGTACGGGTCGCCTTCCTTGATGTTGTCGTCCTCCAACACGTAGATGAGCTTCGGGAACGCGGGGGTGATCCAGACGCCGGCCTCGTTCTTCACGCCCTGATGACGCTGGCGCAGCGTTTCCTCGATGATCATGGCCAGGTCGTGCTTCTCCTGCTCGGAGCGCGCCTCGTTCAGGTACATGAACACGGTCACGAACGGCGCCTGGCCGTTCGTGGTCATGAGCGTGACCACCTGGTACTGGATGGTCTGGACGCCGCGGCGGATCTCCTCGCGCAGGCGCTTCTCCACCACGTCGGCGATGTTCTCGGCATGCGGGTCGACGCCCAGCGTCTTCGCCTCTTCCAGCACCTCGTTGTAGATGCGCTTGCGGCTGACCTGCACGAACGGGGCCAGGTGCGTCAGGCTGATCGACTGGCCGCCGTACTGGCTGGACGCCACCTGCGCAATGATCTGCGTGGCGATGTTGCACGCCGTGGAGAAGCTGTGCGGCTTCTCGATCAGCGTGCCGGAGATGACCGTGCCGTTCTGCAGCATGTCGTCCAGGTTCACCAGGTCGCAGTTGTGCATGTGCTGCGCGAAGTAGTCGCTGTCGTGGAAGTGGATGATGCCCTCGTCATGCGCCTTCACCACGTCAGCGGGAAGCAGCATGCGCATGGTCAGGTCCTTCGACACCTCGCCGGCCATGTAGTCGCGCTGCACGGAGTTCACGGTGGGGTTCTTGTTCGAGTTCTCCTGCTTGACTTCTTCGTTGTTGCATTCGATGAGCGCCAGGATCTTGTCGTCTGTGGTGTTCTTCTTGCGTTTGATGTTCTGCAGGTAGCGGTAGATGATGTACTTGCGGGCAACGGTGAACTTCTGCAGCCCCATGAGCTCGTTCTCCACCATGTCCTGGATCTCCTCCACGGACACGGAGTGGCCCGCCGCACTGCAGCGGTCCATGACGTTCTCGGATGCATAGACCACCTGGCGCTCCGTCAGGCGCTCGTCTTCCGGCACCTCGGCATTGGCTTTGCGGATGGCATTCTCGATCTTGTTGATGTCGAACGGGACCTCCGAGCCGTTGCGCTTGATGATTTTCATGCTGCCTCCTGGTATTTCGATTGCGGCGTACCGGGTGCGCCGCGTATGGTGTTTTCTCGTATGCAGCGAATCCGGGCGCCCGCATGTGCTGCGCCGGCGCCCGGAGGTCTGTCTGCTTGTTACGGTTTCGAAGCATAGTGCAAAAGGCGGAGAAGAAAAAGGGTCAAACACTACATAATGGGTCACTGCACCATAAATCATACATTATGGAGTGTTGATGCAGATTTATCATACTACGTGTAGGGTCCCTTTATAGGGACATCCGACGGCTTCGCGCTGCTGGTTTTCGCAGATGGTCCTAGCATACCGCGCCGTGCGGCACCCGGCGGAAATGCACACGAATGTTACCCGTTTCGAACGGCTTGGAAATCCGTGGGAATCCATTGTCCGGGCGTGCGCCACAGCGTATCTTTGAGCGAACGCGAAAACACGGCGATTTTATGGAGGAGGCGAACGGCATGGCAGGGACGCAGGACGGCGATCGCAGCAAGCAGATTGTGCGCGCCGGCATCGTGGGCATTGTCGCGAATGTGCTGCTGGCGGCATTCAAGGCGCTTGTGGGCATGTTGTCGAACTCCATCGCCATCGTGCTGGACGCCGTGAACAACCTGTCCGATGCGCTTTCGTCCATCATCACGATCATCGGCACGAAGCTTGCCGGGAAGGAGCCGGACCGCGAGCATCCGTTCGGCCATGGCCGCGGCGAGTACGTGACCACGATCATCATCTCCGTCATCATCTTGTGGGCCGGCATCGCGGCGCTGCAGGAATCCGCCGACCGCATTCTGCATCCCCAGGTTGCCACGTACGAGGCCATCACGCTGGCCGTGGTGGCCGTGGCGACGGTCGTGAAGGTGTTCCTGGGCCGCTACACGCAGCGCAAAGGCCGCGAGACGAATTCCAGCACGCTGGTGGCATCCGGCAAGGATGCCCTGCTCGATGCCGTCATCTCCGCGTCCACGCTAGCCGCGGCGCTCATCTACCTTGCGTGGGGCATCAGCCTGGAGGCATGGGTCGGCCTGGTCATTGCCGTCATCATCATCAAGGCGGGCATCGACATCCTGCGCGGCGCCATGAGTAGCATCTTGGGACAGCGCGTGGATTCCGCGCTCAGCACGTCCGTGAAGCGGACCATCTGCAGCTTCCCGGAAGTGCACGGCGCCTACGACCTGGCCATATCCGACTTCGGCCCGGATTGCATCCGCGGCAGCGTGAACATCGAGGTCGATGATCGGATGACGGCCGCCGAGGTGGCGGCCCTCTCGCGCCGCATCCAGGAAAAGGTGCATCGGGAAGAGGGCGTCACGCTGAACTCCGTGGGCATCTATTCCACGAATACACAGGACCCGGAGGCGGATGCCATGCGCAAGGTCATCTCCGACATTGTCTGGGCGCATCCGCATGTGCTGGAGATGCACGGCTTCTACGTGAACAAGGCCACGCACGAGGTGAACTTCGATGTCATCGTGAGCTACGACGCGGAAGACCGCGACGCCATCTACCGCGATATCTGCGAAAAGGTGCAGCAGGCGTACCCGGACTGGCACTTCACCGTGGTTCACGATGCGGATGTGAGCGACTGACGCCTATCGCTCGCGGGTGCGGGTCGTGCAGCGAGCCGTGCGGCGCGTCGGACGGCGGGCGGTATGCCATGTTCAATGGGCGTATTCGCTGCGCTGTGACGCGTACGTTTTGCCAATCCGCCAAACGAACCGATTCGTACCTGTCGATGTGTCGTTCCGCCGTTATCATTTTATTTGAATTATTACGGTGAAGGAGGATGCATGGCGGGCAGGCACGGCGGCAACGAAGAGCGGGGAAAGCGATTCGGACGCGGTGCATCCGCTGACGAGTACGCGGCGAAGCCGTCCGCTTCGGCGCACGCGGCGCAGGGGGAGGGTGCGGATTCCCCCAACGTTGTGGAGGACGATTTCTTCGAGGGCGCGATAGAGCTCGATGCACCCGACGACGATGTGCTGGACATGGAGGCCAATGCTGTGGACGGGCACCGTCATCATCGCCGCAATTTCCCGCGCGGGCTGAAGATATTCGGCGTCCTGTGCATCATCACGTCGTTCGCCGCCGGTGCGATGATGGTGCTTGCCGCTATGGCGCTGGTGTTCCTGTTCCTGAACGGCCGCCCGACCGATATCGGCCGCCTGGGTTCCGGCCCCGTGACCATCGCCACCGTCATCATCACGCTGGTCCAGATCTGCCTCTACACACTCATCATCCGCGAGACGTGGCGCCTGGGGCGGCGGCTGATCCGCAACGACCACCATAGCGTGGGCGCGGCGGCGCATATGCTGACCATGCTGTACGTGCTGGCCACCCTCTGCGACGTCATGCTGACCGGCCTGGATGTGGGCGTGTTCGTGAACATCGCCATCATCGTGGTGATGGAGAGCCTGTCCGTCTATGCGGACCCGGCGCTGCGCGGCGAACGCGAGCTGCAGCGTCGCCTGGGCAAGATGCAGCTGCGGCAGGAGGCTGAGGACGGCACGCTGGGCCTGGATACGTCCGGGCGGGGCTACATCAAGCTGAACTTCTTCAACCTGTTCTGGGTGTTCGTGGTGTGCAGCCTGCTGGGGTGGGGTGTGGAGACCATCTACCATATGACCGTCGTCGACCCCGGCGTGTACCAGGAGCGTGCGGGCCTGCTGTACGGGCCGTTCAGTCCCATCTACGGCGTGGGCGGCACGCTGCTGACCATGGCGCTGAACCGTTTCCGCGACAAGAACCTGCTGATCATCTTCCTTGTCAGCGCTGTGGTGGGCGGTGCGTTCGAGTACTTCGTCAGCTGGTTCATGCAGTTCTCGTTCGGCATTACGGCCTGGGATTACACGGGCACGTTTCTGAGCATCGACGGACGCACGAACGGCCAGTTCATGGCCATGTGGGGCGTGATGGGCGTCATCTGGATCCGCCTCATCCTGCCCATCATTCTGAAGCTGGTGAACAAGATACCGTGGAATTGGCGCTATGCCGTGACCACCGTGTGCGCCGTGCTCATGCTGGCGGACGCGCTGCTGACGCTGTCGTCGCTGGACTGCTGGTACCAGCGCGAGGCGGGCACCATGGGCGAGACGTCGAAGACCGTTATCGACGACTTCTGCAACAAGCACTACAGCAACGAGTTCATGCAGAACCGCTTCCAATCCATGTCCATGGACACGTCCGAGGCAACGCGTATCAACTAGCGCCTCTTGCGCAGGCGCTTGCTGCGCCGCGACGTGAGCACGACATACGCGGCAAGCACGATGCTGCTGGTGAAGCCCACGATGCCGAGTAGCGGCACGCCGATGACGCGCGGCTCCAGGCCCGTCAGGCACAGGATGCACGAGCCGATGAACATGAAGCCCGCCAGCATCATCAGCGACAAGTCGCCAATCGTGCTCTTGACCAGCTCCGTGGTCTTGTCCGACAGCTGGACGTCCATGCTGAACTTCAGCTGGCCCTTCTGCAGCATGTCCAGCGTCTCCGTGGTTTTCGTGGGGAGCGTGGTCGTGGCCTCGGCACTGTCCATGCTCTGTCCCAGCATCTGCCGCATTTTGTTCTGGTACATGTTGGCGCTTACGGACGTGCTCATATAGTCCACCAGCACCTTCATGATGTTCAGCCGGTCGGAGACCATGTGGATGGTGCCCTCCAGCGTGACCAGGCCGCGGCCCAGCATGACGATGAACGGCGCGGTCTGGAAGCCGTTCTGCTTCATGGTGTCGCTGATCTCGTTCACTAGCGCGCCGGTGTCGAAGCTGGCCAGGTCCGAGTTGAAGTACTCGTCTATCATGCGTTCGCATGCTTCCAGCAGCGCGCCGTGGTCGATGGGGCCCGTGGGCGTGGCAATCTGCAGCAGGCCGCGCTTCAGGCCGTATGCATCGCCTTTCGCCAGGGCGTGGATGATGTGCTGCATGACCTCGCGGTCATGCGTGGTCAGCTGGCCCATCATACCGAAGTCGATCCATTCCACCGTCTTGTCGGCGGTGATCAGGATGTTCCCTGCATGGGGGTCGGCGTGGAAGAAGCCGTCGTCCATGATCTGCTGCACATAGTTGTGCGCGATGAGGTAGGCCAGGTCGTCGCGGTCTTCGGCGGACAGGTCCATTTTGTCGATGTCCTCCACGCAGTGCGACGAGAAGAAATCCTCCGTCAGGATGGCGTGCGTGGAGTAGTCCTCGTAGCAGCGCGGCGACTTGATGCGTGCGCGGTTCTTGTTGTTCTCGTAGAAGCGCTCCAGGTTGCCGGCCTCCACGTCGAAATCCAGCTCCTGGTCCGACGTGGTTTCCAGCTCGTCTACCAGTTGGCTCAACGACAGCTGGTCCTTGTCGTGCGTCACCAGGTCGTAGAGGTCCACCAGCTGGTGGAGGATGGCCAGGTCGTTCGCCGTGGATTCCACAATGCCCGGGCGCTGCACCTTCACGGCCACCTCGGTCTTGGCGTCCGGAAGGACGGCGCGGTGCACCTGGGCGATGGAAGCGGAGCCGATGGCCTTCTCATCGAACGAAGAGAACAGCTGGTCTATCGGTTTTCCCAGCTCGGATTGCACCTGCTTCTTCACCGTGTCCAGGTCCATGGGCCGCACGTTCGTGCGTAGCGAGCCCAGCGCCTCGCAGTATTCCGCGGGAATCATGTCCGGATGCGTGGATACGATTTGCCCCATCTTCACGAACGTGGGTCCCAGATCCTCCAGCAGCGCGACCGTCTCTTGAGGGGAGATGCCCTTGCGCACCTCGTGTTTGCGCAGGATCTCCAGTATCTCCTTGAAACGAGCGCTGGATGCCTCGGTGCGCTTGCGTGCTTTCTCTCGCGTCAGAATGTCGTGAAATGAGGGCATGGTCGACCTCCGCTCGATGCGTTTCGTTGCGCTCGGATACAGTCCTGCGGGCAGTTTCATCTGTCTTTGCATTCTACGTGTCCCTGCGCGAATGGAGCGTGGAATAAGACGGCAATCAAGGGTATGTCGACAAGAATTACCAGTTCGGGGGCTTATGTTTCAGCAATATTTCGAAATCGATAAACAAAAAAGACAATTTGAAGGTTCTTTGCCTTCATCGTTCAGAGCAGGCAAATGCCGGCTGTAATCTTCGCTAGAATGACCGGGCGGCAGAATTACCACGACAAAGTGGCACAATTGTCGTGTTACGGCAGGGATGCGGTTGGCCTTTCAGTTTGTCTTAGGTTTCCGAAATATAGTGCTCAATAGAATGGGTGTACGACGTGCTGTTTTGGAAGGTCGAGGTATGGAAGAAGATAAGGCGGAAAAGATCGTCCGCATCGCGCGAGATATCTTCGAGCGCGAAGGCGTACGAAAAACCACCATTTCTGCCATCATGCGTGAGGCGGGTATTACCCGCGAGTTGTTTTATTACTACTTTAAGAATAAGTCCGAGCTGATCGAAGCCGTTCTTGACAGCTATTCCGACGACGTTGCCGCCGACATCAAGGCGTGGAGTAATCATTTCGATACCGGCGAACAGAATTTCGCCGACCTGGTGGGGTATTTCCGCTCCTGCATGAACAACGAGGTGGAAAGCTGCCGTGCCATGCACGCCGTCATGAAGGAAACGCAAAGTTCCGAAACCATGGCGAGCCGCGTGGTCGTGCGCGCTATCAGCGTGCTGAGGAACACGGATTTCTTCCGTTTGTGCGAGCGCTGCTCGCCGGTTCCCGCAGAACAGGGCCTTGCGTTCGTGCTGAATGCCATCTTCGGCATGTTCCGCTCCGACATGGGGACTAGCGACAAGGTCGTCGTGCGGCTTTCGCGCGAGGCACTCTGCCTGCCCGACGATATCTAGAAGGCGCAATCGGGCATGCGATACGCCCGCTACGCGCGCTTCTTTGCGTAGGCAACCGGGCTTACGTATTCGTCATTATCGCTTTCTGCGTTTCCTACGTGGTCGGTTTCTTCGGACCGCTGCGGCGCATTCGGCTATTCGCTTTACGAGAGCGCCTGGTAGCCGGCCCACTTTTCTGTCATTGAGAATGAAATCATTCACAGATGCCCAGCGCGTATGCGCGGGCGTGCTGTTTACGTGACGGCGCAAGAGCGCCGCCCGCTAGCATGGCGGTATGGGCAAGGCAATTGCGACATATGGCATTGCGGCGGCGGGTATTCTGCTGGCGCGGCATCAGATGCTCCTGACGGGGGAGTACCTACTGTTTGCGGCCGTGCTGGTTGCCGTTGCAGCGGCGGATATCCGGTACCGCATCATTCCCGATGTGCTGCTGATTCTTGCCTTGGCCATCCGTGCGGCGTACCTGGTGGTGTGCCTGCTGCTGCCCGCGGCGGCGCAGGTGCAAGCAGGGGATGGTGCTGCGGAGGCGCTGCGGTCCGTGCTCGGTGCGCTGTGCCTGCCGGCGCTTCTGCTTGCAGCGGCCGCGCTTGCCGGGCGCGTGAAGGAAAAGACGCCCATCGGTGGCGGCGACGTGAAGCTGTTCGCTGTCATCGGTGCGTATTTCGGCTGGCGCGCCGGTTTGGCGGTCATGTTCGCATCGTGTCTGTTCGCGCTGCCGATTGCCGGAATTCAGCGCGCCTCCGACCGCCGTGCCGGACGCCAATCCGACGACACGTTCCCGTTCGCGCCCGCCATCGCGCTTGCGTGCTGGGCGGGCATGCTGGTGCTGTGAGCGTTCGGCGGCGCCTGTGCTCTTGCCGTGCGACTTTTGGGATAATGGGCGCAGACGAAGAGGAGGTCCGATAGGCATGATCGACGGGCTGCGCCATATATTCCACCGACATCCGCACGTGTCCGACCGTCGTCTGCTGGCCTCTCCGCAGACGCTGTTCGGGTCCGCGCTCGTGTACGACCAGGTGGACGACAAGGGCGACACCGTGCGCTTCCTCAGCGTGAACGGGCTGAAAGAATCCGCTACGTATCTAGACGACCGCTGGAACGAGCTCGTCTTCGACTACACGAAGCGCTACAACCTCATGTTTGCGGCGGGGATTCCCCTCAATCGCGTGCTCATGATAGGCGGGGGCGGGTATTCCTACCCGAAATACCTGATCAGCCATCGCGGCGATGTGACGATGGACGTGGTGGAAATGGATGACGCCATCACGGACCTGGCGCGCGAGTTCTTCTTCTTGGACCGCCTGGAGGAAGAATACGGCGTGCAGGCGTCCGGCCGCCTGAACCTGATTTGCGACGATGGGCGCGCGTTCGCGGAACGGTGTGCCGCCGACCCGGGCGCGCGCTACGACGCGGTGCTGAACGATTCGTTCGCCGCCGGCGTGCCGGCGCCGTCGTTGACGACGGTGGAGGCCGCGCAGGCCATCCGCGGGTGCCTGGTACCAGGCGGCTTGTACCTTTCGAATGTCGTGTCGTCGTTGAGGGGGCAGGGCTCGCAGTTCCTGCAGGCCCAGTTCAAGACGCTGTCTCGGGTATTCCGGCACGTGCATGTGGTTCCCTGCTGTGCGATCGGGATGGATTTCATGCGCGACAACCTGATGGTCATCGCCACGGACGGCAGCTACCGCTTCCCGGGCGAACGCCCCGTGATGCCAGCGGAAGACGCTCCGGTGCTGACGGACGAGGACAATCCGGTGCGCAACCTGATTGATTGGTGATTGCCGCGCAAGGCGGCGCGTGCGGGCACGGGTACGTCAGGCGACACCTGCGGGCGCGAGCGGGCTAGGTGGCGATTGCGGCCGCGGGTGCACCGAGCGGCGGCGGTCCGCCGAGCGCCGCAGGGCGGGGAAGCGCAAGAAATGAAAAAGGCGCAGCCGTGAAGCTGCGCCTTGTGCGGTTCGGATGCCGATTCGCCCGGAACGTGCCGGTTCCGGCGGCTGTTCTCCCGTGCCTTTCGCTATTCGTAACGTTCGTCGAACACGCGCTGCGTTTTCTTCTCGCTGCGCGGAAGCACGCCCAGCTCGACGACCTTTACCAGCGGTGTGAAGCCAATCTCGCTCTTCACCTCGGTGGCAACGCGGTCGGCGACCTCCAGGAAGTCCTCCGTGCCGTCCGTTTCCACGTAGATGCGCATGGTGTCGCGGCCTTCGAGGTGCGAGATGCGAATCTGGTATTCGCTGGACAGCTCGGGGAATTCGGCAAGGATGCCCTCGATCTGTTTCGGGAACACGTTGACGCCCTTGATCTTCATCATGTCGTCCGAGCGGCCCACCAGCGCATCCAGGCGCGGGTGCTTGCTGCCGCAGGCGCATTCACCCGGGATGATGCGCGAGATGTCGTGCGTGCGGAAGCGAATCAGCGGCGCGCCCTCCTTTTGCAGCGTGGTGATGCAGATCTCGCCATATGTGCCGTCCGGCACGGGCTTCAGCGTCTGTGGGTCCAGGATCTCGATGTACGTGTAGTCATTCCAGCAGTGCATGCCGTTTTCGTACTTGCAACTGATGCCGATGCCGGGGCCGTAGATCTCCGTCAGGCCGTAGATGTCGTACAGCTCGATGCCCAGCTCGGTCTTGATGCGCTCGCGCATCTTCTTGCCCCAGCGCTCGGAGCCGATGATGCCCTTCTTCAGGTAGATGGAATCGTTCAGGCTGCGCGCGCCGATCTCTTCAGCCAGCAGCAGGGCATACGACGACGTGGCGCACAGCACCGTGGACTTCATATCCTGCATGAAGCGCAGCTGCTTCTCCGTGTTGCCGGGACCCATGGGGATGGCCATGGCGCCCAGGCGCTCGCAGCCGGCCTGGAAGCCGATGCCGGCGGTCCACAGGCCGTAGCCCGGCGTGATCTGCACGCGGTCCTTGTTCGTCACGCCGGCGTAGTCAAAGCAGCGGGCGAACTGGATGGCCCAGTCTTCCACATCCTTCTTCGTGTACGGGATGATGACCGGCGTTCCCGTGGTGCCGGACGAAGAGTGGATGCGGACGATCTTCTCTTCGGGGACGGCGGCGATTCCCAGCGGATAGGCCTCGCGCAGGTCGCCCTTCTCCGTGAAGGGCAGCTGCTCGAAGTCCGCCTGGGACTTTACATCCTCTACGTTCACGCCGGCGAATTTCTTCGCATAGAACGGCGAACGCTCCTTGATGCTCTGCAGCAGCGTTTCGATGGAATCAAGCTGTTCTGGGGTCATGTCCATGGTATCTATCCTGACGCTTGGGTTTACTCTTTGGCGGCGGAAAGCTGGGCGACCGTCGCATCGATTGCGGCTAAGTTTAGCTCAATGAAGCGGGGCTTGACGCATTTTTGCAGGGCTTCGCGCAGCTCGTCCATGCCAATGGTGCCGCGCAGGCCGTAGTCCGCCTGTTCCGACAGGTATACGGCCGCCGTCAGCATGACGATGTTCACGGCCTTCCTGCTGCCTATCTGGCGGCTGACCGCATCTTCGTCCACGGCCGCGAAGTGCGGGCAGACGGTCTGCAGGTACGCCAGCAGCGGTGTGGCCTCGTAAGGCTTGCCGGATAGGTTCGTGGAAACAGATGGGATGGCGGTCGATGCGCAGACCATCAGGCCGTTGCCCGAAAGGAACGGCAGCGCTCGGATGGCCTCGCCCGGTTCCTGCGCAATGACCAGGTCCGCCTGCCCGTTCGCCACCAGCGG